>ERZ1027208.808-NODE-808-length-10587-cov-13.219332_pt1 | contig 10587 bp, 11 predicted proteins | sample MGYA00520867_ERZ1027208 | MGnify/ENA primary metagenome ERZ1027208 (study PRJEB33311, sample SAMEA4378413) | marine metagenome | biome: Marine biome; feature: Fjord; material: Water | collected 2014-07-20T08:00:00Z/2014-07-... | depth 75 m ...
ATATTGGGGTGTTAGGGGTAAATCCTTATGTCGCGACCCCAGCGGTTGGTGTTGGGAAATTTAGTGATGAATTTGAATTTACTATCACCTCTAATAGTCTGGTCGGTGCTAGTCTCAAGTAATAGTAAGTTACCGTTAGGCGCTACTGATATATTTGATATCAATTATTTAACATCAGAGCTTTTTAAAGGAGCTACGTATATACCTGAAAGTTATGAAAGCTTGTCTTTATCAGCAGGCAGCTATACCGCTAAAGTGTCTGGTATGGGTGCCGGAACTATTGGTGGTCTTTACACTTTCTCGGCAATTTCTGCCCCTGTGCCTGAAGCAAATACTTTAACTTTAATGCTGGCAGGTTTTGGCTTGGTTGGTTTTATGTCATACAGACGTCGTAACCTTATTTAAGGCTAAAAAGAATCACATGGAAAGGCACGAATGATCCTGCCTTTTCTTATTTATGATATACTTATCACATGTATTTAATGCAGGATGCAAGCTTTATGAAACCTCGTAATGTTTATTTATCTCTTATAATATTAGCCTTTTTGTTAATGGTGGGTTGTGGCAGTGAAACGAATAGCACTAGCAAGACTCAGGTGGCCGCTAAGGTTAATGATGAAGAAATCACGGTGCATCAGCTAAATCAAGTATTAATGTCAATGGGTAATCGCTCGAATCATCTTGATCAAGACAAAGTGATGACCAGTGTCCTAGATAACTTAATTAATCAATCCATCTTAGTTCAAGAAGCTAAAAAAGCTGAGCTTGATCGTGATCCTGTTGTAATGCAAACGATAGAAGCCGCCAAACGTAAGGTCTTAACGGATGCTTATCTGCAACGTTCAGCAACGCAGCCCTCAGTGGTATCTGGTAATCAAATCAGCGCCTATTATTCATCAAACCCAGGATTGTTTGCCGATAGAAAGCTATTTCGCTATCAGCAGCTCACGTTGTCTTCTGAAGGTCATGACCAGGCTTTGCTCGTTGATAAAGTAAAACAAATTGAAACAATGTCAGAATATACAGACTGGTTGAGTGAGCAAGGTGTTGACTATAAAGTTATTCTAAATGCCAAAACATCAGAAAGTGTTCCAGCTGCTTTATTGAAACCACTCGCTGTATTAAAAAAAGGTGATGTAGGTTACTTGAAAATGACCGATGGGTTACTGGTGATTGAATTAATTGATACTGTAGAGCAACCCGTGAGTCTTAAGTTTGCTTCCCAGGCTATAGAGAATCACTTAATGTCTCAATTGCAGGAAAAGCATCTAAAACAAAAAATAGCAGCCTTGAGAAGTCAAACCACTATTAAATACATGGGTGATTTTAAGCAAGACCCAGAGGTTGCTGTAACGGAGAGGAGCGTGCCGCAGGAAGATGTGGCTCCTGAGATAAAAGTTAAATCGCATATTGAGAAAGGACTAGAAGGGCTGAAATAGCCATAGTTGACGTACCGATAGATTTGCCTTGTGAGTAGAATAATTGTTTTTTGTTTGTTGGCGACGGCATATCCAGGGGTTTCTGTTGCATTGCAGGGTGACACGTTTCGCCCTTATGTAGCCACCACGTACTTACATGACTCTAATTTATTAAGAATTGATGATGAGGTTGACCTAGCAGGTTTAACGGGTAAGCATAGTCGTTCGGACACCGTTAAAACGGTAGCCACGGGTATGGATGTTGATTGGACATATAGCCGTCAACGGTTTCTCATATCAGCAGAAATGAATGAGAATACTTTCAACCGGTTTGATACGTTGAATTACCAAGGGCGTGATCTCAATGCGCGGTGGAATTGGCAGTTTGGCAATCATCTAAGTGGTGTTCTAGGTCGAACATTTAACCGTTCATTGGCCAGCTTTGCTGATATTAGAGGCATTACGGGGAATTTACGCGATCAACACCGTGCATTCATTGAGGCTGATTGGCTATTTCACCCTCGTTGGCAAATAGGTTTGGCTTATTCTGAATATAGCCTTGAGTATAGTGAGTTGATTCAACAAAGTGGTGACAGTGAGAGTGATACAATGGAAGTTAATGTATATTACCTCACGCCAAAAGGAAGCCGAGTGGGCATGGAATTGTCAAAAAAAAACGGACATTACCCGAACCGAATTTTTAACCAAACAAGCACGATAGACAATGGTTATAATCAGGAATCGGCATTAGCTATCTTAGATTGGCGATACAGTTCAAAAAGCCGTATGAGAGTGCAAAGTGGGTATATAGAAAGAATGCATGATCATTTACCACAGCGTGATTATGAAGCGATTAATAGCCGAATTAATTATACGTGGGCACCCTCTGTCAAAACCCAATTAGACATCTCACTGTTTCAGCAAACTGAACCTCGTGACGATCTGTTAGCCACTGTGAGTGAAAATGAAGGCGTGAGTATCTCTGCCGATTGGGCGCCTACCGCCAAGCTAACGGTGAGTGGTACGTACCGAACGGAGATGCGCAAGAACCTAGATGACCCTGGGTTCTTACTTATCACCAGTCCACAATTGCGTGAACAGAACGACTCGTATCGGCTAAGCTTAAATTATAAGCCTCATCAGCGTGTCAATTTGACGGCAAGTTATAGCGATGAGACTCGTGACTCATCACAAGCACAAAGCGATTTTGAAGCGCAAATGCTCAGCATCAGCGCCATGATTAAGATGTAAGCAGGCAACAATATATTTAAACTAATGAACGATCAACCAATGAAGAAATCACCCATGAAAAAAATACTGTTTATCGTCGTATTGTCTTTCTCAAGTCTGTTATATGCTGCCGACAACCCGCTAGGATCAGGCGATGCCTTACGAATTACAGTCTACGGCAACCCCGATTTGACGACTGAAACCCGTGTGACCGATTCAGGGACGATTAATTTCCCCTTAATAGGTGAAGTGAGTGTATCTAATAAAGCGGTACCAGATGCGGAGAAGTTAATTGCCAAACACCTTGAAGATATGGGCTTTTTAAGACAACCACAAGTTAATATATTGGTGACGCAATTTACCAGCTTGCAAGTATCTGTGTTAGGCCGAGTTGCACGTCCTGGCAAATTTCCGGTAAGTGCCAGCGCAAAAACAGTTGTTGATTTCTTAGCTTTGGCAGGGGGTATTGCACCAGATGGGGCGGACTCAATAACGGTCATGACGATGAAAGACGATACGCCGCAGCGCATAGAAATTGATGTCGATAATTTATTTCGAGCAGGGGACATCATTAAGAACCTAGAGCTCGGTGCGGGCGATATTATCTATGTGCCGCGTGCGCCGAAGTTTTATATCTATGGTGAAGTGAATCGTTCAGGTGCTTATCGACTCGAGCGAGGAATGACCGTCGCTCATGCCTTGGCAGTCGGCGGTGGTGTTTCGCTACGTGGAACAGAAAATGGCTTGCAGATAAAACGCAGAACAGAAGGTGATCAACTTGAAAGTATTGCTGTTGAAGTGTCTACAAGCGTTCAGGTAGATGACGTCATCTACGTTAAAGAAAGCCTCTTTTAAGGATAAATATAATGAGCTTCTATCAATTTATGGTCATTTTACTCGCGCGGAAAAAAATTGCGTTATTGGCCTTTTTCATAACCGTAGCAACAACGTTGGCCATCAGTTTAATGCTGCCAAAGTCATTCGAAGCAACGACCACTCTCATCGTGAATTATAAAGGTGCAGACCCAGTAACCGGTATGGTGTTACCCGCACAGCTAATGCCAGGGTATATGGCGACACAAGTGGATATTATCGCCAGTCAAAACGTGGCGTTGAAAGTCGTTAATGCTTTAGGATTAGACAAAAGCCCGGCCGCCATTGAAGCTTTCATAGACAGTACGCAAGGCGAAGGTAACATCACAGAATGGCTGGCAGGGGCATTGCTACAAAATCTTGATGTGCGTCCTTCAAGAGAAAGTAGTGCAATCAATCTTGTGTTTAAAGGTTCAGATCCTCAGTTTACAGCGGCTGTTGCTAATGCCTTTGCAGATGCATATATCCAGACAAGTTTACAATTGAAAGTAGAGCCATCTGTACGCGCTGCGGAATGGTTTAACGATCAAGTGGCCTCATTACGAAGAAACCTTGTCGATGGGCAGAGAAAACTGACCAGCTATCAACGCGATAAAGGCATCGTATCGCTCGATCAACGTTTCGATGTTGAAAACTCAAGGTTGTCTCAAATCTCGCAACAATTAGTGATCGCTCAAGCTGAAGCATTCGATTCAGCTTCACGCCGTCAAGAAGCAAGTAATGCAACCAGTATCTTTGAAAATCCAGATATTTTGAGAAACCCGCTTATTCAGAATATGAAAGCTGAGTTATCAAGTGCTGAAGCAAAACTTGCTGAGGTTAGGCAGCGACTCAATACCAATCACCCTGGTTATCGAGCCGCTTTAGCCGAAGTGAGTAATTTACGCAGTAAGCTGAATAAGGAACTCAAGACGGTTACGGTTAGCTTATCTAATACGGAATCCATTTCTGACCAACGAGTGCAAGATCTTCAACAGGCTATGGATGCCCAAAAACAACGGCTCTTAGATATTAATCAAAAGCGCGATGAAATGGCGATTCTTCAGCGAAATGTAGAAAATGCACAAAATATATTAGATATTGCCATGCAGCGTTTTAGCCAAACGTCGATGGAAGGACAAGCGAATCAAAGTGATGTCGCCATATTAAATCCAGCCGTGGCACCGATCAAACACAGCAGTCCAAAGTTGCTTATCAATATGATTCTATCGATGTTTCTGGGTGGTATTTTAGCCGTTGGTTTGGCCTTGTTAGCCGAATTGATAGATCGACGTGTACGTACGCCAGAAGACATAAGTATTGGGCTTAATATGCCAGTGCTGGGTGTCTTAAAGCATCGTGTCCCTCCGCAAAGAGGGTTACAAAAAAGACACGCTCATTAATAAACGGCTAATTTAGGGATAAATATGAACATGACACAAACTCAAGCGGATGCTAAATCAAAATCAGCCAGTATTGGTCGAATACTATTAGAGGCGGGTAAGATTAAAGCAGAAGATGCCGAGCGTATTTTACAAACACAAAAAGAATATGATCTTCGGTTTGGTGATGCCGCCTTAAAGCTGGAATTAGTGACAGAAGATGATATTTTAAGAGCTATCTCTCAACAGTTTCACTATGCCTCACTGCCCGTTGATAGTGATCTTATTGATGCTGAGGTTGTGGCAGCATTTCGTACTCATGGTAATGAAATTGAAGAATTTAGAACCTTACGAAGCCAGCTAGCGTTGAGATGGTTTTCGGAAAATAAAGCGTTGGTTGTGTCATCACCGACGGCGGGACAAGGAGCCACATATGTCTCGGCCAACCTAGCGGTGTTGTTTTCACAGCTGGGTGAAAAAACCCTCTTAATTGACGCAGATATGCGAGCACCACGCATACATTCGCTATTTAAATTAGCGAATAAGCAGGGCTTGTCAGATATGTTAGCCAGTAGAGTTGGAGCAGAGGCCATACATACAATAGAAGCATTTGATAATTTAAGCGTGTTAACGGCGGGTACATCAACACCCAATCCGTTGGAGCTGTTATCTCGACATCAATTTTGGAGTGAAATTGAACATAACTTTGATGTGATTATTATTGATACGCCGCCCGCGCTTGAAAGTGCTGATGCACAGTCAATTGTGGGGAAGGTTGGAGGAGCACTCGTCGTGGTTCGTAATAATGAATCAAAACTGGTAGACATAGAAAATGTAAAGAGTCAGTTTTCAATAGCTGGGGCGGATGTTGTAGGGGCGGTGATTAATAATTTCTAGGGGATTGGAGTGTGTTTATGCATGGGCTAAGCTGGTATAATCAACTCATTAATAGTAAATATTGGTTTAAAAAATGAAAAAATATATATTAGCATGCTTGCTTTCCATGTCGATGTTGTCAGTTGCAAATGCAGCTATTGATCTTGATCCAATTGATGCAGGTTCAACAACTGAATCTACACCATATGTTTTCGGTGAAAACTCAGTACGGGTGAATTTCCCAAAGAACACACCAGAAACAACAGACTATTTTCAATTTACAATAGGTAGCTTACAAGATATAAGTTTTTCAATAACACCGAACGATGCCGCGGGTGTTATCGCTGTACATGTCTTCGTTGATGGTGTAGATTTTTTCGGCGCATCAATTCAAGGTGTTGGTACAACAGACGTTGATTTAGGTCCTCTAGCAACGGGTCAATATGTTGTTAGTGTGAGAGGTAAAACAAGTCCGCCTCACAGTGGGTTCTATACACTGACATCACCGGTCCCTGAATTAAGCACATTAGCTTTGATGATGTCCGGCTTTGCTCTAATTGGTTTTATGGGTTATCGCCGCCGCGAGATTTAAGAGCTTAAAAGCTAAGCATTAGAAAAGGGCGATTTATCGCCTTTTTTTATTGTGTTATTTTTAATAAAACATCAAATAGACGGATCTATTGCCGAGTAAGTCGGCGTTATTAGCGAGCAGAAAATTGAATGGATGCAGTTTATTTAAAATACAATGATGTACTATGATGAATAAATTGACTGCAGTCGCGAGCAATAAAATATGTCTATCCGGGTTACCCATTTTTATTGGTCTAGCGGCCATGTATACGCCCACCTTCCATAATCTTGCCAACAGCTTATGGCAATCCGATGACCAGGGTCATGGTCCTTTAGTGTTAATGGTGGTGGTGTTCCTGTTTTGGCAAAAGCGAGAGGCCTTCACGGCCGAATTACCCCAAACTACCAAACCCGTACTGGGTTATAGCCTTTTTATAGTGGGTTTATTGCTCTATATCTTAGGCCGATCACAAGATATTTTAATCTTTGATATTGGCTCGCTTATTCCCATGTTGATGGGGCTGATATTAATTACAAAAGGTACCAAAGCGCTAAAACAAGTCTGGTTTCCACTGGTTTTTATTGTATTTATGATTCCCTTGCCAGGCTTCATTGTAGATAGCATCACTCTGCCAATGAAAATGGGCGTGTCTTACATTGCAGAGCATATCCTTTATTCATTTGGCTATCCTATAGCGCGAACAGGGGTTATTCTACAAATTGGTCATTATCAATTATTAGTGGCCGATGCCTGTGCCGGTATGCACACCCTGATTTCACTTGAAGCCCTAGGCTTGCTCTACCTTAATTTAATTAAACATGACTCGCTGTTTCGTAATATTACTCTAGCCATTTTAATTATTCCCATTTCGTTTACCGCCAATGTGATTCGTGTCATGGTACTAACACTCGTTACCTATCATTTTGGAGATGAAGCAGGGCAGGGCTTTGTACACGACTTTGCTGGCCTAGTACTGTTTATGGTGGCGTTAGCTTTGATCATGCTTGTAGATACAATATTACAATGTAGGCGTAATCAATGGATTGGAAACCTTCATCATATAGACCATAATTAAACTATGCGGCATACCTTGATACCTTATTTTGTACTTATGTTTATGCTTGTGGCTAGCGCTCTTGGTTATGCATTGCAGCCGGCAAAATTAGTCGAGAATGATACTAATAAGATTGATTTGGAGGCGATGATACCTATGGCATTTGGAGACTGGGCACTAGATAAGTCTGTAATTCCTTTATTGGCAAGTCCAGATGTCCAAGAAAAAATTGATTCGATCTATAATCAAGTTCTATCAAGAACTTACATAAATTCAAATATGCAACGTGTAATGGTGTCCATAGCTTATGGTTCAAATCAAAGTGATTCAATGCAAATTCATAAGCCAGAAGTATGTTACCCAGCACAAGGGTTCCAAATTCGAAGAAACAATATTAACGATCTGCTCGAGCTCGACTCTAAAAAATTAAATGTACAACGTTTAATTGCTTACAAAGGTTCAAGAGTTGAACCAATTACCTACTGGATTAGGGTCGGAGATGTCAGTGATTTCAGAAGTTTTAGATTGAAGCTAGAAAAATTAAAATTTGGCTTATCGGGGAAAATACCTGATGGATTGTTATTTCGAGTTTCATCTTTAGGAAAAAATGAAGTTCTAGAGTATAAGACTCAGGATGAATTCATTAGTGCTTTAATTAATGTCTTGGGTGATGATGCGAAGTTTCAATTAATAGGTGAAAATCAATGAACCGGATGTTTATAGGGATAGGGGCTCAGAAATGTGCGTCATCATGGATATACGATATTCTAAAAGACCACCCTGATGTAAATGTTAGCGAAAAGAAAGAGTTAGATTTTTTTTCATATAACTATGAATTAGGATATAAGTGGTATGAAAGCCACTTCAATAATAATGAAAAAGATACTATTGCTGGAGAAGTCTCGCCATCTTATTTTAATGAAGCATCAGTACCATATAGACTTAAGCAATATATGCCAGAGGCAAAAATCATACTCTCTCTGAGAAACCCTGTTGAACGTGCTCTTTCACAGCATCGACATTTAATACGAATTGGATATATTCAAGGGCCAGATTATAGTTTTGAAGAAGCCTTGAATAATAATCCTAGCTATATAGAACAAGGGTTGTATGCGACACATCTAACTCGATGGTTAGAGTACTTTCCTTTGGAGCAAATACATGTGGTAACTATGGAGGAGATTAGTCAAAACTCAGCTGATGTTGCTAAAGGTTTATATGAGTTTTTAGGTGTCGACACAGAACATATATCAAAAACACGGGATGGGAAGAGTAATATAAGTTATGCTCTAAGAAATAGATCACTGGACAATTTTGTCGTTAAGCTACGTATAGCTATAAACACCCTTGGGTTCGGTGTTGTTTGGAAGTGGCTTGGAAACACTGGGTTAAGACATGTATACAGATCTTTCAATCGAAGGTCGAGCGATAAAGTTATTCCTACCGTCAAAAATAAAACGAAAGAGAATCTTCGGCAACACTTTAAGGAGCAGGTTGAGCTTCTTGAACAGTTGCTCGGACGATCTTTTGAACAGTGGAAGTAGTAGATGATTGTAATTGGCAGCAGTCATGAGGTGAATCTACTCAGATCTAGAAGGATATCGAGGTCTATACTGCCTATCTATCTACTGTCTGTTACTCTTGCTATCGTGACCGGTTTGCTTTCGGGGATGGGGAATATATTAATTTTAGTTATGTTCGTCGGAGCGTTAGGAGTAATTGTTCTGACTAAATTTCCTATAATGCTTCTTTGGATGTCTATTGTTGGTGGAATAGTTGTTTCAGGTTTGCTTCAACTATATATACCTCAACTACAGTTTTTAAGATGGGTCTTTGCGGGCTCAACCATGTTGTTTTTAATATCGGTAGTCTTGGGGGCGATCTTTATCAAGAATGAGAATCATCGCCCATTTCCTTCACTATTTTGGTGGGGGTGCCTGTTTTTATTTGTATGTGTAATAACGACTTCATTTAATTGGAATGGTTTAGGCCAAGTTGTTTTTGGTTGGAAGGGCTATTTTCAAGTGTGGGGTTTGTTTTTTGGGTTATCTATAATCCAATTTAAACCAAGATTATTTTCATCTATCCCCAGAACTTTAATACTAATAAGCCTTATTCAAGTTCCGATTGCTTTCCAGCAGTTTTTATTTTTAGTGCCACAACGAGAGGGGCTCGGTAGTTTTGGAGTCGTTCCTGTTGATGTTGTGGCAGGGACTTTTGGTGCATCTTTATTTGGAGGAGGTGCCAATGCAGTTTTATCTCTGTATCAAATATTTATCGTTGGTGGTTTGCTAGCACTATGGCAAAGAAGCCAGCTACAAACTATTTATTTAGTAGTAACATCAATCTTTTTGTTGTCTCCTATTGCTATTAATGAGAGCAAGGTAAGTATTCTTTATATCGGACTTACAATATTTGTTCTGTTCTATCGTGATATTGTATTCAAGCCGTTGCGTTTCCTGATTGTTATGGGGGCAATGGTGCTGATTTTAGTTGGCTTGATCTCTTCATATTCTTTGATGTTTCACGCATCGAATATAGACTCGCCTATGGAATTAATTGAACAAACGTATTTTCAAAATACTGAGAATGGTTATGGGAAACTAGAGCTCAATCGCATTACGTCGTTAACATTTTGGGCTGCCGAGCATGGCAGTCACAATATAGTCCAAACGATTTTTGGACACGGGCTTGGTGAATCAAGGGAATCTGATGGGGGAGTGTTATTAAATCGGACAGTTGCTGATAGTCATTATTCTGGGCTTGGAATTGGTTTAACAGCAGTTTCAGCATTGCTTTGGGAAACTGGTGTTATTGGCCTTACAGCTATTATTGGCTTATTTATATCAGCATTTAGACTAGCGGGTAAACTTGCTCTAGATTTGGTAGAAAAACCTTATTTATCTGGATTGTTCAGTGCTATTCAAGCGGGACTAGTTACGTTCTCTTTGAGCATGCTTCACAAGAGTTTTTTTGTGTTTCATATCGGATATCAAGTTTTTCTAATGCTATTACTGGGATTACTAATTTATGGCTATCGCCACAGTGATACCTTAAAGAATAATTCGGTAGTGCGTGACGTTCAAAAATGACAAATCAGTTAAAGAGACGGAAGTTTATCAAGATGGTTGGGGTGCTGGCTCTAGCACCATTTGATTATGTTAATGCAAAATTTGCTATTGAAGAATTTAAGCAATATAGAAT
>ERZ1027208.809-NODE-809-length-10571-cov-8.191137_pt1 | contig 10571 bp, 10 predicted proteins | sample MGYA00520867_ERZ1027208 | MGnify/ENA primary metagenome ERZ1027208 (study PRJEB33311, sample SAMEA4378413) | marine metagenome | biome: Marine biome; feature: Fjord; material: Water | collected 2014-07-20T08:00:00Z/2014-07-... | depth 75 m ...
ATGTGTCTTTTGTTTTCTCTTTCACTCGTCGTCCATTTTATCGTATCTGTTACGGTCCCTTGTTCTCACATATTTGTATTATTGTTATTTTTTTTTTTCTAGCAGACGACGTCATACGCGTCCTCGTACGGTCTCGTGGGCTCGGAGGTGTGTATAAGCGACAGGGACCAAATTGGGCTGGTGGCGCTATCAGGACCTTATTCTAATTTGTCATGTGGACACGAGCAAAAAAAACATTACTATCCATGAAGGTTTATAATGAGGCGAGACCTAGGGAATCGGTAACTAACACTGTTTATACTGATGAGCAAAAGATCTAAAACTCGTCGGCGTACGCCCTAACAAGTGCATTAATTCTGGGCATATACGAGCTGCATGCCCAGAATTAATATAGTTAGTTAAACTGCCTAAGACTTCTATTTTCCACTCAGAGAGACCTTGGGCCCGGTAGCCTTTATTGACAACAGTTGGGTCAATTGAGTGATAAAGAATGGTTGCGCCCAGCTCGTCCGATATGATCTGCGCAACATCAATATTCGAAAGCAATTCCTGGCCTGTAATATCTAAAATCATGCGATCCCTTCTAACGTTTTCAAGCAACAAATTGGCTACAGCTTCTCCTATATCATCAGTGCTCACAAACGCTGATTTAGCATTACCTTCAGCCAAATAAAATCCCTTTTTTTGCTTGATCATAGCCCCATATAGGTGAGTAAAATTTTGCATAAAGCTATTACAACGCAAAATGGTATAGTTAATCCCACTATCTACTAGGCTTGTATCAATTTGACTATGTAACTGCGACATCTTAGACGCACTATCCAATGCTGCGTCCCAAGCTGTGATCCGAATGATCTGTTGAATGTTCGCAGATTTGGCTTGCTCAATAACCCTCTTTCCCCATGCCACCATCTGCTCGTGAAACGGGACTAATAAAAACACCTTTGAATGTGAAGCCAACGCTTCAATAATCGAGGTAGGCTCATCAAATCTGCAAACTATATGTTTCGCTCCTTTTGGGAGCAGCTTTGCTCGGTCAGGGTGTGTAATGGCGGCCGTAAAATCTGCGCCTTGTTGTAATAACTGCTGAACAACCGCGCGGCCATTGTTTCCTGTACTACCAAACACCAAAATACTCATACTTTCCCTAATCATCTAATTACTGAATTCTCAATGATAGCACAGCGTATATTGCTGGGAAGTATCCCTACCCATACTACGTTTTGATGCCTGCCACATGGAGCAAATTTTAAGCGAATCCAGCAGTTATATCAGTAGGAAATAACTGTCAAAAGAGGAGTTTGAAGGCGGTAACTTCATCGTAAAAATTCTGAAATACAATCGAATGCAAAATTTCAACTTACGCTTTATAACACAGCAGCCTTAACTAATTTTGCTACACCATTATCGGTACCTAGTATACCTGTTAGAGAAGTACTATTTTCCAATGCATACACACAAGGATTCTTGATGACTTTGTGATAATTGATAAGCGACCCCACGGTTAATGTAGATGCTCTACCAGAAATGACCAAGTACACCAGTATGAAAACCAACCATTTTGCATCCGCAACGTACTGCTTTTCAGTAGAATTCCAGTACAGCGTTCCTTGTCTAGATTGGGTAGTCAAGTACGGGGGCTTAAAAGACCTCAACAACAATTTAGAAGAGAAAGTCTCGCTACGCACGCGTCAAATTGAGGAGCACCGCAATCTACTTAGAGCAATACTCAATACTGCAGAAGATGCCATTATTACCATTAATCATAAAGGCACCATGGAATACATCAAACCTGCTACAGAATCAATGTTTGATTACACGGAACAGGAGTTGACTGGTCAAAACATTTCGATATTAATGCCCTCACCTCACCTCACCTCACCTCACACCGACGAACATGACCATTACCTTTCGCGATACATTGAAACGAATGAAGCCCATATTATGGGGGCTTCCCGCGAGCTTGTCGCTAAACGCAAAGACGGCTCCCATATTCCTATCAGCCTTTTGATCACGAGAGTTGATAACTCTCCACTTTTTACAGGCATCATTAGAAATGTAACTGATCTAGTCAATCTGGAAAAGGAAGTATTACGTTGTATCGAAGATGAACGAAACCGTATTAGCCGCGACTTACATGATTCAGTGGGACAAAGTATCGTTGGCCTTTCGATGGAAGCGCGAAGTATATCCAATAACGGAGAAAATGAGGGAAACAAACCTTGATTCTCGATGGCGGACCTCGGCGCAGAACTCGATCATATTGCGCACGACATTCGACTCATCATAAACAACCTGGCATTTATTGATTTTGACAACTCCAATTTTCCCGATATCCTTGATCACATGATGAGCTCTTTTAAAGAGTCCAGTGATGCAACGTACACTTTGGAGTTATCGACACCACTCATTTTTCACGACCCAATGGTAGCAATACAATTATTGCGGATAACCCAAGAGGCGGTTAATAATGCGATAAAACATTCAAATGCCACTCAAATTAATGTGAGTTTTATTAAAGCAGACAGCTACACAAAACTTTCCATCATTGATAATGGCTGCGGCCTTAAGGCGAGATCGGACGTGTCTACCGCACCTTCGGGAAGATCTGGGTGCGGCCTTGATAACATGCGATACCGTGCTCACGTTATTGGTGGAAACTTTGAAACCCGGTCAAGCGACACTGAGGGCACCCACATTTACTGCACTATTTTTCCCTAATTTTGACTTACTTAATTTTGTTTTGCACAAACAACGGAATTTTTACCTCGACCTTTGGCGAGATAAAGCGCTACATCTGGTGAGTGAATAAAACCCGTTGTATTTTGACCATATCAATGGATAACTGCTGATACCAATACAGGCCGTTATCCTCATATTCTTGTTTTTTCCAGATTTATCACATGGAAAATCATGATAAATATTATTTTTAATGCGCTCTGCTTTTAGTCGAAGATGTTAAACATTGGATATTTGGTTACCCTAAATGCTTAACGCAGTACGATACTGTTTTAACCAAATTCAATAACAACATATTTGAGAAAAAGTTACTTCAACCGTACCTTGATACAGGGCTAGTGGCGAATCAGTAAAACCACCAGATCACTCTAGCCCCCAATTATGTTGGATTACGATTTGCCCAATAGTCATGAATATTATTGAACTCTTCAATCCAACACCTTAATATAACATCAGTATCACGACCACATCTTTGGGCTAATTCAAAAAAACCAGGGCCAGGATGCATATTGCCATTTTTATGAACAACAATCGCAGTTAATAGGCCACGGCCATTAGCTTCCTCCTGCGAGGATATTTCATCCAAGAAATGACTTAATCTTGGGTCGTCAGGTTCAATTGCAATTGAACTAATTTGAGATGTAAGATGCGAATAGGGGATTCGGCCACGCCTTCTTGCTGTGGCTATCAATATATCAATAGCTTCCGTTTTTGCAGCTTCCCAATCAGCTTCTTCGTAACCATAAATATTTACAGTCATACTCTATCCTCACATTTGATGCCTTATTCTAAAAGTGTAGTGTAAAAAACGTCGTGAGTTCATTAGGTTTGCCCTTTATCCACTCTTAGGCACAGCTGGGCATAAAGCAGCAAAATGTTTCGCTACCCTCTACAGAGAATTAACCTATAAAAGTAGCTGGTCTTTATGTATTTTCCTTTTAGAAGTTAAGCATTAGCATGGTTTATGCGCACAGAATAACGCCACTTACTTTAAAAACACAGACTCAGTAATGTCTATAACTTGTTAATTTATAGCCTAACGTACGTACCAGCAGACTTCAAACTCCTGTGCGACATGAGGTCGCATAAATCGTTGTTCTCCGACTTGAGAGAGGCGCCTGTATCACCGGTTGACCCTAGGGCTCTAAATAAATTAGCGGGCCTGACAATGTAACAAAGCGTAAGCGGGATACCAATCGTGAGAGGAGTATCCTCCTGATAACCACAATTAGGTAAGGCTAGGAAGTCAGTATGGCGAACATAAATGAATCTACTAAAGAAGCGTCATGGAGTAAACAGCGGAAGTGGTTTACACGCTGTAGCCAAACGGCAGTGGCCGGTGGTGAAAGGTAGGAGAGTCTGGGAACATCTCCTCGTGATCTTAGTTCACCCGTTTCAAACTGCCGCCAAAGGGCGTTAGATTTGACTTGCTATGTTAATTCAAAGGATATGTACTCTTCTTTGACTATTTTTCCGTCTTTCCATGTTTGAATATGCTGGCCTTTGAATTCGTTTACTTTCGAGTCACGCCCCGTCATTTTGTAATGAAAAGTAAGGTCGGAAACATTACCCTCAATTTTTGAGAATAATAGCTTAACATCAAATTCTTTAACGGAATCAACGAACTCTTTCTGTTTCTCGTAGGACTCTTTCATAGATTCCGCAAATACATTGCCATTATTGAGCATTACTACATTATCATCGTAGTACTTTTCACACAGCTCTAAAACTAGGCCCTTCATATTCATTGAGATAAAATCATCTACCAATTCTTGCATTTCCTAAAATCCTCGACTGAAACATAACGCATGATTATAAACTACAGGCATATGCCCCTGCCAGCTTCGTTAACACCGTGAATCTTTTAACCGCGGGATAGTTCATTACATTGGAACTAAATATAGCCCTGCCACAGGAATGGCCCTTTTTTTGAAGACGGTTTGGAATTGAGATGAGCATTTTGCAACCCTCCAATTAGTAGTGCGATGATGATCCACTTCGCTACCCGCCCTTTCATCACATCTCCTAAACCGCGATAGCTAAGCGGAGAAGCCAGATGCCAGCGAACTCATTTATATGAGACCCTTTTGAGTATGGCACTCTTTAACGCTTATCATGATTAGTCCGGATTGAGTCAATTCGATGCACCAAAACATCGGTGACCATCAACTATACCAATTCGCATGATGCCAACAATGGCCATCTATTTTTGTAACTTATTCACTTGCCACCAGCAACACGCTGACCCAAGGTGTTTTTCCATATGTCAAATAAGTCAGTTAGGTTGCTTGGAATTTCATGATGTTGTTCACATTTTGATATAGTATTAGTATCAGAGGGTTGGTCTTTATCTATTAGGTCATCGACAAATTTTTCACAAGATCTCTAACTTTGCTGATCGTCAAAATGGTGTTTGGAGCGCTTTGTCGAAAATCATTATTACTATGTTTTTGGCGTCAGTAAGACGACAACTAATACTTAGAGCGAAGAAGGTGATATGTTTTACGGAGATTTAAACAGCGAGTTACTTTCAAAATGGCAATCAATAGTCAATTTAGTCGCCAAAGTCCTGCATATGCCAGCAGGACTCATAGTGTGCCATACACCGAAGGGCTACGTAGTTCTAAAAGCAAACACCAATGGCGAAAACCCCTACAGCGCCGGCATGGTCAACACAGAAGATAGTAATATCTTTTGTCGGAAAGTAGTCACCACGGGAAAAATGTTAGCTGTCAGAAATGCTACTGAGATGAAAGAGTGGGAAACAAATCCTTGCGTACGAGATGCTCATTTCAATACGTATCTAGGTTTTCCGATATTAAACCCTGATGGCACCGTATTTGGCACCATTTGTGTAATGGATTATAAAAATTGGCATTTTCAGGATATAGATACCGAAACACTTGGACACTTTAAATCCCTTGTGGAATTAGACCTTCGTATTTTGGAGCGGTTAAAGAATGTCACAGAGCTGTCGCTCAGAGATGACCTGACCGGTCTCTACAACCGACGTGGCTTTAATATTCTTGTACAAAAACAGTTTCATTTTAGCCAGCGTTATCATAAAAAATTCGTTTTAGTGATGGCAGATATAGATTTACTAAAAAGAATCAATGATCACCATGGGCATGCTGCAGGGGATAGGGCAATAATATTACTAGCTCAAGCCTTAAAAACCGTTTGTCGCTAGTCAGATTTGGTTGCTCGCATCAGTGGGGATGAGTTTCTGATGGTGACTCATTTAGACGATGATACCGAATTGGAAAACATCATCAATCGTATCGAGGTACACCTTAATATAAATTCTTTGGATTCGGGTGTTTTGGAATTTAGCTGGGGTAGTAGCGTAAGGAACTTTGATGAGATTGATAACTTTAACATTTCTGTCTTGATGGATGAAGCAGATAAGGCGCTCTATGCCGAAAAGCAAAGACGCAATGTACTTCGTCATTCTTAAGCTACTGGTACTGCGCTTGGTAATATTTATACATCAAGATCTTGAAGCAAATAACGTATGGAGGGTACTGAATTTCTCCGTTTTCCATCAGAATTATTGTGGCGTTATTGCAGAGTTTCTGATCTTCTTCTCTAAGACCACGCTCTGCCATCATTGGGAGTGAAAGAGCCAACTAAATCGCCCCGCCCATTTTTAGGCATATCACACCTTCTTTGCAATCAGTTTCATTGTTAAAATACTAAACCTAATTCAACGCCTTATTTTCGTTGCAAAAGATAATCCTGCTGCATTTTATGGTTAGGATTGATCAGCATGTTTCTCCGCTATCCATAGAAGAATGGCCGTATCAGCACCGCCCAGTTCAACCAGTGTTGTTCCATGGAAAAGAATACCGACACCATGCTCATCGTCCCAGGTACATCCGAGCTCAATTCCTAAATAAGGTGTTCCATCTTTAGAGATCGTATGCACGTTAATTGATACAACTCCGACAATTTTCTTCATTTCTTCGGGAGATTTAACATAAGGTAATAACTCATCAGCTTCATTTTCTTCTAGGTACTCCGAAAACTCTTGCCTTATTGATGGATATTTATCATATAGTGCACCAACCACCGCATCGTGGAGTTGGCTCTCATTGTCTATAACCCACTGCACAAGTGATAATTCGTTTTCGTTTAAAGGTTCATCTCCTCGACCTTCAGGTGCGAACATTATCTTGAGGTTACTTGAGGATTCTCTCTCTGATGATACAGCACCGTATGGGCTTTCACTAACCTGGAATCCACTCCAGGATGGAAGATGAACTGATGTGATCCAAAAGAACTCATTCCACGTAAATTCTGGATAGCATACTGATTTCATAAATTCTCTTTTATCCTAATGTTTTGTTGAGGTACGTGCTTTTTTATTCTCAAAAATATTGTTTAAGTATACCAGAGAAAAGGCCTTCCACCAAGATCCTATGTTATGCACAGCTGAGTATAAGCAGCTTTATGCACACTACAGAATTATGCATAGCAAATACTAAAAAGTACTTAGAATCAGCGCCTAATAGCTCATATAGCTGAACATAATAATGACTTACATTCCAATATTAATTACACGCATTCATAAACCCATATATCCCTCGAATAGTTTCTACCCTTCTATAGTCGTGTGAGAACGGCTCGATACATTTAGGTGTTAAAAGTATGAATCCTTTCATAGCATTAACACTATTTGTGATCATAATAGGTGATAAAAACTACAATGAAGTTCTATAAATTTGATCGCGTCCCGAATTTTTATATATGCGGTAATTCACCGAACTTGGGTGTGTGCATAACCCCAACTACAAAGGCAAAGACCGCTAACAATTCCAAAACACAAAAGATGTTTTACTTATTTCAGGATTTAGTTGAGCATATCGAAAAATCTATTACGACAAGTGTATAATCTACGGCTCAACATTCTAGATAGCTAGGGCTTTCGTGTAGAGCTCCATGAAGTATCAACAGGTAATTGTGTATCGAAGTAATTCCAACTCCCAGAAATGATTGTTCTCCCTCGTCTATCGTGAAGGATATCCTTCAAACTGAGGGCCTTCGATCCATTTTCCTGTAAATATATTTACAGCCACAGCTCCTTCCAATTGACCGTTAGTTTTTCATACACTCCGTTAATGTTAGTACTATTCTGGGCGATATTCATTTCTCCATATGTAGTCTCCCAAACTCCGGTAAAATCAGAATAAAGACCAAGCCAAGGAAATATTGCTACTTTGACCCCTCGACCAACGCAGATATTGTCGAACCATGCAGTATCCTTTTCCAGAGTTTGATCAGCTGATCTGTCGAGAGCTATGACAGCAACCAATACGCTGTCTTCAGAAGGTTGTGCACCACACTGCTCCACGAAAATAGACTTTTCTGTATTATTTTCAAGGGAATGAAGGTAATTGTTAAAAGCATCCTTTGCTATCCCAAGTTTAATTTTTAGAATCAGCAGTGGCGAAAAAATCATACCTTAACCTCCTTTCTCCAATCTATCTTTTGCGAAGGACTTTTTGTTCAGTACTACTATTCTTGGCTATACCAACGACACCGGTATAGCCAAGAATTAAGCAATCCAAATCATTAGTGTATAATGATGGAGGCTTAATCATTTACTTCGAGTAGTATTTTTAACTTGCTTAATCATTGTGCGTTAATTAAGCTGCGTTACGTTAAAACCAATTTCCGTCAATTTAGCTTCAATGTCCAAACTTTCATCCCCTGACGAACATACAGTTAACACTTTATTTGAACTAGCTGTGTCTACATTCCACTCGATTATTCCCCTCAACGCATCAAGTACAGGTGCGACTTTTGTGACGCAGCCACCGCAATTTATATTGGTCTTGTAAAGAATCGTATTCATATTTATACACCTAAGTAAGTAATTAGCTAAATTTTTTCCACTTGAGTCGAACACTATTGAGAACAACAGAAATAGAACTAAAGGTCATTGCCGCTGAGGCAATCATCGGATTTAGAAGAAAACCGTTATAGGCATACAGTACGCCAGCTGCTAGTGGTATACCGAACAAGTTATATATAAATGCCCAGAAAAGATTTTGTTTAATGGTTATAACGGTTTGCTTGGAAAGTTTAAGCGCTCTGGGGATCGCATTTAGGTCTGACGTCATCAGCGTCATCTGTGCTATATCCATCGCGATATCGCTTCCTTTTCCCATCGCAATAGATATGTCTGCCTGGGCAAGTGCTTGTGAGTCATTTATACCGTCTCCAACCATTGCAACTACATGGCCTCGTTCTTGAATTGATTTGATATGCTCAGCTTTTTCTGATGGCAAGACTCCGGCAATAATGTTATCAATGCCAACTTGTTTAGCAATGATTGCCGCTGTTTTAGGGTGATCACCGGTTAGCATATGAACTTCTAGACCTTGAGCCATTAGTTGAGAAATAGCTTCCTTAGAAGTATTCTTTATCGCATCAGAAATTGCAATAGTTGCCAGAATTACATTCTGGTCTGCAAAATAAATTACCGTTTTTCCTTCAGATTGTAAGCTGTTTTGTCTATCGCGGAGTCTCCGAGGAAGTTTATGCCCGAATTTTTCTAGACTGGATTCATTCCCAATAATAAACGCTAAGCCTTCGAACATCCCATAAACGCCTTTTCCGGTAATGCTACTAAAATCAGTGATGCGAACCTTAGTTAGGTTCTCCTGTTCCAACGCGCTAACAACGGCTGTTGCCAATGGATGCTCAGACAGTGATTCTAATGCCAATAAAATTGATTTTAACTGCACACTCTTTTCTAGAGGTTTTTCCCAAATCAAGTTATTTACTATTGGTGTTCCCTCTGTGATTGTACCTGTCTTATCCAAGACTATCACATCAGTCTTGTGAGCAACCTCCAATGCCTCCGCATTTTTAATCAAAATATTATTCTCTGCCCCTTTTCCTATTCCAACCATAATGGCCGTTGGAGTGGCTAAACCCAACGCACAAGGACATGCGATTATCAGCACCGTTATACTGGTAAGAAGAGCATGTGAAAAAGCGGTATCTCCGCCAACAAACATCCAAACTGCGAAGGTGGCAAACGAAAATAGAAGTACAAGCGGGACAAAAATCCCTGCAATAGTATCCACTTCTTTTTGGACCGGTGCCTTGCTCCCCTGAGCTTCTTTAACCATTTTGATGATTTGCGATAAAATCGTCTCATCACCCACCTTTGTGGCTTTAAATATGAAACTTCCTTTTTGATTTAGCGTTCCAGCGTAAACTGACTTCCCCTTCTCCGCTTTAACTGACGCAGGCTCGCCTGTTATGGTACTTTCATCAATAAAGGAGCTCCCATCCGTGACAGTCCCATCAACGGGAATTCTTTCTCCAGGCTTAACTCTGACAAGGCTTCCCCGAGTTACAGTTTCAATGGCGACCTGATGTTCGGCTCCTTTTTCATCGACTATAGTTAACGTTTTAGATTGTAACCCCATCAACCCCCTAATAGCCGTAGCAGTGCTTGCTTTTGCTCTTTCTTCTAATAACTTACCAAGCAATATAAAACACACAATTACTGCAGCGGCTTCAAAGTACACATGCGGTTTAAGACCCTGCTGCAGCCAATACTCAGGATTTAACGTATTAAAAACGCTAAAGAAGTAGGCGATACCGGTACTCGTTGCAACCAAAGTGTCCATGTTGGTCTTTTTCTGCAGAGCTTGTCTATATGCATTAACAAAAAACTGCCTGCCGAAAAAAAAGACAACTAATGCCGATAGTCCCATCATCAAGAAGTTAGCTTCCGCTAAATCTGGGAAAAACATACTTACAACAACTATAGGTGCCGTTGCGACTGAAGCGGCTATTGTGTAGTTACGTAA
>ERZ1027208.810-NODE-810-length-10565-cov-48.522169_pt1 | contig 10565 bp, 10 predicted proteins | sample MGYA00520867_ERZ1027208 | MGnify/ENA primary metagenome ERZ1027208 (study PRJEB33311, sample SAMEA4378413) | marine metagenome | biome: Marine biome; feature: Fjord; material: Water | collected 2014-07-20T08:00:00Z/2014-07-... | depth 75 m ...
AGTATTAGAAATACTATAGTGGTAAGATTTATAGATAGCAAATTAATAAATCATTTGGGAGAAAGTTCATGCCTTTTAATATTAGCATTAATGAAGATGTTGACTCATTACGCGATGCCGTTCGTAAATTTGCAGATGGTGTCATTGCACCGTTAGCTGAATCAGTGGATGAGTCGAATGAGTTTCCAAACGAATTATGGCGCCAATTTGGAGATATGGGATTATTAGGCATTACTGTTTCCGAACAATATGGCGGTACTGGCTTAAACTACCTCTCTCATTTAGTTGTTATGGAAGAAATATCTCGCGCCTCAGCCTCCATCGGTTTGTCGTATGGCGCTTGCTCCAACCTCTGTATTAATAACCTTTACCTTAATGGCACCGAGGCACAGCGCCAGCAATATTTACCTAAATTATGCAGTGGCGAACATATTGGAGCTTTAGCCATGTCTGAACCCGGCGCTGGTTCAGACGTCGTTGGGTCGATGAGCTGTCGTGCTGTTCAAAATGGTGACAAATGGATCGCCAACGGTAACAAAATGTGGATTACTAATGGCCCAGATGCTCACGTACTAATTGTTTACATGCGCACAGCTGGCCCAGAAGCTGGCTCAAAGTGTATGACGGCATTTATTATAGAGAAGAATTTCAAAGGGTTCAGTACCGCACAAAAATTAGATAAATTAGGGATGCGTGGTTCAAACACCTGTGAACTTGTTTTTGAAGACTGTGAAATCCCAGCTGAAAATGTACTTGGGGAGGTCAACGAAGGGGTTAAGGTACTCATGAGTGGTCTTAATACCGAGCGAACCGTTTTATCCGGCGGCCCCATTGGCATTATGCAAGCAGCCATGGATATTTGCTTACCCTACCTTCATGAACGCAAACAGTTTGGCAAGCCAATTGGTACGTTTGAACTGATGCAAGGTAAAATTGCCGATATGTACACGGCTCTACAAAGTACACGTGCGTTTGCCTACCGTGTGGCGGAGCAATATGACAAAGGCATTGATTCACGCAAAGATGCGGCCGCACTGTTACTCTTTGCTTCCGAAAATGCGGTTAAAGTCAGTTTAGAGTCTATTCAAACCTTAGGCGGTAATGGTTACATTAATGAATTCCCAACAGGTCGCTTATTAAGGGATGCTAAATTGTATGATATCGGTGCTGGTACAAACGAAATTCGCCGTATGCTGATTGGCCGTGAACTATTTGAAGATACAAAGTGAGGTCTATTTTGTCTGAAAAATCAGTTGTTATCGTCGCGGCTAAAAGAACGCCTCAAGGGAGCTTTCAAGGCCAGTTTTCAACCTTATCAGCCTCTGACTTAGGCGCACATGCTATTCGATCAGCACTGGCATCTGTTTCTTTAGACGTTAAACAGGTTGATGCACTTCATTTTGGCTGCGTGTTACCTGCTGGCCAAGGTCAGGCGCCTGCTCGACAAGCAGGGTTAAAAGCTGGTCTAACACTATCAACGCCCTGTACAACGGTTAATAAAATGTGTGGTTCAGGCATGCAAGCTACTATTTATGCATACAACCAAATTTTAGCAAATGATGCTAATTGTATAGTGGCTGGTGGCATGGAGTCGATGACCAATGCCCCGCACCTATTACCAAAAGCTAGGCAAGGGTATCGCTTGGGTGACAGCACAACCATTGACCATATGTTTTATGATGGTTTGCGCGATGTAAAACATGGTGAGCTAATGGGTGTGTTTGCCGAGTTATGTGCTGACACCTATCAATTCTCCCGGCAACAGCAGGATGCTTTTGCAGTACGCTCAGTCAATTTGGCTAAGGCAGCCATTAAGTCTAATGCCTTTAGTGCTGAAGTAACGCCAATTTCAGTTAAAACACGTAATGGTGAAACGAACCACACAGAGGACGAGCAACCGTTTAAATCAGACATCGACAAAATACCTAGCCTACGCCCCGCCTTTAAAAAAAATGGCACGGTAACAGCGGCTAACTCGTCATCCATTTCCGATGGTGCTGCTGCGTTAATTTTAATGGACAGTGAAGAAGCAAAAGATCAAGGCATTACGCCTCTGGCTAAAATGGTTGCACATGCTAGTCATGCACAAGATGCGGACTGGTTTAGCACCGCCCCCATTTTTGCCATTAAGAAACTATTAAAAAAGTGTGACTGGACAATTGATGATGTTGATTTATTTGAAATAAATGAAGCGTTTGCTGTTGTCACCATGGTTGCTATTAAAGAGCTTGGACTTAACCCCGATAAGGTAAACGTAAATGGCGGTGCCTGTGCGTTAGGCCACCCTATTGGCGCCTCCGGTGCGCGCATTATTGTCTCATTAGTTCATGCCTTAAAAGCGCGTGGTTTAAAAAGAGGTATTGCCAGCCTTTGTATTGGCGGCGGCGAAGCAACGGCCGTTGCCATTGAATGTCTTTAGCTTTATAACTGACCATTAACCAGGTACCTTTATGCCCCTCATTAAATCAACAGTTGAAACGGCCTCTTCCGAATTTAAAGACAACGCCACACATATGACTGGCTTGATAGAGCAAATGAATCAACGCATTTCATCAGCCTCAAAAGGCGGTGGCGAACGCTCTATAAAAAAACATTTGGCTAGAAATAAATTATTGCCCCGAGATAGAATAAAAGCACTCCTAGACCCTGGTAGTTCCTTCCTAGAGTTATCACAATTAGCGGCCTATGGGCTTTACAATGATGACGCCCCAGCAGCTGGCATTATTACCGGTATTGGTTCTGTGCATGGGATTGAAGTAATGGTTATTGCAAATGATGCCACCGTTAAAGGCGGCACTTATTACCCAATGACGGTAAAAAAACACCTTCGGGCTCAGGAAATTGCGGCTGAAAACCGCCTCCCTTGTATTTATTTGGTTGACTCAGGCGGGGCTTTCTTACCACTACAACATGATGTGTTTCCCGATAAAGAGCACTTTGGGCGTTTCTTTTACAATCAAACCCGCATGTCTGCCGCTGGCATTCCTCAAATTGGGGTAGTGATGGGCTCATGTACCGCGGGTGGTGCTTATATTCCTGCGTTATGTGATGAGTCCATTATTGTAAGGGAGCAAGGGACGATCTTTTTAGGGGGCCCACCCTTGGTTAAAGCTGCCACAGGGGAAGTGGTTTCATCTGAAGAGTTAGGCGGTGCTGAGTTGCATTGTAAACAGTCGGGTGTCACAGACCATTTAGCCGAAGATGATTCGCATGCTTTAAGCATTGCGCGAGAAGTGATCGCCCACCTGAATGATCAAAAAACCGTCCATGTTAGTGTTCAACCCTCACGCGAGCCAGCCTACTCAACAGACGAGATTATTGGTGTTATTCCTAAAGATGCACGGCAACCCTTCGAGGTTCGAGACATCATCGCTCGTTTAGTCGATGGGTCCGAATTTCAGGAATTTAAACCTTTGTATGGACCAACGCTTGTTTGTGGGTTTGCACATATTCATGGCTACCCAGTTGGTATTATTGCTAATAATGGTATCTTATTTTCGCCTTCAGCACTAAAAGGCACCCATTTTATAGAGCTTTGCAACCAACGAGGTATTCCTCTTTTATTTTTGCAAAACATTACTGGCTTTATGGTTGGCAAAAAGTACGAAGAGGAAGGCATCGCAAAAAATGGTGCCAAAATGGTCACAGCTGTTTCATGTGCGACAGTCCCTAAATTTACCGTTTTAATTGGCGGCTCTTATGGCGCAGGAAATTATGGCATGTGTGGCCGTGCTTTTGGAGCACGTATGCTATGGAGTTGGCCTAATTCAAGAATTTCTACCATGGGCGGTGAGCAAGCAGCCGCTGTGTTAGCAACGGTTAAACGCGATGCCATAGAAGCCCGTGACGAATCTTGGACAGCCGATGAGGAAACCCGTTTTAAGCAACCCATTGTTGATCAATTTGAAGAGCAAGGAAACCCCTATTTTGCAACTGCAAGGCTTTGGGACGATGGCATCATCGACCCTCGTGACACCCGCCATGTATTAGGGTTAGCACTTGCCGTCGCCGTTAAAGCCCCCATTGAAAAAAGCCCATACGGCATTTTCAGAATGTAACCACTTAGGTATTCAAATGTTTAAAAAAGTACTCATTGCAAACCGAGGTGAAATTGCCTGCCGTGTTATCACCACCCTTAAAAAAATGGGCATCAGCAGTGTCGCTGTTTACTCAGATAGCGACCGTCAAGCAAGGCATGTGAAACTGGCTGATGAAGCATATTATATCGGTGGCTCAAGGCCAGCAGACTCTTACCTAAAAAGTGAGGCTATTTTAGCGTTATCTAAAGACATTGGGGTTGATGCCATCCACCCAGGCTATGGTTTTTTATCTGAGAACAGCGCCTTTGCTCAAGCCTGTGCAGCATCAAACATTTGCTTTATAGGCCCTAGCAGCCTGTCCATTGAGAAAATGGGTGCAAAAGATGCTGCCAAAAAACTTATGGAGTCTGCTGGGGTTCCTGTTGTACCTGGTTACCATGGCGAAAACCAACAACCTGCATACTTACAGCAACAAGCCATAGCCATAGGTTTTCCATTATTAATTAAAGCGGTTTCTGGTGGTGGTGGTAAAGGCATGCGAGTTGTTCAGGCAGCCGATGACTTTATTGGCCTCTTAGAAGCCGTCAAACGTGAAGCCTTAAATGCCTTTGCTGATGACCACGTTTTACTGGAACGATATATTGAACGGCCTAGACATATTGAGTTTCAAATATTTGGGGACTCACACCAGCATTATATTCATTTGCATGAGCGTGAGTGTTCTTTACAGCGCCGTCATCAAAAAATCATAGAGGAAACACCCTCGCCCTTTCTAGATGATAAAACACGCCAAGCAATGGGCCAAGCAGCTGTTAATGCAGCACAGGTCATTGATTATCAAGGGGCTGGAACTGTCGAATTCATTGTTGCTAACGACCGTTCTTTTTTCTTCATGGAAATGAATACTCGCCTTCAAGTAGAGCACCCCATCACTGAAATGGTCACGGGGCAAGATCTTGTAGAATGGCAATTACGTGTTGCTGCTGGTGAGCCTTTGCCACTGACTCAAGAACAAGTAAAAAGTGTCGGTCATGCCTTTGAAGCACGGCTTTATGCCGAAAACCCTAGTAAGCAATTTTTACCATCGACTGGATTATTGCATCGCTTAAGGTTTCCGATTCAAAATCGGCATACCCGTGTAGAAAGTGGTGTTGAACAGGGTGACACTATCAGCGTTTTTTATGATCCGATGATTGCCAAACTGATCACCTGGGGAGATGACCGTGAGGTTGCTCGCTTACGCCTTATTAATGTTTTATCTGATACGGGCATTATGGGTGTTGATAATAATATCGATTTTTTAGAGACCCTTTGCTCACACGATGATTTTATCAACAATAAAATCGACACACAGTACATTGACACACAGCTTGAGCAATTATTAAAAATTGACCATACGGACACACCTAATGAGGTTTTAATGGCCGCTTGTATTCAACTATTAATAGATGGAAAGCAAAGCGTCGCTATAAAAGCCCGTTCTTCTAACGCGAAAAATTCACCTTGGTTTGATACCAAAGGCTGGCGCTTAAATGGTCGCAGCGAGCGTCGGTTTTTCTTTACCGATACTCGGCAGGAAATATCAGATATGCGTGTAACTGACCATGGCAAGCATTTTGTTTTTCACCTCGAGCAAGACATTGATGTACAGGTTGAAGAGCATGACAAAGGGGTTCTACGTTTACACCTTAATGGTCGTTGGCAGCGTATTATTTGTTTAAAACATGCCAATAACCTACTGATTTCCTACCAGAAAAAGTGGTATTCAATTAGTCAGCACGACCCTTTTGAACCTAATTTATCCGATCTCAAAGGTGAGACGACTATCTATGCGCCCATGCCAGGAAAGCTTTTAGCCGTATTGGTTTCAAGTGGTGACCATGTTAAAAAAGGTCAGGCATTAGCTACCCTCGAAGCCATGAAAATGGAACATACCTTACTTGCACCGTTTGATACTGTTGTAGATCAAGTTTTTTATCAGAGTGATGATTTTGTTGAGGCCGATGCAACACTCATCACCTTTACGCAGCCAACAGAAACATAATCATATGCTTAATAAAAAATACCCTGCGTTTGTTCAAATTGTTGAGGTATCACCCCGCGATGGGCTACAGAATATTGATCATCATGTCAGCACTGAGGTAAAAGCCGAGTTGATCAATCAGCTGTCAATGTCCGGGGTTAATCACATAGAGGTGGGCAGTTTTGTTAGTCCGAAATGGGTCCCTCAAATGGCCAATACAGAGGAACTTATTCAGATTTTAAAGCAACCAGATAACAGCCACTATATTGTATTAACACCCAATTCTAAGGGCCTTGACCGTGCAGTTGAATGTGGTGTTCGTGATGTTGCCGTATTTGCAGCCGCATCAGAAACATTTAGCCAGAAAAACACCAACTGCAGTATTGAAGAGTCCTTATTGCGATTTAAACCAATTGTACAGCGTGCACTGGACGCAGGTATTCGTGTACGAGGTTACGTGTCCTGTGTATTAGGTTGCCCATACGAAGGTGAGGTTGATAGCAATAAGGTGGCTGAGGTTAGCCAAGCGCTAATAAACATGGGCTGTTATGAAGTGTCGTTAGGCGACACCATTGGCGTAGGGACACCTGTTAAGGCCCAACGAATGGTTGAGACCGTGTTAAAAGTTATCCCTGCTGAGAAAATTGCCTTACATTTTCATGATACATGCGGCCAAGCGCTTGCTAACATCCTTGCCTGCCTAGAATATGGAATAAGCACGATTGATGCTTCAGTTGCTGGCCTTGGTGGCTGCCCTTATGCTGACGGTGCGTCAGGTAATTTAGCCACTGAAGAGGTGGTTTATATGCTTGATGGAATGGGCATTAAAACGGGCGTAAATTTGAACCAACTAATTAAAGCAGGGCAATTTATTACCCAGCAATTAGGTATTCAAAATAGCAGTCGAGTAGCTACTAGCAACTCCCCTTCTAACCCTTAACAATAACAAACGGAGTAAATACGATGGCAGGCTTTAACAAAGTTGTTTCAACTTACCAAGAAGCAATGGAAGGCTTAACAGACCATATGACCGTTATTGCTGGCGGGTTTGGTTTATGTGGCATCCCAGAAGGACTTATTCAAGAAATAAAAAACAAAGGGACTCGCGACTTAACCATCGTTTCTAATAATTGTGGGGTTGATGATTTCGGCCTTGGACTTTTATTGAAGGATAGGCAGATTAAGAAAATGGTGTCGTCATACGTTGGTGAAAATGCAGAGTTCGAACGCCAATATTTATCAGGTGAGTTAGAGGTTGAATTAACCCCACAAGGCACTTTAGCAGAAAAAATTCGTGCTGGCGGTGCGGGTATTCCAGCTTTTTATACGGCTACGGGCTACGGCACCCCCGTTGCAGATAATAAAGAAGTGAAAACCTTTAATGACCGCCCCTACATTTTAGAAGAAAGCATTACCGGTGACTTTGCGATTATTCGTGCATGGAAAGGCGATAGAATGGGTAACCTTGTTTTTCGTGATACCGCCATGAACTTCAACCCCCTTGCCGCCACCGCAGGAAAAATAACCGTTGCTGAGGTTGAGGAAATTGTTGAGGTCGGCAGCCTTAAACCCACAGAAATTCACACACCTAGCATATATGTTAACCGTGTTATTAAAGGTTCATTTGAAAAACGCATTGAACGGCTTACCGTAACCCAAGAGCAAGGACTGTAGAATGGCATTAACACGTGACCAAATAGCCATGCGAGTGGCTCAAGAGCTGCAAGATGGCTATTATGTAAACTTAGGTATCGGCATTCCAACCCTTGTTTCAAATTATGTTCCCCGAGATATAGACGTGATGCTCCAGTCTGAAAATGGTTTACTGGGCATGGGGCCCTACCCAACCGAAAAAGAGGCCGATGCTGATATGATTAATGCCGGTAAAGAAACCGTAACAGCTGTCCCAGGTGCTTCTATCTTTTCATCGGCTGAAAGCTTCGCAATGATTCGTGGAGGTCACGTCAATTTAACCGTATTAGGTGCTTTTGAAGTTGATCAACAAGGGAATATTGCATCATATATGGTGCCAGGGAAGCTTGTTAAAGGCATGGGGGGTGCAATGGACTTAGTCGCTGGGGCAAAACGCATTATTGTCACCATGACGCATACTGATAAACATGGAAATGCTAAGCTTCTTAAACAATGTCAATTACCATTAACCGGGGTCAATTGTGTTCAGAAAGTGGTCACAGACCTTGCTGTTCTATCCATTAAAGATAATGCCTTTTACTTAGATGAACGTGCACCAGGGGTGTCAGTCGATGAGATTCGTGAAAAAACGGCGGCACGTCTCATTATTCCAAACCATGTCCCAGAAATTTGCTTTGACTAGAGCTTGTTACCCCAAACCAATCCTATGACAAAAAGTAGTCACTTCCCTAACCTCGCCGCACTTGTTCTTTCTGGCGGAGAGTCACGACGTATGGGCGGTAAAGATAAAGCCCTTCTTGAGATTGCTGGCAAGCCTATGATCAATTATGTTCTTAATAGTCTAAGCTCATGCATTGATGATATTACCATTAGCAGTAACAAGCGTGACAACAGCTACCAAACATTTGGCTACCCGGTTGTTCATGACATTCTAACGGGCCAGTTAGGCCCCTTGGCCGGTATTCATGCCGGCTTAAGCCAGGCTAAAACGCAGCGGCTGTTAATTGTCCCTTGTGATAGCCCTTTTCTAAACATTAAGCTCTGTTCTTTGCTGTTACAGGCTATGGACTCTCAACAGGCTCACATTGCCGTTGCACATGATGGGGATTATTTGCAAGCCACCTTTGCAGTTATTGATGTGCAACTAGCCGATAGCTTAGCTAGGTATTTAAATCGAGGCGGTCGCCGTTTAGTCACATGGTATCAAGAAGAGAATTACGTGCCTGTTGACCTCAGTGCCTATAAAGAGTCTTTCACCAATATCAATAACCACCGAGATATTGAGGCGGCAAATAAGCGTGTCCAAGCTTGCATTTAACAATGCTTGAATGCTTAACCCCCACCTTTACGCGTAAAGTAAAGTAATTTAGCTTGCTGGTAAGGCAACATATTAGCTAAGAGACAAAATGATCGCTTGATCACTTTTAGCACCCTTTTAGGTTAATGCCGTACTGGCGTAAAAGAAGGGTAGTACAAAGCTCTCAGAGCTTTAGAAACTGCCTGTATCAGTGTAAATAGCAAAGGAACTAAATAACATACACATCATAGCGAGTATTGACGCTAGCAACCGTGTAGCTGGGTAAGGTAGTCGTTAGCAATTGGGCTGATTTAGGTCGCTTAACAACAACCCGGTGAACCGCTGTTTTTAGTGCCACCTCAAATAAACTAGCCGTGTCATCCTGATGGCCGACCAATTGTTGAAGGACCTGCATTTCTTTTTTAATTTTTGCTGCTTTTTTACGCTCTGGATACATAGGGTCTAAATAAATCACATCGGGACGAGGCTTTTGTTCTGAATAGACTCTTTCCAAATAATTTCCCGAGTGTGCATGAATAAAGCTCATGCGTTTAAGAATCGGTGTTGTGACATCATCTTTAAGCCCTCTGTCTCTAGCATCGACCAGTAAGGCAAACAATGAAGCATGTTGTTCACACAGCGTTATAGAGGCCCCTAGGCTAGCTAGCACAAATGAATCCTTTCCAAGCCCAGCTGTCGCATCGAAGACGTGCCATGTTGGGTGCTTTTCCAAGCCACAGGCCTTCGCCAGCGGTTGTTTTTTGCCACCACCATATAAACGTCGATGTTTCGACTTTCCGGCAACAAAATCAATGGATAGGCTTAACGGTTGTGACGCTGCTGGCCAATGTAGCGTTAGCGCATCGTCTATATAATGAAGGTAAGGCGTATTACTTAAGTCATCGCTAACCTTATCTAAGGCACAAATGTGGCCCTGATCTATTAGTTGATCAAGGTCAGCACTAACATGCCGTGTGCCATCTAGAAGAATTGGAATTGTTTGTTGCATAGCCATATCAATAAGCAAGGCTTAAATCATTAGATTAGATGCAATTATGATTGCGTAAAATAAATAAAGCAACGAAGAGGATAACAATCAAAATGGGGTGGATGAAGGGGCTCGAACCCTCGACAACCAGAGTCACAGTCTGGGGCTCTACCAACTGAGCTACACCCACCATAACGATTGTTTATTTCTAAATTTATGGTGCGCTTGACAGGACTCGAACCTGTTACCCTCGGCTTAGAAGGCCGATGCTCTATCCAGATGAGCTACAAGCGCCTCTTCATAAATTTAAAAAAATGGTCGGGGTGGAGAGATTCGAACTCCCGACCCACTGCTCCCAAAGCAGTTGCGCTACCAGGCTGCGCTACACCCCGACTAAATACAAAAACCATTGCTTAAAAGATGCAATAAGTCTGTAGGTGGGCGATAATACGGCACACAGTAAATTTGGTCAACGCTTCTTTTAAAAAAAGAGCCTTAAAAGTGAAAAAAATACAATATGACAATAATTAATGGCAAAAACATCGCTAAAGAACTTCGACACAC
>ERZ1027208.811-NODE-811-length-10561-cov-17.331239_pt1 | contig 10561 bp, 11 predicted proteins | sample MGYA00520867_ERZ1027208 | MGnify/ENA primary metagenome ERZ1027208 (study PRJEB33311, sample SAMEA4378413) | marine metagenome | biome: Marine biome; feature: Fjord; material: Water | collected 2014-07-20T08:00:00Z/2014-07-... | depth 75 m ...
CCCAAAAGCTTAGTGGCCATCGAAGCTTGTGGTGGTGCGCATTACTGGGCAAGGGTTTTAAAAGCACAAGGCCATTAAATGAAAATAATTCACCCAAAATACGTAAAACCATTTGTACAGGTGAATAAAAATGACGCACGAGATGCGCAGGCCATTGCCGAAGCAGCCGCTCGGCCAACTCTGGCGATCAAAAGCATTGAGCAGCAAGATGTTCAGGCTATTCATCCTCGATGATTCAGTGGTTATTATTAAGCGCCATCATTGGCACGTCGGCGCGCTTTTTATTGCAAACCTACGCACAGGGTTTAACCACACCCAGCCATGCGGCGGTTATTATGATTCTAGAACCTATTTGGACAGCACTGATCGCAGCAGCATGGTTTAATGAAAGAATGTCGGGGTTACAAGTATTGGGCTGCAGCTTGATTTTTGCCGCGTTGATTATTAACCGCTGGTCCAGTGTACGGGCTTGGTTGCGGTCTAGGTAGGGGTTCAGAGTTATTAACGATAGCTAGCAGCTCGGTGTATTACGCGCAGATAAATGAAACATAACGACTCAAGTTTTAATGGCGCTAATACACCCTACATATATACAGATGATTTATACGTAGGGTGGCATTAGAAATGCGCCACGGCGAATTACCTGATTCACCATGAAGGGGTTCTCTACTTTAAACTTAAGCTTTCGAACTGCCCTTCTTCATTTAATGTCAGTAGTGATATATCACTGCCTTGTTTGTGTACCATGCGCAGCGCTTTATTTAGTTTTGTACTGTAGTTCAATCCTTTAAGCCCTTTCAGCATTAGTTTGAATGGTATTAAGTTGTCATTGTTTGTAGTGATGGCACCACCTGAAACACTTACAAGATCAATCAAGCGTTCGTGACCAAAGCGGTTGGTAATTGTAATGCCGCCCTGTTCTTGATCTGCTGCCGAATAAAAACTCACTGCCTGCTGATCAAACTCAGTAAATAATGCACTTAAAACTGATTGCCAATTTTCTTGCTGAATCACTACGGCAAAGTTATCACCTCGGATATGAGCAGCAAAATCTGAATCGCTATTAATGTGCTTACGAATTAAATCAGTAAAGACAGCCATTAGTTCATCAGCTTGAACGTCACCGTAATGATTTTTAAAGTGTCTGAACTTGTTTAGATCTAATAAAGCTACGGTGAATGCTGTATCTATTTCTGACAGTTCGTTTACAAAGTCTTCAAGTGACAGTAAATCAGATGGCTGTTGTAACGTGCCTTTTACTAAAAAGGCACCAGCATTTCCGTTATTAATATAGTCAGGATTGATGTGCCCCCACTGACTTTGAACCTGGTCTTGTGCTTCGTTACCGTTCAGTGAGTCAAGGATCATGGCTGAGTGATGGTAACCTTCGCTGTACTCATCCGCTAACAGACCCCATGCATAACCGTTTCCATTGGTGATCGAGCTTTCTGTGCCATTCAACGCATCAACATAGGTATCGCCCAGCATTGAAATAGCTGCATTAACGGGGCTGGTGTCTTCTTCGTAATAATCGCAAAAGGTTAAACCAGAACTACAGGCCGTACTTGAAGTAAAACCAAAGTCTTGCATTAAGGCATCAAACTCTTCGCCTGTGGCTAAACGCCAGCCGTATAAACTGTTGTTAGGGTCTTGTGTGGCAGCAATGATTCTGTCGTAAGAGATGCCTCGCGTTTCAGTAAGGTCAAGCCAGTCCAAACCGTTACTGCTGGTGTAGGTACCATTATCGATTGGCTCTGCGTATGCAGACGCAACCCCTAAAGAAAGAATACCAACCAGCATGGCCAGTGTTTTTTTGAGTTCAGTTAAAAGCCTGTAGCGCTTCAACATATTTTACTTCCTGTGTTATGTGATTATTGGGCGCTAGATCGTATATAGGCGATTAAAGTTATTCAATGAAAGTGTGGGGTACTAAAATCCCAATATATTAACTTGTGAATGAGGTAACTTTTTCTAGGATTTATGCACAAATTAGATTCACTTTTTACTATTTATCACGATAAAAACTAAGCCTTCATTAGACCATTTTAGCCTACCAGCTAATAAATTACAGGCAATAAAAAAGCGCCTTTCGGCGCTTTCAACATGCAAACAAAGATTAATTTTTTATTAATGGACGTGTGTACTTAAAGAAACGATTTTTACATTTCTACTTCGAATGTTTATTCCTAAGCCGTGAAAGCGACACAGGGGTAATCCCTAAAAACGACGCAATATGATATTGCGTTAATCGCTCAACCAGCTCTGGGTATTCTTTACAAAACCATTTGTAGCGCAGTTCGGCATTGCCTAATAACAAGCGTGCTTCACGGCGGGCGCTTTTTACAAATACCCGCTGTAGCATTTTGAGTTCTAGGCGCAGCCATTCTGGATCATCAATGCCGGTGTTATAAAGATCTTTATAATCGGCCAACATGAGTTCGGTGTCTTCTAGGGCTTGAATGAAGTATTGGCAAGGCTCGTCATTAATTATGGCGCTGACAGGCGCAATGACCTCCCCTGCTTGATAGAAGTGCTGATTAACTTCGTTACCTGCTTGGTCAATGTAATACACACGCAGCAAGCCGCTGATGATGAAACACATTTCTACCGTGGTATCACCGGCTTTTAACCAGTGATCTTGCGGGGCCATTTTTTTGTAGTAAAATTTTTCGCCATAGGTAGGCCAATTAGACACGGTGCAATCAAAGTCTTTTTCAAACCCTGCTCGTAGTGCTTCATGATATTGTTTCAAATTAAAAGCCTCATATTAGGCTTGCTCTGGTAAAAATCTAAACGTGTATTCTACATTCAACACTACCAAGCCAAGCACAGGGGTTTTAATGGTCTTAAATTCGTTAATCAAAGACTGCACTAAGGGCTCAGGAAGCTCCGACTTATGGTCTTTGACATGTATGGAGCCCCTATCATCAACTACAAAATTTATAGTTAACTCACCCTCTAAGCCTGGCATTTTTTTCAATGCTTTATGATAATATTCGAGCAACTCTGGTTTTTTTGCCTCTATGGAGCATCTTATTGAATGCATTCGCCTCTTAGAGATTGATAATTTTTGCCATCCCTCCAACGAATAATCATCTGGGCAAGACACCTTATCAAATACAAAACCAGTGCTTTTGAATCGATCCACACGTAAGCGTTCAAGCTCAACAAAATCTTTCTCATTCAAACCACTTAAATCAAACCCAGAGCCAGATTGATTCATCACTATTTTAGTTCGAATAGTTTCTACTTCAGAGAGGTAAGCCTTATACTTCAATTTTTCACTACTTAGCGACATTACAAGACGCCTAACCTCAGGCATAAGCGTATCTATATGCTCAAGCGTAACAAGCTCACCATCGGTTAATACCATCTTATCCGACAAAAGCAATAAGTTGCTTTTCAAGATCTTTAGATCTCGCTCTAAACCATCCAAATCTTCTGCTGAAACATTATTTAAAAATAAAACCAGGAAAAATGGCACTAATATTTTTATCATTATTAAATTCCATTTACATACAAAAAAGCGCCTTCCGGCGCTTTCACAATATCAAATTTTAACGACAAATTTGATATCTACTTCTTAACCCAAGTGGTGCCTTCACGACTGTCTTGCAGTTCTATGCCCTGCCCATCCAAATCCACTCGAATTTGATCGGCCAATGCGTAGTCCTTGTCTTTTTTGGCTTGAACGCGTTTTTCAATCATTTCTTGAATGTACGCTTCGTCTACATCTACACCTTGCTTGAAGTAGTCTTCAGGGTCAGTTTGTAGGCAACCTAATACATCAGCAAAGGTTTTAAGTAATGACGCTAATGTGTCTTTACTGGCACCTTCTGCTTTGTTGATTTGGGTTACCAGTTCAAACATCACGGCAATGGCTTTTGGTGTATTAAAGTCATCGTCCATGGCGGCTTTAAAGTCAGCTGTAAAACCAGCTACGTCAGAGTTGGTTGTATCTAACGCAATTGAAAGGTCACAGCCTTTTAGTGCGTTATACAAGCGATCAAGTTTGCTTTGCGCGTCTTGCAGACCTTCTTGGCTGTAATTGATTTCACTGCGGTATTGAACCGATGCCAAGAAGAAGCGAATTACTTCTGCGTCGTATTCAGTTAACACGTCACGGATTGTGAAAAAATTGCCCAATGATTTAGACATTTTTTCGCCATCGATGCGCAATGCGCCAGCGTGCATCCAGGTGTTTGCGTATTGCTCGCCTGTTGCAGCTTCGCTTTGTGCAATTTCATTTTCGTGGTGCGGGAATTTTAAATCTGGGCCGCCACCATGAATATCAAAATTATTACCTAAGCAGCAGGTAGACATGGCTGAACATTCAATGTGCCAGCCAGGGCGACCATCACCCCAAGGGCTTTTCCAAGATGGCTCACCCGGTTTAGCTGACTTCCATAGAACAAAGTCCAACGGATCTTCTTTTGCGTCTTCTACTTCGATGCGCGCGCCTGATTCTAGCTCTTCTAAAATCTTGCCTGATAACTTACCGTAACCTTCAAATTTACGAACACGGTAATACACGTCTCCGTTTGTGCCCATGTATGCAAAGTCTTTTTCGATTAAGGTTTGCACCATATCAAGTATGCCTTGAATATGGTCTGTGGCTTTTGGTTCGCTGCTTGGTGTTAATACATTTAGCTTGGCAAAATCTTCGTTCATGGCAACCACCATGCGATCAACCAATACATTAAAGTCTTCGCCATTTTCAGCGGCACGGTTAATGATTTTGTCGTCGATGTCGGTGATATTACGAATGTAGTTAACGTCGTAACCGATATGGCGAAGGTAACGAACGATCACATCAAACGATACCATCACGCGGGCATGGCCCATGTGACAAAAATCGTAAACCGTCATACCACATACGTACATGCCAACCTTGCCAGCTTGCAGTGGTTTAAATTCTTCTTTTTGACGGGTCAGTGTGTTGTATACGTTTAATGTCATTTTAAATTCCTATCGCGCGCAAGCGCCCTCCCACAGAGTTTTTTGTCACCCATTTTATGGAAAGACGCTTGCGCACGAATTAATTTCAATTCTTTGCTTTCTGGTCGCATGCAGGCAGCCTCTCACATTTGGATTAACACCCTTTTGTGGGAGGGCGCTTGCGCGCGATACTTTTCCTAATTTTTTGTTTATTGTCGCATGTAGGCAGCCTCTCACATTTGGGTTAACACCCTTTTGTGGGAGGGCGCTTGCGCGCGATACTGCTTTGTATTCCTTGTCTATTTTCGCTTGCAAGCAAGCTCCTACAGTTTGGAGTGCACCGGCAAGCTCCTACACTTGTACGAGCCTGCTTGCAGGCGACATTTTATTAGCTAGCTAACGATTTATCTTCACGAAGACCAATAGTTAGATTGAAAACAGGCTTGTCTGCACTGTGATCAAAGCGATCTGCTACGTAATAGCCTTCGCGTTCAAACTGAAAAACAGTTTCAGCATCAACACCGGCTAATGCAGGTTCGATCATGACTTTTGATACCACCAATGAATCGGGTGTTAGGCAATCCATAAAGTCTTTGTCGCCGCCATCTGGGTTTGCATCATTGAACAAACGAGCGTAGCTGCGTACTTCGGCTTCTACTGCGTGCTTAGCACTGATCCAATGCACAACGCCTTTTGGCTTGTCGCCGTCTTCTGGATCGCAACCCAGTGTGTTTTCAATCAGCGATGCATTTACTTGTGTGATATTGCCTTCAGCGTCTTTTTCAAAACCATCTGCTTGAAGTACGTAACCATGGCGTAAACGAATGCGTCTGCCCACACAGAATTTTTTCTTAAATTTCTTGCTGTACTCTTCTTTAAAGTCAGCTTGATCAATGATCAATTCATTTGAGAAAGGCACGTCACGTGCGCCCAGTTCTTCACGGGCTTCACCTTCGCTGTTAAACAGGTAAGGAACGTTAAGCATTTCTTCATGATCATCGGCCATATTGGTGATCACTACTTTAAGCGGGTTCAACACAGCCATCGCACGGGGTGCATTTTGGTTTAGGTCATCTCGAATAAAGAATTCCATTTGGGCCACATCAACCGTGCCGTCAGTTTTAGCCACTGCCAAGCTGTCACAAAAGTTACGAATAGACGCGGCGGTGTAACCACGACGACGCATTCCCGAGATGGTTGGCATGCGAGGGTCATCCCAACCGCTTACAACCTTCCCTTCTACCAAGGCACGTAATTTACGTTTACTGGTTACGGTGTAGTTAATGTTTAAACGGCCAAATTCGTACTGATGCGGTTCTGCTGGTGTGTCTAAATTGCTAATAAACCAATCGTACAATGGGCGGTGGTCAGCAAACTCTAGCGTACAAACAGAGTGCGTAATGCCTTCAATGGAATCTGACTGGCCATGTGCAAAGTCATAGCTTGGGTAAATGCACCATTTGTCACCGGTTTGGTGGTGAGTGGCTTTTTTGATTCGGTAGATGTACGGGTCACGCAAACTCATGTTTGGCGCGGCCATATCAATTTTTACGCGTAAGCCGCAAGCGCCTTCGTCAAAATCACCTAGACGCATTTTTTCGAACAGCTCTAGGTTTTCTTCGATAGAACGATCGCGGAACGGGCTGTTTGTACCCGGCTTTTCAAAGTTGCCACGGTATTCTTTAGCTTGATCAGCAGATAAATCACATACATAGGCTTTACCAGCCTTGATTAGATCAATGGCCCACTGGTGTAACTGATCAAAGTAATCAGACGTGTACTTGATGTCACCTGCCCATTCAAAACCCAACCATTTCACATCGTCTTGAATGGCTTGTACGTATTCGTCTTCTTCTTTTTCTGGGTTGGTGTCGTCAAAACGAAGGTTACATTGGCCGCCAAACTGCTGCGCCAAACCAAAGTTTACACAAATGGCTTTTGCGTGACCCACGTGTAAATAGCCATTTGGCTCGGGCGGGAAACGCGTTGTAATGCTCTGGTGCTTGCCGCTAGATAGGTCTTCATCGATGATTTTTTCAATAAAGTTAGCAGGTTTTGCAGTGGCTTCGGTCATGTTGGCTTCGGTCATTTAATTTATTCAAACTCTGATAGCGCTAGAGGATATCGGCCCATCCTGCAGTGTTGTTTGAGGATATGGGCGGTAGGCGCTGGCTACAAATTCACAAAGGCCGTATTATAGCGGCCCTTTCCAATTCAATCATTAAAAAGGTGCCTTCATGACTCAGGTTGTACTAAAAACCACTTTCGGTGACATCAAACTGGCTTTAGATGCTGAAAAAGCCCCTAAAACTGTTGAAAATTTCATCAACTATGTGAAAGACGGTTTTTACGACGGTTTAATCTTTCACCGTGTAATTGATGGTTTCATGGTTCAAGGCGGTGGTATGAACCCTGACATGAGCCAAAAGCCTAATACTCAAGGCAGCATCGAGAACGAAGCAGACAACGGTTTAACCAACAAAAACCTAACGGTTGCTATGGCCCGTACTATGGATCCGCACAGCGCATCTAGCCAGTTCTTCATCAATATTAAAGATAACAACTTCCTTAACCACTCTGGCAAAAATGCTGAAGGTTGGGGTTACTGTGTATTCGGCGAAGTAGTTGAAGGCGAAGACGTTGTTAATCGCATTAAAGGCGTGAAAACAGGCATCACAATGGGTCACCAAGACGTACCTGTAGAGCCTGTAATCATTGAAAGCGCGACTCTAGTAGAATAATCCATTCTTACTAGCGACCCTGCTTAGGCGGGGTCAAAGTGCTTGAGGTCGCATCGTTCTGTGATCGACCTCTTCTCACACCCTTCTGCTGTAAACCCTGACCAAAACACACCACTCGCTTGGCTTTTCATCCTACCTACCTCTAGAACGCCTTTTAACTGCCTACTCTGATTATCACTTTCAAAGAGACAAAATTCGCCTTGTCTATTAGAATGTAGTTAGCGTTTATAATTGATAAGTATTAACACTATGACCACTTGGTTTATCTCTGACTTACACCTTGCCCTAGAAGAAACCCGAATTACGGCTGGGTTTTATGATTTCCTGCTGAAACCACAAGCGGGTGACGACTTGTACATACTGGGTGATTTTTTTAATTACTGGGTGGGTGACGACATTGATGACGAATACGCCGATCAAATCAAACAAGTGCTTAAAGCCACTTCGGATCGCGGGGTATCGCTATTCATTATGCATGGCAATCGCGATTTTTTAATCGGCGATGATTTTTGTCAAGATACCGGCTGCACCTTATTAAACGACCCCACATTAATTCAATTAGCTGACCAGCCCGCCCTATTAATGCATGGGGATAGCTTGTGCACTAAAGACATCGAATACCAAGACTTTAGAAAACTGGCCAGAAGCACCGCTTGGAAAGAAGATTTTGTCAGCAAGCCCATTGCCGATCGTGTGGCGTTTGCTGAAAATGCTCGCAAGCAAAGCCAAAACTACAACAGTATTAAAGATGACGAAATGATGGACGTTGTATCTGACGACGTTCAGTCTGTATTAGATGAACACTCTTGCACCCGCATGATACACGGCCACACTCATCGCCCTGCTTTTCATAATTGGGAACATAACGGCAAAGAATTTGAACGCATTGTTCTGGGTGATTGGTACACTCATGGCTACTACTTAAAAGTTGAAGGCCATACTTTTGATATGGTGAAGTTTGATTTACCTGACGCCTAATACTTACACTTTAGATTCATAATAATTAGAAGAGAGCATCATAATGATATTAAGACTTTTAATAGCCGCTATGATGCTTATGGCCATTGCCCAGTTTTATTTACAAGACAATAAAACAGGCGAAGCACAGCCATTAAAACCAAAACAACAAATTGAACACGTTCAAACCCAGTTAGACGACATAAGTGAGCAAGCTGAAGAGAAACGTAAAAAAGCGATGGAGGAAATAGGAATCTAGCCTTACTGGCTGATCCGCAAACAAGCTAAAAAGACACACTATTTTTAAAAACACCCAGTCACTTACGTAACCAGGTGCCTAAATTCATCTATTACGAATAATTAGTGCAATAAAATCTGCACACACTTCTATTACCAGCCAAACAATCCTTCTAAAATACCTGCTTTGACTTTCACGGCACGACTGCGTTGTGGGAAGGCACCTACATCAATTCTGGCAACCTCGGTGGCTGAATCAAAATCAATAACAGACACCGAATCTCCGTAAGAGTTAGATACATAGCAGTAATTACCATTAGGACCTGTGGCCGCCCAATAAGGAGTTTGAGGGCCGTGTATAATATTATCTACAACCTTGGTATCAGCATCTACAATGGCTATGTAATCATCAATGGTACCTGCCACACACAATTTTTTTCCATCTGATGATAACGCCAAACCATGATGCGCAGAGTTATTTGGATAATCTTTAAAATTTGTAAAGTTTTCTTTACCATGATCACTGGCTGGTAATGGGTAGGTATCTAAAATTTCACCTGTTACTAAATCTACCTTGGAAAACCCACGTTGATATGAGAACTGAGTATACATAACAGCATCATCAGGGGTAAAAACTGAGGGCCTTACACCAAATTCAAATTCATGAGTCCTAATAATTTCGTGAGTATCAGCATCGGCAATTGTCAGCTGCCTTTTGCCTTTTTTATCATTCAGAATATATGGAAGCAACACACTACCAATACTGCCATTGTAAATGTACTTTCCGCTGTGGGAATAATCATTTCCGTGAGCGTAGTCTCCTGCCGCAAACTCAGTTATTTTATGACCCGTAAACGGATTAAGTACCACGACTTTATTTTCTAACGTATCTGATATAATAATGCGTGTCCCATCATTAGATATATCCATATGATCCGACCTTGGACCATCCATCTCAAAGCGCCATAGCATAGGCGTATCAGTGCGAGTAAGGTCAAAAGCTACTACATCGCCCATCCAGCCTCGCGAAACAATTAAGGTACTCCCATCGAGTGTTAGCACGGAGTCATCTAAAATTCTCTGACTGCCCTCTCGTAAAACATTGAAACCTAAAGCCAGTGTATTAATTGGATCAACCAGCAAGCGCCACCATTGATCTTTCGCCACGTCGACTGTACCAATTACCAAATGACGTTCAACATCAACAAAGTTGACTGTACCGTCTACTGCGTTCCCTACAATCATGACATCGACTAACTCATTAGAACCTTCAATATCTTTAGGTTTTCCCCACCACCAAGCATTCGCACTGGCCATCACTGAGCAAAGCAATACAAACAGCAAACCATTTTTGTAAGTTGAATTTTTATTTAATAAATTCATACACCCCTCCTTTTTGTTATATTATTTTTTTATTTAAAATGCAGTTTTGCGTAGAAAGGTTAGCAAGCGCCATTTAAAGTCACAGGGGGATACACGCGAATAATTAATAATTACCAGCCATAGGCTATAAAGAAAATATATGATATGTGAATTCAACATTCTAGAAACAACAAGACAACTGACAAGTTAGATGTGAAAGCCGCCTAATTATTAGAGCTGATTTCAATTCAATTCGAAATCAAACTATATTCTAAAAAGGCCGAATATCACCTCTAAATACGCCCATAATTATATAATAAATCATC
>ERZ1027208.812-NODE-812-length-10554-cov-9.299171_pt1 | contig 10554 bp, 13 predicted proteins | sample MGYA00520867_ERZ1027208 | MGnify/ENA primary metagenome ERZ1027208 (study PRJEB33311, sample SAMEA4378413) | marine metagenome | biome: Marine biome; feature: Fjord; material: Water | collected 2014-07-20T08:00:00Z/2014-07-... | depth 75 m ...
TAATTTATCATATAAAACATCAAGGTGGCGCACAGAGGCGTGGATATCAACGGGTTCAACAGGGTAGCCGCCTGCAAAGTGGATGCAGTTAAAATACTGCGTCAGTTTCAGCAGATCGCGACACATTTCACGTGTGCCGGGCACTTTGCGTCCCAACGCCATATCCCAATAATTCGGCGGCGATGACACGTTGCCGAACAGAAGGTTCTTACCACCAATTGTAATCTTTCGATCTGGGTTCCGCGGTGTGATTGTGAATTCGGACGGGGCCATGGCAACATATTCCATGACCATGTCGCGGTCCATGCGCACGTTATCACCATCAATGGTACAGCCTGCTTTGCGCAGAATTTCCACCGCTTCAGGGTTCAGTATTTCGATCCCGATTTCTTCGAGGATACGCATCGCACCATCATGCACCGCTTGAACACCCTCAGGGCTCAAAGGCTCTGTTGGGCGATCTATGTTTACCGGCGGATTCCATGGCATCTGCTCAATGACGGCGGTGCCTCGGCGTGACTTGGCACCTGCGCGGCCACCGCCACGGGTTCTACGTTTCGGCTCATTCGTCATTGGGTTTCTCCTTACGGGTCTACCCAACAGGAAGCCTGAGGCACCAAGGTGCCGCCTATCCGTTCACGACGTTAATTGTCGTTTTTAGCGCTTCACTTCCTCTACTGTGCCTCAAGCCACGTCGGGATTTCACCAATATCGCGTAAGACCACATCCGCAAAAGGCGCTAGATCCTCGGTTTTAGCAGTCCCCGTCAGAACACCTATTGTCCGCATCCCCGCTGCACGGCCCGCATCCAGATCATGGGTACTGTCCCCAACCATGACGATCTGCTCAGGTGTCAGATTTACCGCCGTGGCAAAGGCCAACAGCTGTCCGGGGGCAGGTTTTCCACCAAATCCACTGTCATATCCGGCGATGAAGTCAAACAACCCTGTCACTCCCGCTGCGTCCAGATGCGCGCGCGCAGGGCCTTCGCTGTCATTCGTCGCGACGCCTAGAAATAGACCTGCAGCGCGAAACCTTTCCAGCAATGGCGTTAACGGAACAGCAGGTTCTTGCGGCGCGCGCGATGCCTCCTCATTCAACATGTTCAACAACGCGGAACGCGACAGTTCCGGAAAATGCGGCGCAAGCGCAGCTGACACCTCCCCCGGTGTTCCGGCGATCACGATGCTGTCTGGTGCAAATTTGGATGTTGTCAGGTCAAACCCGATGGAAGCCCCAACGCGGGTTGCACGATCAACATCCCCTTGAGCAGCGCGCAGCAAAAATGCGTTCGCCCATGCTTCCCATGTCGCAGCAAAATCAAACAGCGTGCCATCCTTATCAAAGCACAACCCTTTAATCGATGTCGTCGTATTACCTAGGTCCAATGTATATTCCCTCCGCCTGGTAGACTTTGACGCGCTTCATAGAGGCGTTCGTAGGGAACATTATGCGCATCACAGCAAGCGACAACCCACAAATCATCCATCAGGATAAAATCAAGAACAGACCCCAAAAACTCAGGATCACGTGCTGCTTCGTGCATATCTGCCTCTGACGCTCCTGTTGCGCCCAGAAACACAGGCAGCAGCTCTTCGTTGCCTACTAACCAACCTAGCGCCTGAAGTGCCATAATTTCGGCGGTATTCCGCGTAATGCTCATATCTTGGATCCTAATACCGTCATTTCTCAACGCTTTGTTAACCAATTGGTCAGAAAACTAAAGCTTAACAAATGATAAGTGCGGAAAGGAGCTAAAATGCAGGGTAAAATACTCATAATTGATAGTATTTCGACCAACCGCATTGTGCTCAAGGTAAAATTGTCTGCAGCTTTTTATCATGTTTTACAGGCTGGTAGCATCGCCGAAGGCCTTGAAATCATTGAAGCGGAAAAACCTGACCTTGTCGTATCGGCCATGAAATTACCTGATGGATCGGTATCCGACCTGTGCAAGCACCTGCGCGGAAACAGGCACGCTCCAATTGTTCCAGTTCTGGCAATCGGGTGTGGAACCAATGAAGACACCCGTCTTGAGACACTTCATGCTGGCGCGACTGAGGTCATGCATAGGCCGCTCAATGAAACACTGCTGTTGGGCCGTGTGCGCAATATGATTCGTATGCATAACCAGCTAGATGAATGGCAAATCCGAGATGATACCAGTTGTGCGCTTGGCCTTGCCGAAGCGCCAGCCGAATTTACACTCCCTGGAAAAATCACCCTGATTGGGTTGGATACAGCCCCCTTTCAAAGCTGGGTGCGTCAGTTATCACCGCACCTTCGAGCAGAGTACACTATTACCCATTTACGGGATTCAATGGCAGGCATGCAGGCAACAAACGCGCCTGACGTTATTGTTTTATCCCTGCCCAGCGCACCTGAATTAACTGACGAATGTTTGCGCCTGATCCCTGCATTGAGAGCCAGTGCAAAGACACGTGATATTGCGCTGCTGGTCATTCAGAAAACGATAGATCCGTTAAGATTAACCTCAGCCCTAGATATGGGCGCTGATGATGTAATGACCGCTGGCTTCCGTCCGGCGGAACTTGCGTTGCGGCTGCAGGTTTTATTGAGGCGCAAACGTGAGGTCGCACAAATATTGCAAAGCGTACGCACTGGTCTGCGCGAAGTGGTCAACGATCCATTGACAGGCCTTTATAACAGACGCTACGCGATGCCCTACATGGCCCGACTAATCGAAAAATGTGCAGCGAATAATGATCCATTTGCGGTTATTCTAGGTGACATGGACCATTTCAAGCGGATCAATGACCTCTACGGCCACGCGTCAGGCGATGCGGTACTGGTCGAAACAGCCCGCCGCCTGCGTCACGTTGTGCAGCGTACAGATGTTGTTGCTCGGATTGGGGGAGAGGAATTCCTAATCGCAATGCCGACTACGGATGTGGCTACAGCTAGGTCTATTGCTGATAGCATTTGCAGCGCAATTGCTGACGTTCCGTTTGTCATTCCCGGCGCGGTAGAGCCTGTGTCCATCACCATCAGCCTAGGGCTTACGTTAGGCACCCCCCCCCTAACCAAGAATGACCGCCTTGCTGAAACTGTAGCAGCCCTGTTGGATCGCGCAGATAAAGCGTTATACGTGGCCAAAATGCAGGGGCGTAACCGCGTTACACTTAGTCACCCGCACGCCCGTCCAGCAGCCTAATCTCAGACCACGCTCTTAATATCAGCTTACCCAAATCCATATAATCAAGGTAGGTGCCGTGGCAATGCTACTTTTAGTTTCGCTCAGCCTTCTTTTGTTTGTGATACTCTTCACGTCTTTCCAAAAGCTCTTGTAGACGGCCCGCATATGCGTCGCGCTCTTTAACACTCATTGCTGTGACAGCGGCCAACCAAGCGCCAGTTGCCGCCTGAACCCTTATCAAACCCGCATCGTTTTGCGCGCTCAAAACACGAGCCGCTGCATCTACGTCAAATGGTACGTCCTTAAGGATGCCCAACATCTCAGCCGGGTTTGCCCCGGTGCTGCGTCTATCCCCACGCAAGGTTTGGCGTATCTCTCTGCGTGTTTCACGCGGCAGCGCCTGCATATAGATTGCACCGCCTTTGTCGAAATGCGTCGGACCTTTGCTATAGCTTTTGTGCCGCAATGCAGCGCCTGAAATTGCGGCGACAACCGCAAGGTTCACAGCAAGTGAAAGTCCAAGCACAATCGGCATCCATCGTCTTTTTGTCGCTACTTCAGCCATGTTGCTATCCTTCGTCACTGTACCAACCGTCACCCATCAGGTCGGTCATGTCTTCATCTGCCACTTGTTCAACTGCGCCCAGCAGGGTGATCGGATCCAGCACGTCACCCGGAGGCGCAACACCGAACCAAAACCCCACAGCTGTGGCCGTTACCAACCCGCCAAGCGCCGCAGGGCCGCCGATCGCTTTCATCAAGCGCTGCCAGAGGGGCGCAGCGGGCTGCAACCTCACAGCATCTACAACTATCCGTGCGGCCAATGCGTCCGACATCGGCGGAGGTGCCGCGCGCGCAGCATCAAATGCTGCCTCAAGATCAAAACCGTCAGGTTGTGTCATCATTATACCCCAATGCATCGCGCTGCGCGGCCATATCCGCAGTGAGCGCCCGTTTCCCGCGGGCAGTCAAGCTTTCCACAGCTTCGGTGCCTACGTCCAATATCTCAGCGATTTCTGGGTTCGCCAACCCTTCAATGTGGCGTAATACCACTGCCTGCCGCTGCCTTTCGGGTAATCTGAGCAGGGCCGATTGTAATGCGTCATGGCGAGCAATATTCTGCAACCGTGTCTCTGCACTTGGCCCTGGGTCAGCAGGCACATCAATCTCATCGAGCGTCTCTGTTCGACGTCCACGCAAGCGATCAGTACACAAATTCGCTACAACACGGTACACCCAGGTCGCCGCTTGCGCACGCCCAGCATCCCAGTTGGGTGCTTGCTTCCAAAGACGTAACATCGCTTCTTGTGTCACATCCTCTGCCTCCGCTGTATCCCCCAGCACCCGGTATGCATGCGCATAGGCACGCGGAGACAGACGCGCCGATAGAAGACGAGCCGCAGCTTCATCTCCGGCCGCATATCGCGCCAGAAGTTCAGCATCCGCATCACGTGCGGTTGTATGCTCAGACATGTCTTTCACAAGGTCTTTCCAGTTGGCCCCCGCCTCGAACCCAAGGCGGGGGCTGCCACGGGTAGTGATTAATCGTTGGCTGGCTTATGATCGTGGCCGTGCTTTTTCATGTGTTTGCCATGCCCGCGGGCTTTTGCAAACTCTTCGGCACTTAAACCACCGCTTTTGTCAGTATCCAGCTTTTCCACCATTTTGGCAGGATCGCGGCGGCCTTGCATTTCTTCTAGGGTCAGGCTGCCGCTTCCATCAGCATCCATCCGGTCAAAATGTTTGGCTGCGCGGCCGCCCTTTTTGCCTTCCGGTACTTGGTTCAGCTCTTCTGCACTTAGCGCGCCGTCACCGTCTGTATCAAACCGCTTGAGCAGGCGCTCCTTATGTTTGCCTTGCTTTGCGGCCGACATTTCCTCTTGGGTCAATGCACCGTCACCGTTGGCATCCGCAGCAGCGAAACGAGCTGTTGCTTGGGCTTTCATCTCTTCGGCGGTGATCTCACCGTCACCGTTTACATCAATCTGAGCAAAGCGGGCCTGCATACCTTCGCCACCTTCACGCGCCTGAGCGCTAGTGGCCACGAGGCCTGCTACGATTGCCAGTGCTGTCATTGTTTCTTTAAACATGGTGTTCTCCGTTTTTATTGCTCGCTGCATCAGTCTCTTTTGCTGTGCAGTTGAATGTCTTACGGACTGGCAAAACGGTTCCGTCGCAAAAACTTTGAAAAAGTTTCAATATTCTCCTTGAGACAATTCGCCACCTTTTGTTTTTCGCCGTGGTATAGCACTTACAAGGATCACCATGTCGCGGGAAACCAATATGACACAGACAGCACTCCAATCCGATATCGTTCCGACAACATCAGCACCTGATGACGAACGTCCTCGCATGCCAGCAATACTGCGTGGCTGGCGTTGCAAATGCCCCAACTGCGGTTCAGGGCCATTGTTGTACGGATATCTAAAAGTCCACGATCACTGCACTGTCTGTGAGCAAGAGTTCCATCATCATCGCGCCGATGACGGGCCAGCATATCTGACGATTCTCATCGTAGGCCACTTGATGGCTCCTCTGCTACACATTGTTTTTGTACAGTTCCGTCCCGAACCGATCACTCTATTTACGATCTTTGCTGTTGGCACGGTGGCATTGTCACTCTACCTTCTTCCAAGACTGAAGGGAGCCTTGATCGGCTTTCAATGGGCCAAGGAAATGGGCGGCTTTGAACGCAAAGCCTGATCGGTTTGGCCTCTGACATAATGAGGGGCCATATGACCATCGACAAAACGGCAATCAGAAACGCGGCCACAGTGATTGTCATCCGTGACCGGATGACAGCACCTTCCATTTTAATGGGCCAACGCGGTGCCGAGGCGGCATTTATGCCCAATAAATTCGTCTTTCCCGGCGGTGCTGTAGATGTATCAGATGCCCATGTTCCCCTAGCTGCTGGCCTGCCAAAGCAATGCGCTGTCCGCATTCAAGAAGACACTGACGCAGCCCTTAGCCATGCTATTCCTGTCGCGGCCGTGCGTGAGCTATGGGAAGAAACCGGCCTAATCCTTGGTGCCAAAGGCACATGGGAAGGCGACATTCCCCAAGACTGGCGGAGCTTTGCCGCAAAAGGCTATGTCCCCCAAGCGAGTGCGTTGCAGTTTGTTTTCCGCGCGTTGACCCCTCCGGGGCGGACCCGTCGATTTGATGCGCGCTTCTTTTTGCTGGATGCCGATGCCATCGCCACTGATTTGGACGATTTTGCAGAAGCCTGTGACGAGCTATCCCACCTTCAGTGGGTCCCGTTAAGCGAAGCACGTAGTTTTGACATGCCCTTCATCACCGAAGTTGTGTTGGCCGAAGTAGAAGCGCGAGCACGTGATCTGTCTCCTCCGGCTTCAGTTCCCTTCTTTAAGAACAACGATGAAGAAAGCCTGTTCGTCCGTCTTAAAGGGAAAGACATCCACTACACGAAAGAGGATTAGATCGCGAGGATCAGCAACAGGATCGAAGCGACAAGAATGGCCATTCCCAGCGCCTCGCGTCCTGTGATCTTCTCGCGAAAAAACAGGGTTGAAGCGATCACGCTCAGGATCAACTCGACCTGACCCAGTGCTTTTACGTATGCTGCGTTTTGCAATGTGAACGCGATGAACCAGCACAGCGACCCCCCCATTGAGGTAAGGCCGATCCAAATCGCGACGCGACGCGCCTGCCAGACACGGCCGATTTCGCCGCGTTCGCGGAAATGCAACCATACTGCCATGATTAGCGTTTGCATCATGACCACTGCCATCAGTGTCACACCTGCGCGCAGCAGCGGATCATCAGTAGACAACGTAAGCGATGCACCTCGGTAGCTCACCGCAGAAAAGGCAAACAATATGCCTGAGAGTATCCCAAGGCCTGTCGCACGGTTGCGCAAATCAGACAGGTGAAAACCCGACGCTTCTTTGCCACCGGACAACAAAAGCAAGCCAACTAACCCAAGTGCAATCGCCGCAAAGCCGCCCCAGCTCACCAATTCACCCAACAGCAGAACACCAACCAACACTGTCTGGATGACTTCGGTCTTTTTAAATGTGATCCCAACGGCAAAGTTACGTTCTTTGAACAATGCCACAACGCAGATCGTTGCCAAAATCTGACTGGTACCACCCAGCAACCCAAAGCCCCAGAAACGGGCATCAAGCGCAGGCAGGCTAGCCCCTATCATATTCATGTAAACAACCAGCAGCACAGCGATGAACGGTGCGGAATAGATGAACCGCGAGAACGTAGCCCCTGCGGGGCTAAGCGTTGACGTTGCGAGCACCTTTTGCAGCATAAAACGGACCGTTTGGAACGCAGCGGCAAAAAAGGTAACGATAATCCAGAGTTCAGGCATATTCATCCTGCCCTAGTGCATCAATCTTTGCCCTCGTACCAGAGCGGATTCACCACGGGATTGTTGCCATTGAAAATAATAGCAGCGTAAAACCACGCCTTAAGACGCATACACCTAGCCATAGACCCCATACGAAATGCTCCGCGGGCGTATTGTTGACGCGAAAGAGGGTGCGTAGCCACTTACTCACACGCGCCCAGATGGCTGGACCAAGATAGTTGCTTTCAGGATCATCATAACGGGCAGTCAGGTTTGCATCGCGGTGGTGCATTAGATGCTGACGTTTGAACCGCAAGTCGGGCAAAACCAGCGCGGCTGCCACAGCCCCAATGCCGTCTTGGCACGTTCCAAACCAATCATGTGTCTATGCAATACCTTGTGGCTCAGCGAACTATGAAGCGTCAAAGCCAGTGTTGGCAGCACAAACGTAGCTCCCCCCACCTTGCAGAAATCAGCAAAGCCACTGCCCATGTGCCAAAGGTAGCAATCAGGAGAAATTCGGTAGGCCATTCAAATCGCGACAATATTTGGGAAAAATCGGAACTTGGCAGACAGTATTGGGCCATCAATAGGCTTTATTTTCTCCGAGCTGTGGGAATTTGATTGGCCGAATTTCTGCCTCCCTCAGAAAAGCCTATTCCGAAAGCGTCAAGCCAGACTGGACATCTCTAGGACGCAAGCGAGACGTGCCGATCTCAATTAATTCGCGGTTTTGGCAAAGGTGTGCAACGCAATCGTACCTGTACGCATCACACTTTTGGATCAGGGTTTTCTGTATGGCCGTCCACAGCAATCACCTGCCCAGAAACCAATCGCGCAGCATCTGATCCCAAGAAGGCTGCCATGTTTGCAATATCGGATGCTTCAACAAACCGCCGCATCGAAGTCCCAACAGCGTAACCGTCATAGACCTGATCACGGGTCATCCCCTTGGCCGATGCTTCGCGTTCCAGCACACCTTCCATGCGCGTGCCCTCAACAGCACCCGGACAAATCGCATTGGCCCGGATGCCATGCGGGCCCAATTCCATCGCAAGGGTTTTCATCAATCCGATGATCGCCCACTTTGCCGCCGCATAAGGCGCGCGGTTTGGGTAGCCATAAATTCCCGCAGTCGAAGAGGTCAGGATGATTGCGCCCTGCCCAGCAGCCTTCATCAGAGGAGTTGCATGTTTGGTGGCCAAAAATGCGCCCTCAAGATTGACGCTCACACAGGCCCGCCAATCGTCCAGCTCGATGTCTTCGATCTGTGCCGTGGGACCAGCGATGCCAGCATTCGCACACAGCACATCAATTTGGCCCATTTCAGCGATGATTTCAGCCATGCGCGCTTCATTCACGGCATTTGCCTCACGCGTATGCCATGTCTTTGGCAACGCCGCGAGGGCTGCCTGATCAACATCTGTCACCCAAACCTCATGGCCAATGGCTTCAAATGCTTCTGCCATGGCGCGCCCGATACCCGACGCGCCTGCAGTGATCAGAACTGTGCTCATCTTGGGGCGCCAATAGCACGGCCAAGACCTTCAGGCGTTGGCAGCCCCGCGTGACCTTCTGCGAACCGCACCAGTGCCGCTTCAATGTGCTCAGCGGGAGCCGTGGGCTTACGCGTCTCAAGGCTTACGTGCAGCAAGAAATGCTCACCCGTGGCAAGCAAACGGTCGCCTTCATACATCTCATGCCAGAGGTGCATCTTTTTACCTTCGCCCATCACCACACGGGTACGTATGGAGACCAGTGCCCCTGCGTGAACCTCATCAATGTGACGGATGTGAGTTTCGGCGGTAAAGTAGCTGCCACCAGAAGAGATATATTCGGCATCGCACCCAATGATTGCCATGAAACGGTCGGTCGCATCAGCAAATGCCTGCAGATAGCGCGATTCAGTCATGTGGCCGTTATAGTCTGTCCAATCCAACGGGATTGTGCGGTGGGCCGTTTCTACCAACGCGTCTGCTGGCAGATCGGCGGCAACTGCACCGTGAACCGTGCCAACGCGCATTTCGCGTTCTTGGGCATTTAGCAGCGCACCTGCGCCCCAATCTTCAGCCTTTAGGCCGCGCATCATAGAGACAAGGTTGTTGTCGCGGATACGCTCAAGATCGCGGATGGAATGCATGCCGGATTGTTCATCAGATTGACCCGCAATAAGGTCGACCAATTCATCGGTAAAATCAGGCACATCCATCAGCTTGGTCCAAGGTGATTTCAGACATGGCCCGAACTGCGCCATAAAGTGCTTCATGCCAGCCTCTCCACCCGCGACGCGGTAGGTCTCAAACAGACCCATTTGCGCCCAGCGGATACCAAAGCCATAGCGGATCGCATTGTCGATTTCTTCGGTAGTGGCAATGCCGTCTTTGACCAGCCACAAAGCTTCACGCCAAACGGCCTCAAGGAAACGATCCGCGACATGCGCGTCGATCTCCTTTTTCAAATGCAGCGGGAACATCCCCAACGACGTTAGCAGGCCCTTGGCCTTTTCAATCAACGTTGGTTCAACTTTGGTGGTGACCAACTCGATCAGCGGCAGCAGATAAACGGGGTTAAACGGGTGTGCGACCATAATCTGCTCTGGGCGCGTTGCACCTTGTTGCAGCTCGGATGGCTTAAAACCCGACGTAGATGACCCGATCACAGCATCAAGCGCACAGGCAGCCTGCACTTCAGCAAAAGTTGCGTGTTTAATCTCAATACGTTCTGGTACACTTTCTTGGATCCAGTCCGCGCCTGTTACGGCCTCGGCGATGGTTCCGTGGTAGGTTAACGTCCCCTCAGGCGGCAGCGCCACATCCGTCAAGCCCGGAAGCGAGCGGCGGGCATTAGCCATCACTTCGCTAATCTTACGTTCTGCTTGTGGATCAGGATCAAAAACCTGCACATCCCAACCGTTCAGAAGGAACCGTGCGGCCCAGCCACCGCCAATAACACCACCACCGATAATTGCTGCTATCTTGCTCATTTTACTGTCCTAAGAAGGCTCACGTTGTAGCCGTTAAAATCTAATATCTCTCGTGCGGCTTTGATCCGGTCCGCGCCACCAGTGGTACTA
>ERZ1027208.813-NODE-813-length-10543-cov-6.177059_pt1 | contig 10543 bp, 13 predicted proteins | sample MGYA00520867_ERZ1027208 | MGnify/ENA primary metagenome ERZ1027208 (study PRJEB33311, sample SAMEA4378413) | marine metagenome | biome: Marine biome; feature: Fjord; material: Water | collected 2014-07-20T08:00:00Z/2014-07-... | depth 75 m ...
CGTCAGATGTGTTTCAGAGACAGTTGCTGACTATTCTCATAATGATTTACCTGAAATGGATTTGGTGATGGTCTTGGTTCAACCTAGCCGCCCCCTGCTGGTTGCGAATAATCCATTCTATCAGGAGCAACTCAATACCCGGAAATGTCTGTTGCAGCCGAATACTAGCTGAGCGCAATTGTTGGGGTTCTGCGCACAGGTATTGGTAGTGGATCTCTATGTCATTGTGGCGGATGTTATCAGCCTTGTGAGTTAGCTGGCGATTTTCATGTGATCCCCCTTTATGCAGGTGGTCGTCATCTGGGCTCTTCTTACCTAAGCCCTCAGCAGGACGAAGGGGCTCGGCCTTGAGCAGCGCTGAGAAGTCGCTCGAATGCTCGGTCAGGGTGCAGTCACCGCCGCTGAAGTGGAAGTGTTCCCCTGCATCGTTCAGCGCGCGGCTGGCGCGCTGAACCAGCGACTGCTGCTCGGGGCTATGGGCATCGAGCTCAAAACCAAGCAGGTTTATGGCCGGGGAGTAGAGAGTTACCGACAGCCGTCCAGCCACAAGCACTATCTGCAGCACAGCGCTGCCGTGCTGGTGGGGCTGCTGTGTATGACTTTCCAGATGGGCAGCTCCCGCGTTGGCTACGACCTCAGTTGCCAAGGCACTAAGCATCAGCCCAAAGGAGACTGCGGCTAGGGTTTGGGTAAACAATCTCATATCAATCACCTTGTCTCTTGTGTGGTTTCACTGGGGCGCTCAAGCAAAATCCAGTGTCAGCAGCAGACGTTTGCCGCCGCTGATGCTGGGCGAGCGGTGCACTAAACCTCGCCCCTCATTGCCCTGCCAGAGTTCGCCCTTTAACAGGCCTACCTCGCCGGTGGACATGCGCTGAATCTCACTCGGCTGTTGCTGACCCAGCCGTAATAATCCAGAGCGCTCGTCGCTCAGACCGTTGCTGCCAGAGCCGAGTTTGCTACGATCTATGCCTTTATTCGCCAGCCACTCAGTGGTGGGGCCGGTGTAGGTACTGACCAGACGGCAGGGCACCCGGTCAACGTGGAATCTAGGGCACATGGCCGCATCCAATACCTTTAATCGCAAACCTACCGTGTTCAGTTCAAACAGGCAGGCGAACATGTCCGCGAGTTGAGCCACGTCTTCGACCAGCGAGGCGCGCAGTTCAAAGTCGGGCAGCTCCTCGTCGAGCCGCTTAGCCAGAGACGCCACCGGTAGCGCCAGCTGCAGCTGGCTAAAGGTCCGTTGGGCGAGCAGTGACTGCACCGACGCTTTTAGAGCCGCCGTTTGTTGGCGCTGCCAGAGCGCCAGGTTGATGTCCGCCTCATAGATAGAGGCCCAGATTGCCGGGTCGTCTGACGCTGCCAGACTTGGAATGGACGGGTTTGAAGGATTCAGAGGTGTATTGATAGCCCTCATGGCGACAGTGTTCATTGTGATGACTCCCACTGGGGAAAGGGGTCGACGAACGTCTGCCAAAGTTCACCTCCGGCGCTAAATTCATCATCGCAGAGCAGGCACTGGTCCAGGGCCTTAGTCGTGGCATTTTGATCGAGCTGCTGACCGATAAATACCAGCTCCTGACGCCTATCGCCTGAGGGTTCCTGCCAAGCTTCACCAATGGCGGCCAGCTCCTGTTCATCTTCCGGCCACTGATCTCGGGGTACTGCCTGCCAAAACATACCAGCGAAACCGTGGCGAGCCATGCCACCCGCTTGACTCCAATGACCAGCAAAATCCGGTCGGCTGGCGAGCCAGAAAAAACCCTTGGAGCGGATAAGCTTGCCCTGCAGATTGGGGCTGTGCAGAAAATCGTAAAATCGCTGTGGATGGAAAGGTCGGCGCGCGCGGTAGCTAAAGCTGCTGATGCCGTACTCCTCGGTTTCCGGCACATGTTCACCGCGCATCTCTTTGAGCCAGCCGGGAGCCTGTTCGGCGCGCTCGAAACTGAACGAACCTGTGCCCATAATCTCGTCGATCGGCACCTGACCCGCTACTATGGGCAGTATTTTGGCTTCGGTGTTGAGCGTGCGAAGAATACTGACTAAGTGATCCAGCGCATGAGGTTCTATGAGGTCACACTTGCTGACGAGCAGTACATCTGCAAATTCAATCTGGTCGACCAAGAGGTCTGAGACGCTTCGCTCGTCTTCCTCGCCGAGGGATTCTCCGGCCTCTTGTAACGACTCGGCGGCCTCATAGTCGTCAAGAAAATTCACACCGTCGACCACCGTCACCATGGTGTCCAGTGAGGCCAGCTGCCCCAAGCTGACACCGTCCTCGTCGGCGAATGTAAAGGTTTCTGCTACGGGCAATGGCTCGGAAATACCCGTGGATTCGATCACCAGATAGTCAAAGCTACCTTCAGTAGCGAGCTTACTCACTTCCACCAGCAAGTCCTCACGTAGGGTGCAGCAAATGCAGCCATTGCTCATCTGTACCAGTTTTTCTTCGCTGTGATTGAGCGAGACCTCGTTGGCGATAGTGGCGGCGTCTATGTTTATTTCGCTCATGTCGTTGACTATAACCGCTACCCGCCGGCCCTCGCGATTATTCAATAGCTGACTAAGCACGGTGGTCTTGCCGGCACCGAGAAAACCGGAAAGTACGGTCACCGGCAGTTTTGTTTGTTCGTTGATTGGCACTTTCTATCTCCTTTCTCGTGACTTCGGCGTCTGTGGGTCCCTCGATCGAGTCAGCGGGGGATAATTTGCCTCCAGTTTTGTTATGATATAACGTATCATTAGATTTGTGCAAGCCACCACTTGCGGTGAATGATGCGTGATGGTGAGCGCGGCATGGCGCTGCGCTGGGTTTGTGCTCGCGGTGGTGAACCCCGAGCAAGAAAAGACCGTTAATGAATACGATGCGGCCAATCGTTTATTGAGCAAGGAGGTGTTTGCCCACAAAGCCGATGCCAATCCAGTGAAGCGGGTGAGTTATCAGTACAATGCGTTGAATCAGTATGAAGGTTACCGTCAGTCTGTAGAGGGGTCAGAGCCACATTCCCCAGTCGATGGTGCTAATGGTGAGCAAAGCGTGGGGGAATGTGGATCTGACCCCTGTTTCATGACCGAGCACTATCAGTACAACGAACTCAATCAATTGACTCAAGTCACCGTCGACTTTGGTGCCTTTAGTAAGTCTTACAGTTACAGCTATTACCCCGACGGCTTAAAGAAAACCTACACCAATCCCGAGGGCGAGACTTGCACTTACTACTACAACAAGAACAATCAATTCCAAGCCATCATCATTCCCGGTCATGGGCAGATGAGTATCGACAGTTTTAAATGGTTGGCGCCGCAAAGAAAATAGGGGTCGGATACATATTTTTTGAGCGTAAGGTTGGGTAGAGATTTGTGATTGTGAAAAATGTGTATCCGACCCCTATTTTTGCAGTTGATCAGCCGCCATAAACAACCAAAAAGAGAACCGCAGCCATGGCAAGGAAGCCATGACTTTGTCCGGCAGAGATTGCCCAGCACATTATCCAGCGCGGCAATAATCGTCAGGTGTGTTTTGCGGCGGAAATGGATTTCGCCGCTTACGCAAATTGGTTACTTGAGTACATTGTGAAGTTCGACGTGTAGATTCACGCTTGGGTATTTTATGACCAGTCACGTACACCTGTTGGTCACGCCGCAAAGTAACGACGGTGTGTCGATGATTATGCAGTCAGTCGGAAGGCGTTACGTGCAGTATTTTAGTCGAACCTACAAACGTTCGGGTACCTTGTGGGAAGTGCGATTTAAATCTTGTTTGGTACAAACCGAACGCTATGTGTTGGAGTGTTATCGCTACATAGAGTTAAACCCGGTGAGAGCGTCAATGGTAAACGACCCAGCAGAGTATCGTTGGTCGAGTTACTCAACCAATGCCTTGGGGGCAGGTGCAAAGATATGTTGCCCGCATCAAGAGTATTTACAATTGGGACGAACGCCAGAGGAGCGCAGAAGAAATTATCGCACGCTGTTTTCGACTCAAATTGATGGCAAGCTAGTAGTAGAAGACTTACGATTTGCCACGCAAAAAGGACTGGTGTTGAGGGCTGAACGATTTAAGGATGAAGTTGAAGCACTTTTTGGTCGTAAGATGAGAGTGGGCGTGGCGGGAACGCCGCTGCGAGCAATGCTATAGTAGGTATTCATAGATGAAAAAACTTTTTGGGCTGTTGGTGCAAACCGGAAATCATTTGGTGGTTTATCTGCTGGCCGGATCAGAACAAGTAACCTTGAAAAACACGTTGCTATTCGGCGCTGATTCGATCTAGAGGTTGGAATTGGCGGATGGCCTGGCGCTGGCAATTAGAGACTCAAATGCATTAATTGAGTTGATGAGTGAAATTGGCGCTGCTGTGGACGGTGTCGTTAACTACAACAGTTCTCAGCAAGCCAGTTAGCGCAGTTACGTTCTGAATTATGGCAATAGACTCCATATATGGACGGCATATTTTGAATACGCGACCTTAGGTATCGGTCACACCGGTAGTTAGGTTGCGTATTAAAGTGCATGTCGGCATCACTTAACGGTATGTCCACCAGAATCCATCCCTTTAAACGCGGTCATAATAGACTGTGTCACCACCAAACCAGGTATTCAGTTCATTTACCGTCAACGCCATTGTGGGCTAAATGCGCTTATATATCCCTTCATTTGATTAGCTGGTGATCTCACAGAGCGTCAACGGCAGGTTTTTATATGTCAACTAAGCGCTAGCCCATCACACCTTCATCATTACCAGTAGTAGACACTACTGGTAATGATGAGCCATTAAGTATACTCTCGTTTGATCGCTAACTGACCGAGGCATAATTTTGGCAAAAATCCCGTTTCCCGGCTTACCGCTGTTTGATTCTGCAAAGCACTTCAATCAGATACCCAGGAATGAAGTATTTCCTGATCAAAGCCCGGCGGTTGAACAGTTTGTTCTAAACGTTGATGTTGATGGCGCGGTCGATGATTTCAGGTATACACGTGAATTTCTGTCGAGCTATAGTAAAAAAAGTCAGGATACCTACGATAAGTTTCGCGGAGATGCTGAGCGACTATTGTTATGGTCTTGGTTGATTAAGGGAAAATCAGTTATTCAGTTGCGTCGTCGCGATCTTGAGGAATACACCGATTTTGTGGCTAAGCCCGACGCTCACTGGCAATCAGCAACCACGTCTAGACGGTTTTTAGCGGTGGCGGGTATTCGTCAGCCAAATAGTGCTTGGCGTCCTTTCTTGGCTGCCGGATCGGGTAAAGGCCGTCTCAACACCAAATCTTGGCAAGGTCTTTTTTCTAACCTTAGCGTCTACTACAACTATTTAATGGCCGAGGATTACGCCTTTGGCAATCAAATCCCCATTGTAAAAAAGAACTGCCCTTACCTGCTGCAAAAAACTGGAATCAATGTCGCGAAGCGCCTGTCTGAGTTGCAGTGGGAGTACTTGCTAAGTTCAGCAACAGCGCTAGCGAACGCAGACCCTCGGCACGAGAGGACGCTGTTTGTTATTGCCTCGTTAAAGTCACTTAAATTACGAATATCTGAACTATCTGAGCGGCCAAATTGGGCGCCGGCTATGTCGCATTTTCACCGTGATCACGAAGGTAATTGGTGGTTCAGGGCGTTTGGCAAAGGATCAAAAGAGCGCGATGTGTCTATATCAAATGAGTATTTGGGGTTCCTAAAGCGCTACCGCCGACACCGCGGGTTGCCAGCTCTCCCCTCTCAAAACTCAGCAGAGGCTCTGATTGAATCACAAATAGGAAATCAGGGCATAGGAAGTCGCCAGCTGCGTAACATTGTTGAAGTTGCGCTCAACGAAGGCTGTGATTCGTTATTGAAAGATGGTTTTGAAGTAGAAGCCGCCGAACTGCGAGCCGCTACTACTCACTGGCTGCGCCACACCGGCGCCTCTATGGAAGTTGCTGCTGGACGAAATTTGTCCCATATTCAGGCTGATCTCGGCCATGGAAGTATCAGAACGACAGACGAGCTCTACGTTGATTCCGACAACATGGAGCGAGCGTCTAGTGCAAAACTACAAGATGTTTAGGCTGTACAGCTGATGAAGACAAATCATAACCCAGACACTTTCGCGGTGTCTGGGTTATGCTTTGAGCGCGCCGTGTTGATTGATTCAATATCTCGCTATGATTGTTTTTCAGTGGGTCGATATTTACCCGGGAAAAACATGTTGGTGGTCTGCTGATACTCTCTATATTGGGGTCTCTTTTGTACCGAATAGAATTCAGCAGGCACGGCTCCAGTGTAATAGACGAGAGTCACGTACATTATCCGAGACGTAAATACTAAGCCCGCGCCTAACAGTAGGCTCTGCGCAGTTGACTCCACCGACATTAAAGCAAGCAGCGAAGGAATGGCGGCAATAATCAATGCATTCCAAACCATCCACTCGGCAAAATAGTTGGGGTGACGACTGTAGCGCCACAAGCCGACGTTACAGACCCCATTTTTTTCACCACTGCGACGCATCGCTTTCAGGAAGTTTTGCTTTTGTATATCTGAAATTGATTCAACCATAAAGGCCGCTACCCATAGCAGCAAGCCGGCGATTTCGAACCACGATAAAACCTCACTGCTGTTACTACCAATAATAAAGGCGGGCATCGCTAGGAATGAAGCGTTGGCCAAACCTTGCGCCAGTACTTCAACTTGCATTGCCAGTGGTTTGTTGGTTTCTCCGGCTTTCTCCCAGCGCCTATGCTGAAATAGATAGCGAGGCAATTCAGTTTTGAATGCGCCTACTCGCCACATTTTGGCGGCGAACATTCCCATTCTTAGCCCCATGAAAATGTACACCGCACTGACCAGTAGGTTGCGAAGCCAATAACCCTCGCCCAGCACTAGCGTCACGACACCAATCAATACCAAGCCCCATGGCCAACCGATATCAACGTACGACATCCGGCCGGTCTTCCAAGCGGGAATACACACGACAAACAGGAATAGCGTCATCTGGAGAACACCGTTAATGAAACTCATTTCAAGCAAGCTTGCGGTGGACATTAGCAACGCCCAGCCCAACAGGTAAGGCAGTAACAACCGTACTTTTTTCATGCGATTCCTCTGTATTAGATCAACATTAGACGACTGTAAATCACTATCAGTCGTTTGAATTACAAAAATAATAGCGATCGCTCGTTTTTTTGTCAAGACAGAAAGGTATGCTCTCCCCTTTAAATGTCGGCCCTACGAGCATCTGGGTATGAGTCAAGACGTCTCGATGTTGAAGATCTAACGCTAGCTTTGCGAGCGAGTGTTCGCTAGAATCCAAGGCGTGAATAGTTTAACTAGAAAACCCCAAATTCTTCCGGCGTGGCCGCAAGATCTATCGTTGCCAGCGTTCAAGCTGGCGATGCCAGTATCCAATACCTCTGTCTATGGCTGCTTTTTCGATACCTTTGCAGATCGCATAAAAGTGCGCAATCCCGAATTGGCCATCCCCAAGCTAAAGAAAATCCTTCGGGCCACCTTCAAAATTTCGTCTCGAAGCGGATTCCACGCCATGTCACTGCGCGATTTGTGTCAGGAAGCCGATTTGAGTATGGGCGGCATGTACAACTACTTTGGCAGTAAAGATGAACTGTCGTACATGATCAATCAATTCGTTGTGGACACCCTAGATGGTATTTGCCACGCCGTACTCCCTGGAATGGACGACGTCGAAGTCCGCTTAGAAGCTATGATTCGACTCGCCATCTACATGGGGGAATTGTTTCAGCCTTGGTATTACTTTGTCCTTATGGAGGGCAAGAGTCTGCCAAAGCCTCAACGCGAAGCTGTAAAGCACTATGAAAGCAGAAACGTTGATGAGTTGCGCACGCTGGTAGAAATCGGCAATGCCAGCAACCTGTTTCACGCCGACAACGTGGCCCTTATCTCTACGTCAATTTTGTCACTGACGCAAACCTGGGTTCTTAAACATCGAGACTTTCAAATAAGTTCGATCAGTGTTCAGGAATATGCAGACTTTGTCGTTACGTCAGTGCGCACACTGCTTAATCCTTCCCCGTCTGAAACCGAAATCGTTGGATTAAAGGCGTAGCATTGTTCAATATGTTCTCTGCGTAACTTTAGAGAGATCATCATAATGATCTCGAAGGCGAGGTTAGCCTTGAACCAAAATAGCTTAGAGCCACTTAATAACAATAATTCATCTCAGGAGCATAGGTTTATGTCCACCAGTCGTCGCTACATTACCCAGCAAATTATCGTTAATGCACTAGTGAATTTTTTTCTGGCCCTACTGATCAGCTGGGGATTGATGGGGAGCCTTGAAGAGATTCCAATATGGTTTTCAACGGAGAACCTCCTTGACCCCAGTGTCATCGGAGATATCGTGGTAGGTTCATTTTTACTGGGGCTGCTTTTTACAGCGATTGTTACTCAGTTTATTCGCGCGGACCTTAAGAAAGGTAAGGTCAACGACTTAGCCCAGAGCGATGCCCATAAATGGATGCCGCAGGCTTTATTTACCCGAGCGTTGATATTCGGCGTAGGTTGCATGCTGGTCGGTTTCAGTATGGTTGGGGTAATTCTAACCTTAGATATTGATAGCGTGCGAGTTACTGATTATATTGTTTTGCATGCGATCTATGTCGGCGCGCTTGTCTGCCCTCTAACGGTAGCCGTTGTGAAATGCGCGCAGCTCGAAAGACGGATCGACGCCTAGTGTTCACGATATACGCGAATCTCAGTCTTTTAAGTTGTGCTGTTCAATTTTGGCCACGGTAGAGCTTCACTCTACCGAGAGTCTCTCGCCGCAAAGGAACCCCCTGTGTCAATGCCACTGTCGTTTCGCTTAGCAATCGTAATATCGCGGCGAACACTCGGTCTGCTAGCCGCATTCTTTTTGTCCTGCGCTTGTAGCGCCGATAATGTTCAAGTTGCGGTGGCCTCAAACTTTGCAGCGCCGATGACGGCACTCATTGATGAGTTTAATAAAGCTTCGGGCCACACAGTTCGAACCTCCTTTGGTTCTTCGGGTAAGCTTTACGCGCAGATTATTAACGGAGCGCCTTTTGATATCTTTTTCTCAGCTGACCAAGTTAAACCAAAAAAACTAGTCGACTCAGGCTACGCGCAGGCTGAGAACCTTAGAACATACGCCATCGGGGCGTTAGTGCTGCTGTCAAATTCTGCCGTCGACGATCCGTTAGAACAGTTAAAAAGTGGCCACTTTCAAAGGCTTTCGCTGGCAAACCCAAAGTTTGCGCCCTATGGAATCGCGGCGCTAGAAGTGCTGAAAAACCTAGGGCTCGAATTAGAGACGCGAAACAAACGGATTTTCGGAGAGAACATTTCTCAAACATTTCAATACGTCAGCAGTTGTAATGGCGACTTAGGGTTTGTGGCTTGGTCGCAAGTGAAAGCCCTACCGCTACAACAGGGGCAGTCACTTTGGAGAGTCCCAGAGCATTTGTCTGATTCTATTACTCAGGATACTGTTTTGTTAAACCGAGCGAAAACCAACCAAGCGGCCCGCGCGTTCTTCAACTTTTTACAGGGCAGCCAGGCCGAGAACATTATTCGACAGCACGGCTATCGAGTCGTCAAAGAACTGCCTACAGATAAAGGGAGCTAACCGGTGTTTGCAGAGATTGATCTTGGTGCAATTTGGCTAACATTAAAACTGGCCACTACTGTGACCCTTCTATTGCTTATCATCGGCACGCCCATTGCCTGGTGGCTCGCAAAAACCGACTCAGCTTGGAAAAGCCCAATCGCGGCGGTGGTTGCCCTCCCCTTGATACTCCCGCCTACGGTTATAGGGTTCTATTTGTTACTTGTTATGGGCCCCAATGGTGCCATCGGTAACTTTACCCAAGAGCTCGGATTGGGCTTGCTGCCATTTTCATTCTGGGGACTGGTAATAGCCTCAATATTTTATTCTATGCCTTTTGTTATTCAGCCCATTCAAAACGCCATCGAAGCCATTGGCGAACGGCCTTTAGAAGTCGCGGCTACTCTTCGCGCAGGGCCCATAGATCGTTTTTTTACAGTGGTATTACCTTTGGCTCGGCCAGGCTTTTTGACGGCGAGCGTACTGGGCTTCGCTCACACCGTCGGCGAGTTTGGTTTAGTTCTGATGATAGGCGGTAATATCGAGGATGAAACCCGCGTTGTATCCATCGCCATTTACGATCATGTAGAAGCTCTCGAATATACACAAGCCCATGGGCTGTCATTAATAATGGTGGTGTTTTCATTTTCGGTACTGATGGCCTTATATTGGTTTCAGCGCAAGCAAAAGTCCGTCAACCTGAATTACGGAGTCTAGTTTTTTGGAGAATATCCATCAGTCAGAATTGGGAATTTCGGTTAAATGCGATCTCACATACTCGGGCGTCGACCCGGCGGGCTTTTCGTTAGCCGTTGACACCACTTTGCCCTCAACGGGAGTTACCGCAATTTTTGGCGGATCTGGATCTGGTAAAACATCATTACTGCGCTTTATCGCGGGGCTAGAGCCCCGCGGACTTGGTGCCATTACCGTGAATGGTACAGTTTGGCAGAACGCATCGATACAC
>ERZ1027208.817-NODE-817-length-10515-cov-17.536998_pt1 | contig 10515 bp, 11 predicted proteins | sample MGYA00520867_ERZ1027208 | MGnify/ENA primary metagenome ERZ1027208 (study PRJEB33311, sample SAMEA4378413) | marine metagenome | biome: Marine biome; feature: Fjord; material: Water | collected 2014-07-20T08:00:00Z/2014-07-... | depth 75 m ...
AGGTTGAGGCCGTCTTAGCCATTGCCGAAGGGCTAAGGCTGGTGCCTGCCTCTGCGGAAGGCTTCGCGGCTAAGTTGGGTTTAACCCATTACCCCATCCTGCTTTCAAAAGAAGGTTGGGAACAGTGACAGACCGTTATGAAATAGAGGTGTTATTGCGTCCTCCGGTCGAGCTGTCGTCAGCGATAGTAGCGCTGAGTTGTGCGGGAATTGTGCTAGCGGCGCCACGGATCTTGATGATGACGCCGTCGGTTGCCTTGTTCAGTGCCGCGTGTCTTGGCGGCATTGGGTTGTGGCGAGGACGACAAGCCTGGCGAGTGATTCAGTACCAGCGCCACCTCAGGCGCAGCCCACGTTATGTCATGTCTTCGTCACAAGTGCCGGTGAGTCAATCAGTGTTGTTTTTAGGGCGTGGTTTTCGCTGGAATCAAACGCACACCGAACGTCTTTATGCCGCCCGAGATAAACGGGCTGAGCGTTATCTACAGCCTGGAGTAATCAAACAATGGGTTCGTCGCAAGGAGATCGAGTGGGAGCATATCCCGCTACTAAAAACGATGATGCGATTAACCGCCACAGATTCCCCTCTGAATCCCGTCCGTCCTCCACCGGCCACTGGAGGCGATGCCGTCATTCACGGTGTCGGGATCAGAGGGGAAACCAATGCCACCATGCCACTCAGTGATCGAGTGGGGCATATGGTGGTGATTGCCCGCACTCGGCACGGCAAAACACGGCTGGCCGAAGTGCTCACCACCCAGGATATTCGCCGCGGCAACAACTGTGTCATTGTGTTAGATCCTAAGGGTGATGCGGATTATCTAAAGCGCATTTATGTCGAATCACAAAAAGCCGGTCGACAGTTACTTATTTTTCATTTGGGTTATCCCGAACTCAGTGCCCGCTACAATGCCATTGGTTCCTTTTCTCGTATTACTGAAGTCGCCACCCGAATCGCCAGTCAGTTACCGGGCGAAGGTGATGCCAGTGCGTTTAAAGAATTTGCCTGGCAATTTATCAATGTCATTGCCGTGGCGTTGGTGGCCATGGGTGAAACACCGGATTACCTGAAAATACGCCGCTATATTACCGACATCGATGCGCTGCTGATTTTGTATGGTCGACACTGGTTAGCCGAAAATGGCCCTGAGGATTGGCAGGATGAATTGGGCGAGTTGCAAGATGGCATCAATATAAAATCACTGCCACGTATTGATCAGGGTAAAGACCTTGAAGCCGTGGCGATGGTCAGATACCTGAATGCCCATGCAAAATTCGATCAGGTGCTAGAAGGGTTGCTGTCAGCTTTTCGCTATGACCGTGAATACTTCCTTAAAATCACGGTATCCATTAAACCTTTTTTAGAAAAACTAACCACCGGCAACATCGCGTCTATTTTGGCGCCGGATAAAGCTAACGTTGATGATCAGCGCCCCGTGTTGGAATGGGCGCAGGCGATACGATCCAACGCTGTGGTTTATGTGGGGCTGGATGCGCTCACCGATCCTGAAGTGGCCAGCGCGGTGGGTGCTTCCATGTTCAGCGATTTAACCAGTCTGGCAGGCCATATCTATAAACACGGCATCGCACCTAATGAGCCTGGTAATCGTGACAGGCAACCGCCCAACATTGTTATCCACGGGGATGAATTCTCCGATTTGATCGGCCCTCAATTCAAAACCTTAATTAATAAAAGCGGCGGTGCGGGGTACCAACTTAATCTCTATACCCAAACCTGGAGTGACCCTATTGCCGAACTGGGCAGTGAAGCTAAAGCGGGGCAGTTGGCTGGCAATATAGGCACCATGCTGATCATGGGTGTGAAAGAAATAGCGACGTGTGAGATGTTCACCAAACAACTGCCAGAAGTCAGTGTCAGCGAAATCATGGCCGTCTCTGGTGTTACCGATAATGCAGAGACGGGTGCGGGCATGGGTTTTACATCGAACAATCAAGACCGGGTGAGTATCAGCCGTGTGCCTATGATTTCCCCGGCGGATATTGTAGCGCTACCTAAAGGGCAGGCATTCGTTCTGCTGAGAGGTAGCGAACTGTGGAAAATCCGCATTCCCATGCCATCTAAAACGGACGACCAAGAGCTGCCTAACGATCTGGGCGATATGCTCCAACACATGCGGCGTAGCTATACGTCAGTTGTGGACTGGCCCAATTACTATGGTAGATAGCCACTATGGTCGATAGGCAAGGGTGATAAGCCCATGGCTAAACCGCAACAGTACCAGCCCCCCAGAAGAAAAGAACCGGGCCTGATAGGTCAGTTGTTTTCCGCGCTAGTTCAACTCGTCGTCTGGCTGGTTATCAGCCTGATGCTGTCGATCATCATTGAATGGATAGGCATGATCTGGTTCTGGCCAGAACAGGGGGCGGATCACGCGAAAACAGTTTTGGCTGCTGACCATGCTTACCTTAATCAGCAGCTTTATAACCAGTCACTAACGATCAAGAGTGATGTCATTGCGACAACACACGAGGCCGTAAACTGGATAGCTCGTCAATCCTGGTTTAAAACGTTTTTAAATAACGTACCTGATGTTCCGGATAGTGGTTTTTCATCGTTGCAGAAACGGGCGCATGACTTCTATCAACAATACCGTGACTATTTTCAAGCTTCCACCTACGTCACGCAAACATTTGTGATTAGGCTAGCGCTAATCCTGTTCTCGTTACCACTATTTGCAATAGTAGCATTAGTCGGTGGTGTCGATGGTCTGGTGGAGCGAGATCTCAGGCGCTGGGGCGGCGGACGGGAGAGTAGTAATGTTTTCAATCTGGCGAGAAGATCAATTGTGCCCGCGTTTGTAGCGGCCTGTGTGGTCTACATCAGCCTGCCGTTCAGCATTAATCCGGTGATCGTCATTCTGCCATTTGCATTTCTGCTAGGGTTAGCAGTTCGTATTGGGTTTGAGAGACTGAAGAAGTATTTCTAGGGTTACAACTTGCTAGTTTGAGTCTGCAATACAGTTCAATCTGAAAGATTCAGTTGTGATTCATCTTTCCACCATATGAGAGAAAGAAAGTCGTAACCGTTAGAGAATATGCTTTCAACAACGCTATAATTTTCAGAGCCCTCGCTATTTATCCATTTGTCAGCATCGACCTCAAGGCCATTGGAGAGAGTGAATGCCTCGCGCGGCTGCATAATTCTCGTGTGGGGCCATATGTAATCTGGCACAACTGCGTTTCTGGAAAACCATCGCCTATTACCGGTTTTATCCCAGCAAGCTATCATGCAGGGATAATCGCTTACTTCAACAAAACGGATGGCAGTGCTGGTGCGGGAAACATCAAATTCGTTAGCCAGATAGTTGACAGATTCAGTAGTGATGTCAAGGTTATTCAAATACCGACCCATGATATGGTCGGGCATCATCAGCTCGGCAGAGAATTGATTAGCGCGAACTTCTTTTTGTTGCCTGAAGTTGTCCTTGGACATACTACGCTGTCTCATATCATTAGTATCACAGCGGTAAGTCAGGTTTTTCCCTCGGTCATTAACCCAGTGGCCCAGTTCATGCCCCAGTGAAAAACGCTGTCGCCGGGGATCTGCATCGTTGCTAACAGTAATGATCGCTTTTTCATCAGTACCGATAATATTACCTTCGCAATCGGATAAGATCGTGCGTTTGACGTCTGCATTGAGCGAATAGGCAACTAAATCCAGGTCGATGTCTTCTGGCTCATAGATACCTAGTCTCTTTAGAATGTCGCTTGGTTGTTGTTTAAATCGCATGATTAGCTTTTAGTGTCGTCTGGATCGATAAGGCCCAATTCCACTAAGTTCTGCCAAATTTCGAAAATATCATCCTCGCTTCCGCCCTGACCTTGTTCTCTAAAAGCGAGAATAATCCCTTCAGGCACTTTGTCTTGGTTTTGCATAGCTGCAACGATATCCGATAGCATCTCAGGTATTGTTCGTTTAGGGGGGGCATTTTGAGCGACTTCTTGTTCTTGCTTATATGCCTGAAACGCGGCTCTCTGCTGAGATAGCCTGAGCTGTCGCTGTTCCTTAATAGCCTGTGTAATCACCGTGCGAGCTTGATAAATATCCTGCTGTGAGGGATAGCCATCAGAGCCAACGCAATTAATAATTTCTTCGTCACTCGCCTCTATGGTTGCTTCGATAACATACTCATTAATCTGTTTGATAAATGCCAGTGTCATGATTCTACCTCCCACCATGGAAGCCCATTTGGAAATCGCTTTCTCACTTTGTCTTTAACTCTCTTTTCGACATTTCGATATACCTGATCAGTAAACTCGCACAAAATTAAAATTCTGGATTTTTTCTGCTGCTCTAGCTTTTGTTTAATGAAGCAATCCGCTTCGGTGTCACCTTCAAACAATTGCTGAATCTTCTGAATCCAGGCGGTAATAAGGCTTTCCGATTGACCGTGTTCGATCCCCGTTTCGGCAGGCGCATGAGAAAGTTTGTCTGTGGCGCTTGTCGGTATTAAAGAGTCGTCCTTGACGGCTAATAATTCATCAATTGTAGGTGTGACATTCAATTTTGAGTATTTCTCTTCCTCATTACTGATAACACTTTTCCCCGTTTTAATAAAAAAGCTGATGGTTTGGAGGCCTATTGGCCACCGTCGTTTGAGCGAAAGAGCTTCAACGACGACATGGGAAAAAACATCATGTTCTGACAAACCTGAACGAGCGGCGCAGCCGAGTGTGCGATAGACCTGAAGTGACCGGGTTATATCGGCATCTTTCAGATTATCTATCAAGTCTTGTACTTCAATTTCGTTGTAATGGGTCGCAGTACTTGTATCCATTGTATTCACTATTCGAGCGCTTCCTATGTGCTAATACTGGTGACTTAGAAAAAGTGGCAAAAAATATCGCCACTTTTTAGGTTTCGGCAGTAGGTAAGGATAAGGGGCTAATTTAGCGCCCATATCCATAAATTTGAATCAAATTATACGCAATGTTGCGTTTATAGAGGCCGAGATGAGCAAAAAATCAACAATCAGTCATATTCCGGTTGGAAATGGCGACATGACACTTATGAAAATAGCATCCAATGATACCTACCACTATGTATTGGTAGACATGCATATCCGTCAAAATGGCGAACCGGATGACGATAAATGTGACGCATTGGCGGCACTACATGATCTGCTGGATAAAGATGATGAGGGGCGTCCATACGTGGATGTGCTGATCCTTACCCACCCAGACGAGGATCATATCAGGGGATTTCGGGACAACTTTCACAAGGGGAACCCTGATGACTACGTGGCACCTAAAGATGGTGAAAACGGCAAGGTATTTGTCAGAGAGATATGGTCTTCACCCCTAATTTTCAGACGCAAAAGCAATAATAACAACCTTTGTAAGGACGCAATCGCTTTCAGAGACGAGGCGAAGCGCCGAGTCGAGCTGTATAAGGCTGAAAAAAAGATCGGTAAGCAGGGTGACCGTATCCGTTTAATTGGAGAAGACGAAGATGGCAAGACGGACGAAATATTGGATATTGTCTATCAAAACGAGGATGTGATTGACACGCTTAATGAAGTGTATATCAAGGAGTTAAGTGCCAGAGTGTTGGGACCGCTTGCTGATGATGAGTTTGAAGACGACACCAGCCCGGATAAAAACCGCTCTAGTATCATTATTCAGTGGGGACTTGCTAGCCACGGGTACTCGTCGCCATCTAACTACATTTTACTGGCTGGTGATGCCAGTGTTGAGGTGTGGGACGTGTTATGGGATAAGTACAAAAATAATACCGATATACTGCAATACGACATACTGCTAGCCCCGCATCATTGTTCCTGGCATACCTTGTCGCATGACAGCTTTAGCGACACTGATAATCCACAAGTGTCCGAAGACGCAAAATCCGCATTAGGCGAAGCGCGCCCAGGTGCAGTAATTGTTTCAAGTAGCGACGAAATTGAAGATGACGAGAATGATCCGCCGAACTATAAAGCCATGAAGGAGTATGAAAGCATTACGGATGAGAATGACGGCACGTTTCAGTGTCTTGCTGACTACAAACCTTCCAGTGGCAAGGCACCTGAAGTGCTGACCTACAAGCTAACAAATAGTGGTCCTCAGGAAGAAGAAAAGACCTCTGAGGCGTCATCAGGCACTGCCAAAAAAGCTGCACGAACTGCGGCGACTGGAACATTATTTACTGGGGCGGGCAACGCGATTGGCCATGGGTGATGAACAGCCGGAGGTTTCGCCCTTCATTCAGGCGGCCATAGAACAGATAGGTAATTACTCGGCGGTTAATTGCGTTAAGGACGTATCCGTTGGGCAATATGCCGTTATTGTTGAAACGGAATGGGTGGTTAAGCTGCCAAATAGGTTTCGTAAGCAGGGGGTTTCGGATACTGGTGTCAGAGAGGTAGAAACCGTCTACTGGCGTTTGCCATTGGACTACCCGCAACGTGCACCCTCACCTCGGTTGAGGGCGGACTTTCCGACTAATCTTCCACACCTCAATCCCAACACGCCGGGGGAATTGGTTTATCCCTGCATCTCGGAGTCATCGTTAGTAGACCTGCTTCATAGTATGGGATTGAAGGCACTGTTTGATGCTGCATGCCAATGGTTAAATAATGCAGCTGCAAATGAATTACATTGCCCAGTGCAGGGTTGGGAGCATGTTCGCAGAGACAATACAAAAGGCCTGATTCATGCGGATACCCATGCCATTCGTGCCGATCTGGATACGAGCACCGATGTTGTTACGTTCTACAACTATCGGTATTACCGTGTGGGGAGTTCAGATGATTTACTGATGGGGGAATTGATAACCCCCGGTTTGGGGGCATCTAATTCCGCACTTAAGAAGAAAAATCTGGGAATTGACACGTATACATCCATTCGTAACGCTCCTGGTGTGTTATTTCGGACAGAAAATGGAAAGGTCTTTGACGAATACCGGCCTGAATCTGTGCATGATTTTGGGAGCTTACGCGGGTTTGCAAAAGGCTTGGGTTTGCAACACGCCTTTGACGCTCGGCTAAAACATATACTTGCAATGTCGAGCCCCCAGTCTATGCGGAAGCAGGATAAGGCCCCTGTTGAAGAGTTTATGGTGGCTTTTGCGGTTAAGCGCCCCTTCAACTTGATAGGTACGGAAAGTCCATGGGAACTTCTCGCTTATCGTGTCTACTTTAGCCAGGATCATGAGGATAAAATTCCAGATGAGTCGGCCGTTCGACCAACGCAATTGATTGAACGGACTTGTCCGCAGTTGCTGCAAGCAGTATCGGGAGACAAGGTTGAAGAACCAGTGAATCTGGGCTTGCTGGGTTGCGGCAGCCTTGGATCAAAAGTTGCGCTTCATTTAGCGAAGACTGGTTGCTACCAGTTTGAGTTAGTTGATAACGATTACTTTGGAAGCCACAATAATGCTAGGCATGGGCTAATTGTTCCAGATTTCAGCAGTTTGTGTTTCAGCAAACCTCAGCTGCTACACAGGCAACTGTCGAGTCTCAATGTTGAGTCAACGCCAATAGACAAAGATATTCGGTCTATGGGTACTAAAGCGGGGTTTTCACTCAGTAAAAAGACAGATTATGTTCTTGATACTACAGCGTCGCTACCTGTTCGATACTATTTGTCTCACCATTGTGAGTCACTTCGTGGGAGACTGGTTCAGTCAACCTTGTACGGAAAATCCACCGTGGGCGTTGTTGCACTAGAGGGGGATTCTCGCTCTGTACGTGTTGATGATATTGCAGCCTTTGTGAACACGTTATGTATTGGTAGTGAGCCGATCAAAAAGGCCATGTACGGTGGAGAGGGGCCACAACTTAATCACTTTGGAGAAGGTTGTGGTTCGGTGACAACAATAATGAATGATATGGATATTTCATTGATGTCGGCGGCTGTATCTTCAAGAATAAATGCGCATATAAAAAACAGCAGCGATACACCGGAAGGTATTCTGCATGTTGGCACAATAGATCAGTCTTCCTTGGATATGGCTTGGACAACTTACCGTTTTCCACCAACACTGATTATTCCCAGTAATAACGGTTTTGATTGGAACGTCAGGGTTCTGGGATCGGTTGCGAAAAAAATTGAGGAGCTGAGCAATGATGACCCAATGCTCGAAAATGGGGGAGTTATTGCGGGGCAAGTATGCCAACATTCAAAAACCATCTACGTCAACTATTTACTGGATGCGCCGAAAGGCAGCGTGCGAACTCGGGATAGGTTTATTTTGAATGTGGAAGGCCTCACTGAAGAATTCGAGCGTATTCACGAAAGGACTAACGGACAGATAACATTTTTGGGTACCTGGCATAGTCATACCAGCGCAACACCACCATCAACAATTGATAAGAATTCGCTGAAAAAACTGCAAGTCAACTACGATTTACCCATCGTTATGCTGACCTATACTGGAGGGCACATAGTGCGAGTTGAATGTTAAAAGAGCTTGGAAAATATTTCGACCACTACACAATCAACGCGAGGTTTATGCCAGCATTCTTTTCTGTGTTGCCATTTGTTCTGACAATACTAGCTTGGTGTCCGAGTTCAAAGAGTATCTTGGGAGGCTCTCTCACAATATTGATCAGTTTTGGTGTTATGACATTTATTTCAACGATTATTTCTAACTTAGGAAATAAGTGCCAAAAAAAACTGTTTTCGATCTGGGGTGGAGCACCGACAACAGTTGTTCTCCGGTACGCAGATCAGGTCTTAGATAAATATACAAAGCAGCGGTATCACAAGTGGCTGGATGGAAAAATCGATGGATTGAACTTGCCCAACTTAGAAGATGAGGTAAAAGATCGGGATGATGCGGATCTGAAATATCAAAGTGCCATAAATTTCCTCCGAGAATTCACCAGAGACAAGACAAAGTACCCTGCTGTTTACCGTGATAATGTGGCTTATGGATTTGCACGTAATCTTCTGGCAATACGCCTCATTGGATTATTTGTTGCACTTTTATGTGTAGTAATAAATCTGTATTTTCTACGACCAGTACTGGCGCTTGCTAAAGTAGAGACAGATGCGGTGATTTTGAGCAATTACTTGCTTGGAGTAGGGGCTGGGCTTGCTTCAGTTGTGTTTGTGCTTGCCTTTTTATTGGTTATAAACAATAACTTTGTAAAGGAACGTGGGTTCAGGTACGCGAAGACGTTGTTGGAGTCTTGTGAGGAGCTTTAGCTAAAAGTACGTTAAATTTCTTGCTCTCATGAAAGCTTTCTCATACATCTAAACTGAAATTTCCATGATCATTGCCCCATTCGAGGACGATGATCATGCGACTACTACTATTCATTTTCATAATTGTTGGGCTGTCAGTCCCTACATACGCCATCACCGACCAGGAACGGTCGATTCTTCAGCGGCTACACACAGAGCTGGAAACCACTACCAATATCATTGATGAAGCCCAGCAGGCCGCCAATCAGCGTGATCGCAGACAGGTCGATTACCAACGTCTGAGCGACGACCTCCAAAAAATCCAACAAGGTATTCTTGATGCTATCAATGCTGAACGGCGTGAACCCCGATCATTACCACCCGTAGTCGGAGATTACCGCTGATGGCAGTCTCTGCGTCTCAAGAGGCTGCTTTTACAGGGGCTACGTTGGGTGTCCCGATGGGGAGTTTTGGCCTAACGATTCTTCTAGTTTTTTATTCCGTGCTTTATATCTGGGTAGCCTGGGTCATTGTTACTCAGTGGAAAGCCTGGTCACACCGCAAGATTAATTTTTATGATTTTCTGACTCGAACAGTCCGTTCTATTTTTCTAACCCTCGTTCTTGGCTTCCTACTGCGATAGCGCTAACGAAAAATATACTACGCAAAACTAAGAGGAAGACTATGAATACCACAATGCATGAACCTACCTTTAATAAGGGGCGGTACTTTATCCTGTTTTCGATGTGTTGGCTCTGGCTGGTGTCAACGTCGGTACAGGCACAATTGCCGACACCTGTTAACCCAACGAGCGGTGCTCCTAACGGAAACTATTTGGCGTTCATGGAAGGATGGACAGGAGACGCCGTTGACTATATCGCACTGGCAATCTCTGGTGCGGGCTTTTTGTGGGTTGGCTGGATTTTACTTTCCAAGTTCAATGAAGCCCGCAGCTCTAATGATCCCGATTGGGGTTCTGTAGGGCTGACGGCGGTAATTGCTGGGGCTTTACTGGCTATTGTGTCCTTCTTCTTGAACGAAGCCGTCGGAATAATCTGATGATAGATTCGCTGCAAGAAACTAATGAGCTGTTGCCAGTGCGCCTGAACGCTGAACCCTCGATCTTCAAGGGTTGTTCTCTTTCAGAATTGATGCTGCTGGTCACAGTGGGCGGTATTGTGCTGGTGCCTTGCAGCGTCATTGTATGCGGTTTATTTGGTTATCTGATGATGGGTGCCGGTATCGGTTTGCTGCTGGTTATTGCCTGGGTTGTTATTGGCGCAACGGTATTGCAAAAACTCAAGCGCGGCAGGCCGTTGGGTTTTTATCAGTTGCGATTACGGCTATGGCTTGAAGATCTCCATCT
>ERZ1027208.818-NODE-818-length-10505-cov-8.004976_pt1 | contig 10505 bp, 8 predicted proteins | sample MGYA00520867_ERZ1027208 | MGnify/ENA primary metagenome ERZ1027208 (study PRJEB33311, sample SAMEA4378413) | marine metagenome | biome: Marine biome; feature: Fjord; material: Water | collected 2014-07-20T08:00:00Z/2014-07-... | depth 75 m ...
CGCCAAGGTTGCCCTTATCGCCCATTTCAACCGCCGAGCAGGTAAGGCCCGCTGCACCCATGTCTTGGATAGAGATAACCGCGCCAGTTTCCATCAGCTCAAGCGTGGCTTCCATCAGGCGTTTTTCGGTGAACGGGTCACCAACCTGAACGGTGGGGCGTTTTTCTTCAATGGTGTCGTCAAATTCAGCGGAGGCCATTGTGGCACCGCCTACACCGTCACGACCTGTTTTTGCACCAAGGTACACTACAGGCATGCCGACACCGGATGCGGCAGAATAGAAGATCTTGTCAGCATCCGCGAGGCCCGCCGCAAAGGCGTTGACCAAACAGTTGCCATTGTATGCTTTGTCAAAGCGGACTTCGCCTCCAACACAAGGAACACCAAAGCAGTTACCGTAACCGCCAACACCTGCAACAACGCCGTGAACAAGCTGTTTGGTCTTGTGGTGGGATGGTTCACCAAAGCTGAGCGAGTTCATAGAGGCAATAGGGCGGGCGCCCATTGTAAAGACATCACGGAGAATCCCACCAACGCCCGTTGCAGCTCCTTGGTAGGGTTCAATGTAGGAAGGGTGGTTGTGGCTTTCCATTTTGAACACAACAGCCTGACCATCGCCAATATCTACTACGCCAGCGTTTTCGCCAGGGCCACAGATAACCTGTGGTCCGTCAACGGGCAGGGTACGCAGCCATTTTTTGGAAGATTTATATGAGCAGTGCTCATTCCACATGGCAGAGAAGATGCCCAATTCTGTGAAGCTGGGAGTACGTCCCATCAGATCAAGGATCGTCTGGTATTCGCTGTCGCTGAGCCCGTGGGCTGCGATGATGTCTTTGGTGATGGCTGGCTCTGACATGGTGGCGCTCCCCAGTGGGCAATAAAACTTGGACCCTCTCTTAGGGCAGGAGCGTGCAAGGGGGAAGAGTGATTTACGCAATCAGCGTACTCAGCTTGTATCTATATTTTGGTGCAGGGGATCTGGAAGCCAAACGCTAGACAAAAAAAGGACCGGGCACAGGGGCCCGGCCAAGTCCAACAGGGAGGTATAAGGTTAAGCACGCTTGGTGCCTAAAACCTTATACAGTTCAGTTAGGATGCACTTTGTTCATTTTCAAGGCAGATTCTGGTTGCGCCACAGCATGTCCGATATGCGTCTAGTGCATAGCTTACCTATGGGAAGGTGGTTAACTCCCCTGATCTAGCTTCAGTTTCTTGCGGTAAGAGATGATCTCGTCTTGTACGAAATCCTTAAAGGCTGAGACCCGCTTTGATTGCCGTAACTCTTCTGGATAGGCAAGAAACACAGGTACTTCGGCTGATTCCACTTCGGGTAGGATGCGCACGAGGTCTGGGAAGTCTTGGGTCAGATAATCGGGTAGGACACCAATACCAACGTTGTGCAGAACGCCTTGCAATACGCCAAAATAATTATTGACTGTTAGCAAAGATTTCACGTCGTTCAGCATGAGCTGTTGGACCAAATTCAGACCTGCACCTACCTGAGCGCTTTCCGTGCTTTGGCAAATCAGCCGGTGATTTGAGACCTCTTCGACCGTTTGAGGAGGGCTGTTGGTTTTTAGATAGTCTGTGCTGGCGTATAGACACATACGCACAGTCATCAGGCGCTTTCGGACCAGATCTGCTTGGGATGGTTCTTTTAGGCGGATTGCAACATCAGCTTCACGCATCGGCAGGTCAAGCACGCGCTCTTCCAGCATCAGATCAATTTTTAGATCGGGGTAGGTATCATACAGTTTGGACAGGCGCGGAGCGAGCCAAAGCGTACCAAAGCCCGTTGTTGTCGTAACGCGCAATTCGCCGAATACTTCTTCTTCGCTATCGCGGATGCGGGCGGCCGCGGCGTCTAGGCGTTTTATCATCGCTGAAGTCGCATCAAACAACAGCTCACCTTGTTCGGTGAGAATCAATCCACGTGCATGACGGTGGAACAAATTGGTATTGAGTTGTTCTTCTAGGCCACGCACCTGACGGCTCACGGCGGATTGGGACAGGTTTAGCTTGTCACCTGCGTGGGTGAGCGAGCCGGCATCTGCGACTGCGTGAAAAATCCTGAGTTTATCCCAATCCATCGTATACCTTTCCGATTAGCTGTCCCTTCTAACCGCTTTCGGCCAAATGACACAGTCTTTTTACGTGGGGAAAATCAAGGAAGTTGGATAAAGTACTATACAGGTCAGTATTTGTGACCTATCGTGCTGTTAAATTACGCATGTTGATGTGGGCTGATGGCCCGCTGGTTTCTTGGGAGGGACACCATGACTACGCAAAAGATTTCACTCAATGACCGTTTCGATCTTAAGAAAAGCCCTGTGTTGTTGAATGGCACGCAGGCGTTGGTTCGGGTCATGATGATGCAGGCCGAGCGCGATAAGGCCGCGGGGCTGAACACAGCAGGACTGGTAACTGGCTATCGTGGTTCACCTCTTGGTGCTGTTGATATGCAGATGATGCGCGCTGAAAAGCAACTGACTGAGCACCGCGTGACGTTTCAGGCGGGTCTGAACGAGGATTTAGCAGCCACGGCATTGTGGGGCGCACAGCAGGCCGAAGTGCGCGGAGAGGGTAAATACGACGGCGTGTTTGGCCTGTGGTACGGTAAGGGGCCTGGGGTTGATCGTTCTGGCGATGTGATGCGGCACGCGAATATGGCGGGCAGCTCAAAACATGGTGGTGTGATCATGGCGATGGGGGATGACCACACTGGCGAATCCTCTACCGTATTGCACCAATCCGAGTTTGCGATGGTTGACGCTTATATGCCTGTTATTTCCCCTGCGGGTGTGCAGGAAGTGCTGGACTATGGCCTGTATGGTTGGGCGCTGTCGCGGTATGCGGGCGTCTGGGTTGGCCTGAAGACGATGAAAGACACGGTTGAGGTGACATCGGTTGTAGACGGTGATCCGCACCGTTTGTCGTTTGTTGATCCTGATCTGGAGCTGCCTGAAGGTGGCTTGAACATTCGTCTGGTCGATGAACGCATCGAGCAAGAAGCGCGCCTGATTGATCACAAGCGCCACGCTGCTGAGGCGTTTTCGCATGCCAACGGTATGGATAAACGTGTTTGGGGTAAGGCAGGTGCAAAGATTGGATTTGTGGCGGCGGGTAAGAACTATCTTGATCTGATCCATGCCATGAGTCTGCTTAACATTGATGCAAATGAGGCTGAGAGGCTGGGCATCACGACGTATAAGGTTGGCCAGACGTGGCCGCTCAATATGCGCGGATTTAACGAATGGGCCGATGGTCTGGATGTGATCATCGTTGTCGAGGAAAAGCGTAAGCTGATCGAGGTCCAGATCAAAGAGGCGCTGTTTGATAATCGCATGGGTCGTCGTGTGTACGGCGGTACAAAAGACGGGGCTGAGTTTTTCTCGGCGCGCTGGGCGCTTGATCCTGTTGATATCGCTGAAAAGCTGGGGAATGTCCTGTGCGAAGAGGGCCGTGGCACGGATGGTATTCGTGCGGGCCTGTCTGATCTGGCCGATGCGCGCCGTGCGGATAACACCGAAGAACTGGCAGGACGTGTGCCGTATTTCTGTTCAGGCTGTCCGCATAACTCATCCACCAAAGTACCCGAAGGCAGCCGCGCCTATGCTGGCATTGGCTGTCACTTTATGGCGCAGTGGATGGATCGCGAAACCCTAGGCTTTACTCATATGGGCGGAGAGGGCGCGAACTGGATCGGGGAAGCGCCGTTTTCAACCACGCCGCATGTATTCCAGAACCTAGGGGACGGGACATACAACCACTCGGGTGTGCAGGCCATTCGCGCTGCTGTCGCGGCGGGTACAAATATGACCTACAAAATCTTGTACAACGATGCGGTTGCCATGACTGGTGGGCAGCACAACGAGGGTGATCTAGACGCGCCGCGTATTGTGGCCGAGTTGCAAGCTATGGGAATTAAAAATCTTGTTGTGGTGTACGACGAGAAGGAAGACGTGGATTTCACAGCGTTCAGAGGGGTTGAGACCCACGAACGTGCTGAGCTGCAAAATGTTCAAAAGCGGCTGTCAAAAGTCGATGGCGTGAGCGCTATTGTGTACATCCAGACATGTGCTGCTGAAAAACGCCGCCGTCGCAAACGTGGGCTGTTCCCTGATCCAGACAAACGGATGTTCATCAATACGGATGTTTGTGAAGGTTGCGGTGATTGCGGCGTGCAATCAAACTGTGTGTCGATTGTGCCTGCGGAAACCGAACTTGGGCGCAAACGTGCGATTGATCAATCCTCCTGCAACAAGGACTTTTCCTGCGTAAACGGATTTTGCCCGTCCTTTGTAACACTAGAGGGGGCAACCGTTCGTAAGGAAGCTACAACCGAGATCAAGATACCAGATCTACCAACGCCCGATCTGCCTGCGATCAACGGAACCTATAACGTTGTCATCACGGGTGTCGGTGGCACGGGGGTTGTTACCATTGGTGCCGTTCTGGCCCAAGCAGCCCAGATTGACGGCAAAGGTGCCGGAATGATGGAGATGGCAGGCCTTGCGCAAAAGGGCGGCGCGGTGAACATCCACTGTCGCCTTGCAGAAACGCCACAGGACATTAGCGCGATCCGCGTTGCGACCGGTGAATGTGACGCTCTGATTGGCGGTGATTTGGTTGTATCGGCTGGGAACAAGACACTTGGTCTGACGTCAACAGGGCGCACGGGCGGGGTTGTGAATGCGCATCAGATCATCACAGGCGAATTTACCCGCGATACCGAATTCCAAATGCCTTACGACAGGCTGGAGCTGGCTCTACAGGCACGTCTGCAAGACAAGCTGTCGATGTTTGATGCCTCCGATTTGGCAAAGGCTACGCTGGGCGATTCTATCTATTCCAACATGATGATTTTTGGCGGTGCGTGGCAGCGTGGGTTGATCCCGCTGACATTGGAAGCCGTTACAGAGGCGATCAAACTGAACGGTGCCGCGGTTGAGCGTAATCTGCGTGCCTTTGAAATCGGGCGCTGGGCGGTTCTATTCCCCGAAGACGCACAAGCGGTGCTGGTGCCCAATGAGGTTTCGTTGCCCAAAACGCTGGATGAAAAGGTGAGCTTTCGCAAAGATCACCTGACAGCGTATCAGGGAACGCGATTGGCCAAGCGCTATTCAAAAATGTTGAACGGTATCAGCGATACAGCAGTGCGCGAAGCCGTTGCAGAAGGGTATCACAAGCTGCTGTCTTACAAGGATGAGTATGAAGTTGCGCGTCTGTTGCTGAGCAGCCGCGAGAAAGCCAAAGCCGAGTTTGATGGTGACTTTAAGATGTCCTTCAATCTTGCGCCGCCACTCCTGTCCAAGATGGGGCCAAACGGACGGCCATTGAAACGTGAATTTGGACCGTGGCTGGAACGTCCCTTGCGGATGATGGCAAGTCTGAAACGTTTGCGTGGCACACCGTTGGATATCTTTGGTTATACGGCCGAACGTAAGATGGAACGCGCATTGATTAAACAGTATGAGGGTGACATGCGTGAAGTGCTGCCCAAGCTGGATGATACGACCCATGATGCGATCAAAGCGCTTGCTGCTTTGCCATTGGATATTCGCGGGTTTGGTCCGGTGAAGCAGGCCAACGAAGCAAAAGCGGCCAAACGTCGTGAAGAGCTGTTGAGTGCAATCCGTGCCGGTGGCACAACGCTGTCCAAAGCGGCCGAATAATGTAACGGGCCTGTCACATTTAGCCAGTAGGGTCGCCGCAGAAGGAGTTTCTAATGACACTGATGCGGCGGCCTCAATCGGTACGTGATTTCTCCTATGCCTGCTCCGCCCAAACGCGGGGCGGAAAAGCCATTATTCGGCTGATGGAAAACACAAGTGGGCGCGTGGGCTTACTTAAACGTGCGCGTGGCTATGAAGCGGAGCTTGCTGCTGGCGCGAGCTTTTTTGACGTTATGATCGCGCGTTATGGTCTGTCCATTGATATGGTCGGGGGCGCGTTGGAAAACGTGCCGCGTACGGGGCCATTGATCCTGATCGCAAACCATCCCTATGGCATTTTGGATGGTCTGATGATGGGGCATCTTTTGAACCAAACCAGAAGTGATTTTAAAATTCTGGCTAATTCGGTCTTTTCACGGGCACCTGAACTGCACAATCACATCCTGCCGATCAGTTTTGAAGAAACAAAAACAGCTTTGAGGCTTAACCTTGCAACGCGGCGTAGCGCGCTTGACTACTTGGGGCAGGGCGGCGCGATTGGTGTCTTCCCAGGAGGGACTGTTAGTACGGGGGCTAAACCATTTTCGCATCCGATGGACCCTGACTGGCGACACTTCACGGCACGTATGCTTGCCAAGTCGGATGCCAGTGTTTTGCCTGTCTATTTTGACGGGCATACCAGCCGGATGTTTCAGATCGCAAGCCATTTGCATGCCACGTTACGTATAGGGCTTTTGATGAAAGAGTTCAGTAAACGGGTCGATACACCTGTCCGTATTGTTATTGGCAAACCATTAGGGCGCGACAAATTGCAGCCACTGATCACAGATGCAAAAGCGATGATGGATTTCTTGCGCAAAGCAACGTATGAGCTTGCTCCAGAACCGTTGAAAAGTTTTGATACGGGATATGATTTTGATGAGGACCGGCGCGCGCGTCGGTAGGGCGCATGGCAGTTGGTATTTTCGACAGTGGATTGGGTGGACTCACGATTTGGGACGCCGTTCAGGCGCGTTTGCCTGACCAAGACTTTGTGTATCTCGCAGATAGCGCACATGCGCCTTACGGCGTGCGCAATGCGGATGATATCTATGATCTAACCGTTGCTGCCACGCAGCGCCTGTTTGATGCAGGCTGTGATTTGGTCGTGCTGGCCTGCAACACAGCATCAGCTGCTGCATTGCGGCGCATGCAAGAGAGCTGGGTGCCGGAGGATAAACGTGTGCTTGGTGTGTTGGTGCCCCTGATTGAGGCGCTGACAGAACGGCAGTGGGGCGATAACTCTCCGCCGCGCGAAGTGGCTGTAAAACACGTAGGGCTGTTTGCGACCCCCGCAACAGTTGCGACACGGGCGTTCCAGCGCGAACTGGCCTTTCGCGCGATTGGTGTGGATGTTGAGGCGCAGGCCTGTGGCGGCGTTGTTGACGCCATCGAAGACGGTGATTTGATTTTGGCCGAGGCAATGGTGCGCAGCCATGTTGATGCGTTGAAACGAAAGATGCCGTTGCCGCAGGCAGCCATTCTGGGCTGCACTCATTATCCTTTGATGAAAGATACGTTTCAGGACGCGCTGGGCGCGGATGTTGAAGTGTTTAGCCAAGCTGATTTGGTCGCTGAAAGTCTAGCCGACTATCTGACGCGCCATCCGGACAAAGCAGGCACCGGCCAGGCGGCCTTTTTGACCACAGGCGATCCAAAGCGTGTCAGTGACCGTGCGACCCAGTTTTTGCGACGACCACTCACCTTTACCGCAGCGTGATGCTGCGCGGTTGATACGCAAATTCTATCTATTTCAGGACGACAGACATGACATATAACATCGCTATTCTTGGCGCATCCGGCTACACGGGCGCTGAACTGATCCGGCTGATTTCCGGACATTCTTCGATGACAATCAAGGCCTTGGGTGGAAATTCCAAAGCTGGGCAGAGCATGGCATCGGTGTTTCCACACCTACGCCACCTTGATTTACCTGATCTTGTAACGATGGACGAGATTGATTTCTCTGGCATTGATCTGTGCTTTTGCGCGTTGCCACATAAAACTTCGCAAGAGGTGATTTCGAAATTGCCAGAGACCCTAAAGATCGTAGATTTGTCTGCTGACTTCCGGTTGCGCGATCCCGAGGAATACGAACGCTGGTACGGAAACCCGCATGCGGCCATGGAGCAGCAAGGGGAGGCCGTTTACGGGCTGACGGAATTTTACCGTGAAGAGATCAAGGGCGCACGTTTGGTGGCCGGTACAGGCTGTAACGCCGCGACGGGGTTGTTTGCACTGCGCCCATTGATCAGTGCGGGCTTGATTGATCTGGATGAGATAATTCTTGATCTGAACTGTGCGGTTTCTGGTGCTGGTCGGGCGCTAAAGGAAAACCTGCTACACGCGGAACTATCCGAAGGGTTTCACGCCTATGCTATTGGCGGAACCCACCGGCACTTGGGCGAGTTTGATCAAGAGTTCTCGTTGGTGGCGGGACGGCCTGTGAAAGTTCAGTTCACGCCGCATCTGGTCCCTGCAAATCGTGGAATTTTGGCGACCGGATACGTGAAAGGTGATGCGCAAGTCATTCATAAACAACTAAAATCATCCTATTTCGATGAGCCATTTGTAGAGGTGCTTCCCTTTGGTGAAGCTCCTTCAACGCGCCACATACGCGGGTCGAACTTTTGCCATGTCGGGGTTGTCGCTGACCGGATCGAAGGACGGGCAATTGTAGTTGCTGCCCTGGATAATCTGACAAAGGGTTCATCAGGCCAAGCGTTGCAAAATGCCAATCTGATGTTAGGTATTGAAGAGACAGAGGGCCTGATGATGGCGCCTCTCTTCCCTTAAGGAATGCTGGACCGGTAATGAAAAGCCTTAAGAAACAAAGACGTATCCAGCTGATTGCTGTGGCTGTTGTGGCGTTGATCGCTTCAACGGCGCTTATAGGATATGGATTGCGCGACGGGATCAACTTCTTTCGCGCGCCCAGCCAAATTGTGGCTGAGCCACCTGCTTCTAGTGAGGTGTTTCGCATCGGTGGGCTGGTTGAAGAGGGCACGCTGAAACGTGGTCAGGGTGAAGAAATCAGCTTTTCCGTGACAGATGGTGGCGCAAGCGTGCCTGTTGTTTATATTGGTGTTTTACCTGATCTGTTTGGCGAAAATGAGGGTATGGTCGGAACTGGATCTTTGATCAACGGCGTCTTTCAAGCTACTGAGATTCTTGCGAAACACGATGAAACTTACATGCCCAAAGAAGTTGTAGATGCCCTTAAGGAACAGGGCATTTACCGAGAGCCTGAAGGCTAGCACCGTACGCTCAAGTGAGCGGGCGTTAACATTTGTAAGGTCAGTTTCTCCTATATTTTGAGGGGAACAACCATGCAGAGTGTTCGACAGATTGCACAAGATATTGTCATCCGTGAAGGGGGCTATGTGAATGACCCTGATGATCCGGGTGGAGCGACAAATTTCGGTGTAACAATTCATACCATGCGCCGGCTTGGTCTGGATCTGGATCATGACGGCATCATAACACCTGCTGATGTGCGGCGGCTGACACGTGATCAGGCGGTAGGTATTTTTCTCGAACATTACTACAAGCGGCCTTTGATCGCAGAACTGCCCGAACCGTTGCAGGCGACAGTGTTTGATATGTATGTAAATGCAGGTGGCAATGCGGTGAAGATCTTGCAACGCCTGCTGGTCGAGATGGGCCATAGCGTTTCCGTAGACGGTGCATTGGGGCCGCAAAGCATCCAAGCGGTACGCCGAGCGTACCGCGCATCACCGGACTACTTTGTGGATGCTTACGGCATTGCTCGGAGGAATTATTACTTTCGTCTTGCCGATCGACGTGTAGCGAGCCGGAAATACGCACGCACGCGGGCTGGCAGCAAAGGTGGGTGGATCAAACGGGCCGAGGAATTCATCTCAGCCAAATATCATCTATCAACGCAAGAGTTTAATGCGAGGACTGCAAAATGGGCTTGATCGGACGGGTTTTTAGTACGCTTTTTGGAAGCGACCGCAATGTGGTGCGTGAAACTGTAGAGGTTTTTCGTGAAAATGCCGAGGCGGGCGCAGGACGCAGTGCTGTTGTGCAGGGGCAAGCCATGGATCAATACGGTTCAGAGTTTACGGCTCCTGTTAAGGGTGGGTTTGATCAATTCATGGACGGGGTGAATCGCTTGCCGCGTCCTGCGCTTGCGCTTGGTACGCTCGGATTGTTTGTTTCGGCCATGGTTGCACCCCTTTGGTTTGCTCAGCGCATGCAGGGAATCGCGCTGGTGCCTGACCCATTGTGGTGGTTATTGGGTGTGGTTGTTTCGTTCTATTTTGGTGCACGGCATCAGGTGAAATCCCAAGAATTCCAGCGCAGCATCGTGGATACGATCAAACATGTGCCTCAAGTTGTTGAAAATATTGAGATGATCGGAGAGATGCGGGCCAATTCCGTTGGGGCTGCTGATACTGGATCTGATGCGCGACTGAATGCGCAGGCGATTGCTGCGGATGAAAATGCGGCGCTAAAGGCGTGGCAGGCCGCACGCTAGATGCCTGCGGCGCTGTGACCATCCGATTATGATTGGAACGGATGTGCGCTGCGCATATGTTAGGCTCATGATTACAGAACTCGGACATTTCGCCCTTTTGCTCGCCTTTGGCGTCGCACTGATCCAAACAATTGTGCCAATGGTTGGTGCTTCCAAAGGCTGGTCTGGATGGATGGCTGTGGCAGAGCCCGCCGCAACCGTGCAGCTTTTGCTGGAAGCTACGGCATTTGGCGCGCTGACATGGGCGTTTGTTACGTCTGATTTTAGCCTCGCGGTTGTTGTTG
>ERZ1027208.820-NODE-820-length-10482-cov-7.953486_pt1 | contig 10482 bp, 11 predicted proteins | sample MGYA00520867_ERZ1027208 | MGnify/ENA primary metagenome ERZ1027208 (study PRJEB33311, sample SAMEA4378413) | marine metagenome | biome: Marine biome; feature: Fjord; material: Water | collected 2014-07-20T08:00:00Z/2014-07-... | depth 75 m ...
ATTTAGTGGTAAGGGGCAAAAAATTCTTGAAGAACTGACGCCTGTGCTGGATGGGAAGGAAAATGACGAGATAGAGCGACGGCTCGAGGCTTGTATGGCAACGTTGGAAGATGTTTTGACTCCTCTGATTCAGTTGAAATAACATTATTGCGCGTGACTTCCCTGGCTTCGACGCAAGGTATGGGAACTTAGACTCTAGGCAACTAGCTGGGTGCTTTCCTATTGGCCTCATAAGGCTCAGTTTCAGAAGCATCGCTTACGGTAATGTGAGGTGACAGCACCGCTACTGCCGTTACGTTGCATCTGATGAAAAAACTCCTCTCCATACTTATCGCCTTAACGCTCCTCCCTGCCATGGGGCCGTGGAAATCCGCATGTGAAGGGGAGGTTGCCTGCGCATTAGGTGACCGCTCGTATCACGTCCGCGCGCCTGACGGATGGGATGGCGAATCCCCGATGCCTGTTTTGCTGCATTTTCATGGCTGGGGGCGGCAGGGTGATTTGATTGTGCGGCATGACCGCATCGCAACCCATACGCGCAGCCGTGGGGTTTTGCTGCTGGCGCCCAACGGCCTTGGGCGCACGTGGGATTTTTGGCGCGCTGGTAGTGCGGATGTGGATTTTGCCGCCGCTGTTATCGAAGACGCGGCCAAACGCTATCCGATTGACCGTTCGCGCATTTATATCTCCGGCTATTCTTTTGGGTCGGCCATGGCGTGGCGTTATGCCTGTGACAATGGAACGGATGTTGCTGCCCTATTGGCGATTAGTGGTTCACTGCCGCAAGATACCGATTGTGCCACCATGCCGCGCGAGGTGCGTCATGTGCATGGGTTGGATGATACGGTGATGGATTTTCCAATGGGGGCAGGGGGTGATGAAACCTACCCTGTCGCGCTGTGGCGCAATGCATTTGAGTGTGGCGCGGGCACGCCGGAAGGCAGCTACAAGATCAGGCCGTTCCTTGCGTTTCAGCGTACGCAATGGGGCGATTGCGCCGATGATTATACCGTCACATTGGATGTACACACCGGCGGTCACTTTATCCCGCATGGCTGGATTGGCTGGCAGTTGGACGAGTTGGCAGGTCAGACGCCGCGATATCCGTGAATGGCGTTGAAAAGCGCGCGATAAGGCGTTACCCAAACGGCAAATAGGCCCGTAAGGACGCACGCGATGAAATTCACTCTCTCTTGGCTCAAAGAGCACCTCGACACCACGGCTTCGGTTGATGAAATCACCTATGCCCTGACCGATTTGGGTCTGGAAGTGGAGGGCGTCGAAGATCGTGGTGCCAAGCTGCGCGGTTTTACGTTGGGTTTTGTGAAGTCTGCCGAAAAGCATCCCGATGCGGATCGCTTGCGGGTGTGTCAGGTTGAGACGGATGAAGGTATACAGCAGATCATCTGTGGCGCGCCAAACGCACGTGAGGGCATCACCGTCGTGATCGCCAAGCCGGGTGTTTATGTGCCGGGTATTGATACCACCATCGGCGTTGGCAAAATTCGCGGCATCGAAAGCTTTGGCATGATGGCCTCCGAAAAGGAGCTTGAGCTGTCGGACGAGCATGACGGCATCATTGAGCTGGCGTCAGGGAATGTTGGCGACAGCTTTGTTGATTGGCTGGCGGAAAATGATCCTGCCAAGGTTGATCCGGTGATTGAAATTGCGATTACGCCCAACCGTCCTGATGCGCTGGGCGTGCGCGGTATTGCACGTGATTTGGCTGCGCGCGGATTGGGCAAACTCAAGAAGCGCGATGTTGCTGCTGTTGAGGGTGCGTTTCCGTGTCCTATCAGTGTAAGCATTGATGAGGATACGCTGGAGCAGTGTCCGGTGTTTTATGGTCGCCTCATTCGCGGTGTGAAAAATGGCCCGTCGCCTGTTTGGCTTCAGGATGCATTGCGCGCGATTGGCCTGCGTCCGATCAGCTTTTTGGTCGATGTAACGAATTTCTTCACCTACGACCGTAACCGCCCTTTGCATGTATTTGATGCGGATAAGATCGCGGGAAATACACTGCGGGTTCACCGTGCCAAAGGTGGCGAAACCTTGGTTGCTTTGGATGAAAAAGAATACACCTTTACCGAAGGTATGACGCTTATCTCTGACGCGAATGGCGTCGAGAGCATTGGCGGCGTGATGGGTGGTTTGCAATCTGGTGTGACCGAAGAAACGGTAAATGTCTTCCTTGAGGCTGCCTATTTTGATCGGGTGCGCACCGCATACACGGGTCGCGCGCTTAAGGTGAATTCCGATGCACGCTATCGTTTTGAGCGTGGCATTGACCCAGAGTGGACACCCTACGGTATCGAACATGCAACGCGGATGATCCTTGATCACGCGGGTGGTGAGGCCTCTGAGGTTATTGTTGCTGGCAAGGTGCCGGATACCTCGCGCGCCTACCGTTTGAATGCCAAGCGTGTGATTTCGCTGGTTGGTATGGATATCCCAGAATCTGAGCAGCGCCAGACGTTGACTGCCCTTGGCTTCCGTTTGGAGGGCGATATGGCCCATGTGCCAAGCTGGCGTCCAGACGTGCAAGGCGAGGCTGATCTGGTTGAAGAAGTGGCACGCATTGCGTCCCTGACCAAATTGGAAGGCCGTCCGCTACCGCGCCTGACGGCAGGAGTGCCGCGCCCGATCATGTCACCTGTGCAACGACGCGAAGTGGCCGCACGGCGTACCGCCGCTGCATTGGGGTACAACGAATGTGTGACCTACAGTTTTATTGATCAACCCTCTGCTGCGCTGTTTGGCGGAGGTACGGATGCCACGCGTCTGGAAAACCCCATCAGCAACGACATGAGTCACATGCGTCCTGCATTGCTGCCGGGTTTGTTGCAGGCCGCTGCGCGCAACCAAGCACGCGGCTTTGCGGATATGGCACTGTTTGAAGTTGGCCCTGCGTTTCATGGCGGTGAGCCGGGTGAGCAGCATATGCTGGTCTCTGGTCTGCTGGTTGGTCGCACTGGTCCAAAAGACGTGTTGGGTGCTGCGCGTGATGTTGATGTGTTTGATGTCAAAGCGGACGCGGAAGCTATTTTGGCCGCTATCGGCGCGCCAGCAAAAGTGCAAATTCTACGCGGCGCAGCTGATTGGTGGCATCCGGGCCGTCATGGCAAGATCTGTCTTGGTCCCAAAAAGGTGCTAGGTATTTTTGGCGAAGTCCATCCCAAAGTGCTGGCAGCGATGGACGTAAAGGGCCCTGCGATGGCGTTTACTCTATGGCCCGATGAAGTGCCGCTAAAACGCAAAGCTGGCGCGACACGTCCTGCTCTCAAGACGAGTGATTTACAAGCCGTTACGCGTGATTTTGCATTTGTTGTGGATGCGGATGTTGAGGCGCTGACATTGGTCAATGCAGCGATGGGTGCGGATAAGGCATTGATCGAAGACGTGCGCGTGTTTGACGAGTTCATTGGCGGCAGTCTTGGTGAGGGCAAGAAGTCCCTTGCGCTGACGGTACGTTTGCAGCCGCGTGAACAGACGCTCAAGGATGCGGATATCGAAGCCGTGAGTGCCAAAGTGATCGAGAAGGTGGCTAAAGCAACCGGTGGCGTGTTGCGCGGTTGAACATGAGCCACGGTTTGAATTTGATGGAGACGTAAAAGATGCTGAAAGTTTATCTGTCTGGTGAAATCCATACTGACTGGCGTGAGCAGATTTGCGAAGGTGCGCGGGGGCTGGATATTGAGTTTACGGCCCCCGTAACGGATCACGGGGCTAGCGATGATTGTGGTGTCGAGATTCTAGGCCCAGAAGCAGACAAATCCTGGCACGACCGTAAGGGCGCGCAGATCAATGCGATCCGTACCCGTAAAGGTATATCAGAAGCGGACGTCGTCGTTGTGCGCTTTGGTGATCAGTACAAGCAATGGAATGCAGCCTTTGATGCGGGTTATGCGGCCGCATTGGGTAAGTCGCTGATTATTCTGCACGGACCTGATCATGCACACGCGTTAAAAGAAGTAGACGCCGCTGCGCTTGCAGTGGCATCTAAGCCCAAGCAGGTCGTTGATATCCTGCGGTATGTTCTAACGTCCAAATTACCTTGATGGGGTGCTAAACGCTTGGGTCTTCTTCACAAGGGATGCGGTGTTTCTTGTAGTTTGAGGGCGAAACGGCGTTTGTCTGTTGCTTTGAGAGCCAATGGCACGAGCTGAATATTCGATCCCTTGGGTGCTCTCTGGCGTTTCAAGTATTGGGGTTAGGACTGTCCATTTTCCCCTTAAATACAAGCTGCTCAAAAATCTTACATGTGTTAAAAGTTGGGCAACGGTACAGTGGGTGGGAAAATCCGCACACCGGAAAACAAAAGGGACAAAAATATGCTAAATGAATTCAAAGACTTTATCGCCAAAGGCAACGTCATGGACATGGCCGTTGGTATCATCATCGGTGCGGCGTTTACCGCAATCGTTGGTAGCTTGGTTGCCGACATCATCAACCCACTGATCGGCCTCTTCATGGGCGGTGTTGATTTTGGTGGCCTTTCTGCCTCCGTTGGCGATGCAGTATTCACCTACGGTACCTTCATCATGGCGATCATCAACTTCCTGATCGTTGCGTTTGTTGTGTTCATGCTTGTTCGCACCGTGAACAAAATGAAAAAAGCTGAAGAGCCAGCCGCACCGGCGGCACCAGCGGGCCCAACACAAGAAGAGCTTTTGGCTGATATCTTGGCTGCGCTTAAGAAGTAATAATCCAGTTTTGGATGTGGAAGGCCCGCCAGGTTGGCGGGCCTTTTTCGTTTATGATTTCAGCGCGAGCTGAGGGGAAAGAACATCAATGCCAAGGGCCTTCCCAACCGCAAAGTAGGTGAGCTGACCTGCATGTACGTTCAAGCCTGCAAGCAGGTGTTCGTCATCAGCGCAGGCTTGTTTCCAGCCTTTGTCGGCAAGAGCCAACATGAAGGGCATGGTTGCATTTCCAAGTGCTATGGTTGCTGTGCGCGCTACTGCGCCGGGCATGTTGGCGACACAGTAGTGCATGATGCCATCGACCTCATAAACGGGGTCTTGGTGTGTGGTCGCATGTGAGGTTTCAAAACAGCCGCCTTGGTCAATAGCAACATCAACAAGCGCTGCGCCGGGTTTGAGTTCGCTCAGTTGTGCGCGACTGATCAGTTTTGGTGCCGCGGCTCCGGGAATTAGAACCGCACCAATGATCATATCGGCTTCGCGAGCCAGTTCGATTGTATTGCCAGCAGAGGCAAAGCTGGTTTTGAAGTCACGACCGAACACGTCATCCAGATACCGCATACGTGGCAATGAGCGATCAAGCACAGTGACATCCGCACCCATACCAGATGCAATGCGTGCCGCGTGTGTGCCAACAACGCCGCCGCCAATGACAACAACCTTGGCAGGCCCTACGCCCGGTACGCCGCCCATCAAAACGCCGCGTCCGCCGTTGGCTTTTTGAAGTGTCCATGCGCCTACTTGTGGCGCAAGACGTCCAGCTACTTCGGACATGGGGGCAAGCAAGGGCAGGCCACCGGAACTGTCTGTCACCGTTTCATAGGCAATACACGTTGCTCCTGAGGCGATCAGGTCCTTGGTTTGTTCTGGGTCTGGTGCGAGGTGCAGGTATGTAAACAAGATCTGGCCTTCGCGCAGCATCTTGCGTTCGCCAGCTTGTGGCTCTTTGACTTTTACGATCATATCAGCCGCAGCGAAAACTTCTGCAGCAGATCCAATGATTGTAGCCCCCGCTGCGACATAAGCAGCATCATCAAATCCGGATCCGGCACCAGCATTTGTCTCGATAATGACTTCGTGCCCGTGTTTGACGGCTTCAAAGGCAGCGTTTGGCGTCATGCCAACGCGGAATTCTTGGGGTTTGATTTCTTTTGGGCAACCGATTTTCATATCTTGTCTCCTCCTCCATTTATGAAAAGAAGAATGCGCCTGTTTGGATGCATTTTTAGACGATTATCAGTCGTCAAACTGTAGCTATTTAGAATAGTTTTGCGTATACTGGTAAAAACTCGCAAAGGTATTGCATCTATGTTGGACGCTATTGATCGAAAGTTACTTGTCGCGTTGCAAAAGCGCGGAAGAATGTCGAATGCGGATCTTTCTGAGAAGGTTAACCTATCCCCCTCCGCTTGTCATCGTAGAGTGCAGCGGCTTGAAGCGGATGGGTATATTCGTGACTATGTCGCCTTGTTGGATGATCGCAAGATCGGTGTTCCGACGACGGTCTTTGTAGAAATTACATTACAAGGGCAGGCTGACGAAGTTTTGGAAGCGTTTGAAAAATCAGTTGCTCGTATTCCCGACGTTTTGGAATGCCATCTGATGGCGGGCTCTGCCGATTATTTGCTGAAGGTGGTCGCTGAAGATACAGAGGATTTTGCCCGCATTCATCGTCAGTATTTGGCCCGCCTGCCGGGCGTCGGGCAAATGCAATCTAGCTTCGCGCTGAGAACAGTGTTCAAGACAACAGCACTACCTCTCTAGGCAACCCAGACGTCCCTATAGCAAACTTGATGCAGCAGCGTTTTGCAAAGCTCTTATCTCATACGGCTTGAGGCACATCCGAACAGTTGCCCGTGGAGAATGGGATTTTTCTGCAAGCTCAGGGAAAAATTCCAAAACTTCGTTTCTAGTTTCTAGATCCAACGCATTCAGCGCTTCAATACCGGGGTGGAAACTTTCGCTCAACGCGCCATTTGCGTAGACAATTTGGTGTTGGTCGAAAAGGATGTGGATGTATGTCACTTCTTTGGGGTGTTCACGACGCACCCCTTTCACCATCGTTAGGTGCTTGGCTGCTACTAACGTTTCGGATTCGCCAAATAACAGTTCGGAATCTACCGATCTAATGAGCATCCTGTGGTTTGGCGAAACTGATAGTTTGGCATCATTGCGGATAACGCCTTCATCAAAAGTGATAGGGGCATTTTTATCTGTCACACTTAGTGTTTTAGATCCAACCCACCGGACAGGTTGAAACCCGCAATCCAGGGTGAGGACGAGATCGCCAACACCGAGATGTTCAATCGCAACCTCGCCTGTTTTGGTTTTGATCATTGTGCCGCTTGTAAAGCAGGGCACAACTTCGGCGTCTACATTTCCTGCAGCGCCTTCCCGCGTATAGGATTGGCCGACGACAAGAGGAACAGAGGCATCCGGCAGGCTGTACAGTGCGGTCGATGTCTGCCACCCACCGCCGACTTTGGGGATCAGGAAATCGTCGGTCGCTGAGCCAGCTTCAATTCCGCGCGAGCCGCCAAAATAGAATGTATCTCCAACGGTCCATCCAGAGGGCGCGCCGGGGCCCAACGATTGAATGACGGGTGCCGCACCGGTTTCTGTTGTGGAGTTGTTTGAGAGTTGGTCGTCACCGACGCCGAAATTGTCATCAGAATCAAAAACAGTGACGGTAAATGAACCCGTGACAGTGAACGAACTGTTCCCACTTCCGGAGATCGTATACATCGTAAAGGTATATGTTCCGCTTGGCATTCTCTCACCTTGGTAAGATGCAGGCCATCAAAAGCGCGCACCGCTTTAAGGCACCGTCCCAAATTTCCACGAAGGGTGCCGTTGATTTGAAGTGACGGAATTTTGCTGAAAACGGGTAAACATAACTGAATTATGCAGAGCCTCTTGTCGACAGTTTTCTATTAATCGACCAGAGATGTGGGTGGGGTAATGGTGTCTAGTATTTTGTTAGACAAGAAAAAACCCCGCAACCACGAGGGTTGCGGGGTAATTAATTACTTAAAGCATAGAGGGGATGATTTACATCATACCTTCGCGCTGTAGCTTCTTACGTGCCAGTTTCCTGGAACGGCGGATCGCTTCGGCTTTCTCGCGTGCTTTCTTCTCGGAAGGTTTCTCGAAATGTTGCTTGAGCTTCATTTCACGAAACACACCCTCGCGCTGAAGTTTTTTCTTCAGGGCGCGCAGCGCTTGATCGACGTTATTATCACGAACACTAACCTGCATGTGGTTTTCACCACCTTTCTAGTTTGAAGTTGCAAGGATTTGCAGGAACTGGCGCTATAGCAAAGCTGTGCTATATTGTCTAGTGTTCCGACCCAGCAGGAGAACCGCAATGCCCCATTCCCAAACTTCAACCCGGACTGGCCCAAAAGACCTGTTGCTTCAGGCTGCATTGGATCATGTTCCATTCGATGGTTGGTCGCCGATAACCTTTGAGGCGGCGATTGCCGATTCGGGTGTAGAACCTACGATTGCCAATAGTGTTTGTCCGCGTGGTGCGGTTGATCTGGCCATTTTGTACCACGAACGTGGTGATGAAATGATGTTGGCATCACTGGCGCAGGCTGATTTGGAAGAGATGAAGTTTCGGGATCGCGTTGCGGCTGCAGTTCGGTTCCGCATGGAGGCTGTTGAGGACAAGGAAATTGTTCGTCGCGGAACGACTCTGTTTTCTTTGCCGATGTATGCGGCAGATGGCGCAAAGGCGATTTGGGGCACGGCAGATGCAATTTGGAATACGCTGGGGGACACATCAGAGGATGTGAATTGGTACACAAAACGAGCGACACTCAGCGGGGTTTATTCGGCAACTGTTCTCTATTGGTTGGGGGACGACAGCGAAGACCATGCGGACACCTGGGCATTTTTGGATCGCCGGATTGAAAATGTTATGCAGATCGAAAAGTTAAAGGCACAGGTGAACGCAAGTCCGGTTTTCAGCAAAATTTTGGCGGGGCCAACGTGGCTGATGGGCCACGTAAAAGCGCCACAGCGTGCTCCGCAGTCGGGATTGCCGGGTAGATGGAACCGCTTTTAAGGTTTGGGCTGTTCGCGGAGAGGTCTGGCTGTTAGGTCGGCTGTAATTTTCCAGCTGCTAGGTCTGCAGAATGCCCTCTACTGCTAAGTTGATAGAACTGGACGCCGTCAATTTTACGATTGATGGAAAAGACATACTTCGTGGAATATCCCTTTCTTCTGATGCACGCCGTTTGGCGATATTAGGCCGTAATGGTTCGGGAAAGAGCACGCTCGCGCGTGTTATTGCTGGTTTGCAAGCGATCGACGGGGGGGCAGTGCGGGTGGATGGTGTTGATGTCGCGCATGACCGGCGCGGTGCGTTGGGCGCTGTGGGGATATTGTTTCAAAATCCAGATCACCAGATCATTTTTCCAACCGTCGGGGAAGAGCTTGCCTTTGGCCTCACCCAGATGGGTCTTGGTAAGCAGGAAGTTGGCAATCGGGTTCGCAAAACGCTTGAGCGGTTTGGCAAAGGGGAGTGGCACGACGCTGCAATCTATCAACTTTCTCAGGGGCAACGTCAGCTTGTTTGCCTGATGGCAATCCTTGCGATGGCCCCAAAAGTGATCATTCTGGATGAACCGTTTGCCGGCCTTGATATTCCAACGGCCATGCATTTGACGCGAGTGTTGGAAGGGACCGATGCGGCATTGGTGCACATCACCCATGATCCGCGTATGATCACCAAATACGATCACGCGGTATGGATCGAGGTGGGCGCGGTGGAAATGCAAGGACCTGCGGCGCAGGTTGCAAAGGCGTTTGAGAATGCCATGCAGCGACTGGGAGAACGTGATGATCTCACTGAGCTCACCGGTTAAAACCCGCGCGCATGGCTGGCCCGCTGGGATCAAACTGTTGGCGTTATGCGTTACATCTGTTGGCCTGTTTGCAGCTCCTAACCTTTGGTTTCAGGCATTCGCCGCCGGGATAGTTCTTTTGCTTTATGCACTTCCCGGGCGGGTGTTTTGGCAGCACGGGTTGCGGCGTATGCGGCCGCTCTGGCCTTTTGTTGTACTGGTTTTGGTGTGGCACTTATTGACGGGTGCACCACAGCTAGGAGCGGTAATCATATTGCGGATGTTGACCGCAGTTGCCTTGGCGAACCTCGTCACGATGACAACAACACTTGAGGCGATGATGAGTGTGATCCGGCGCTTGCTGACGCCCTTTTCACGGCTAGGTCTCAATTTGCGGGCGGTTGAGCTTGCAACTGCGATGGTGATCCGCTTTACCCCCGTTCTAGCCCAAAAGGGCGCTGCGTTGACGTTGGCATGGCGTGCGCGTGCGCGGCGTCGTGCGGGCTGGAGAGTAATTGTGCCATTCATGGTGCTGGCGTTAGATGATGCCGATCATGTGGCTGAAGCGCTGCGCGCGCGCGGTGGTTTTGAACTGGAAAAAGAGAAGACATAATGGAACGTACTGTTACGCAGGTGGCCTTGTTCGCGGCATTGATTGCGGCACTTGGTTTGATCCCACAACTCACTTTGGCCTTTGGCGTGCCGATCACGGCGCAAAGTCATGGAGTTATGTTGTGTGGCACTGTTTTGGGGGCACGTCGGGGCTTTCTCGCAGTGCTTGTGTGCGTCGGTCTGGTGTCGGTTGTATTGTCTTTGTGGTTGCGTGGCCACGGGGGGTTCGGGTTGTTCACATCACTTCCCGATGGTGCTTTGGACCTGCAGGTCCCATGCGGCTTAGTGCATGCCGGTTGTGGTTGGCAGGCGCG
>ERZ1027208.823-NODE-823-length-10436-cov-8.178403_pt1 | contig 10436 bp, 7 predicted proteins | sample MGYA00520867_ERZ1027208 | MGnify/ENA primary metagenome ERZ1027208 (study PRJEB33311, sample SAMEA4378413) | marine metagenome | biome: Marine biome; feature: Fjord; material: Water | collected 2014-07-20T08:00:00Z/2014-07-... | depth 75 m ...
GGCCGGGGTGGTGGGTGTGGGGGCGTGGGGACTGCGGCGTGGGCGGGTGTGTGGGCGGGTATTACGCGCCGCTGGATGGCTGCGAGCACGGGTGGTTGTTTAACGCTCTGCCCAACATTAAGCAATCATGGAAAGCATGGACAAGCGTGCGGATCGGCCGCGGGGATTGCAGCACACGGTTGAGGGGTTGTCAGTGGTTGCGATCAGCTATTACGCGGTCTCGTTGGCAAGTTATCTACTGTACCCGTTGACTGAGGTCACACCGCTCTCAAAAGGGCTGCTGAGTGCGCTTGTTACAGTACCTGTTGTGTTGTTGGTTTGGATGGCTGTGCGTCGTATTCGCAAGAACATCGGGTGAAGCGCGCGCCAGCGCTAAGCGGCGCGCGCATTCAAGGTTAGCGTCCGCGGATACGCGGATCGAGTGCATCGCGTAGACCATCACCAAGGTAGTTCACGCTCAACACGGTGAGTGAGATCAGGATGCCCGGCAACAGGACGCGCTCAGGGAATTCCTGCATCCGGTTTACAGCGTCTGACAGCAACTTACCCCATGTCGGGAAATCTGACGGGAAACCTACACCAAGGAAGCTTAGTGCGCTTTCAGTGATGATGGCAGTCGCCAGACCCAATGTGGCAGATACCATGATGGGCGAAATCACGTTTGGCAGTAGGTGACGCAGGATGATCTTGCCCGAAGTTGACCCAATGGAGCGGGCCGCAAGGATGAACTCGCGTTCTTTTAAGGCAAGAATATCACCGCGTACAATCCGTGCGGTCTGCATCCAAGACGTCAGTGCGATCACCGATACGATCAGGACAAACATCCCGCCTTCAGGGCCAAAGCGCGAGGATAGTGGCTGCCTGAACAAGGTAACGGCCAGCAGAACCAGCGGCAGGATCGGCAAGGACAACACCAGATCGGTGAGGCGCATGAGCCAAAAATCCATACGTTTGAAATAGCCAGAGGCAACGCCAACAGCTGTTCCAATGACCAGTGCAAGGACCATGGCGGACCAACCGACAGCCATGGACACACGCCCGCCATAGATCATTTGGGCAAAGATATCGCGCCCCAGCTGATCCGTTCCAAAGGGATGGGCCCAACCGGCTTTGGCACCGCTTTCCCAGATCAGGGTATAAATCGGACGCCAGTTCTTGTTTCTGATGTCCAGCTTGGTGGGTTCGATATCCCATAGGTAGGGCCCAAACAAAACGCCAAGCGTGATGAACAACAAGAAGCCGCCGCCAAAGAGAGCGCCTTTGTGTTTGCGAAACTGGTCCCAAACATCGCGCCATTGGCTGCGCGGTGGCTTTGATGGCTCTTTGTCTTGGAGCGCGCCAAAGACTTCGATCTCTGATGTTTGATCAGTCATAGCGGATCCTTGGGTCAAGCACGCCGTAGAGAATATCGGCGATGAGGTTGAACAATACGATGAGAATGGCAAAGATGAACGTCAGTGTCATGACCATCGGAAGGTCGTTTGCAAACAGGGCAGTTAGTAGCAGCTGGCCAATACCGTTCACCTTGAAAACATTTTCGGTGATGATAGCACCACCAAAGATGGCGGGCATTCCCAGCGCGATTACGGTGACCACTGGGATCATCGAGTTACGCAGCACGTGGACCATAACAACAACGCTTTCTTTCAGGCCTTTGGCGCGGGCAGTGCGCACATAGTCCTGATTGAGGTTGTCTAACATGGCAGAGCGCATGTAGCGGCTGATTTGGGCTGTTGTTTGCAAGGCCAGCACCATGACGGGCATGATCATTTGCAAAAATTGTGTTTTGAAGTTCGCCCAACTGTCGACAACCAAGGTGGTGTCATAGATTGAGGGCAACCATCCCAAAGATACGGAAAAAATCACGATGAGCAGGGGGCCCGTAAAGAAGGGTGGAATGGAAAAACCAACCATTGTGATGAATGTACCTGCCTGATCAAACATCGAGTAGTGGCGGTAGGCCGAATAGATTCCGATGGGGATCGCGATCAAAATACCCACAACATAGCTCAGGCCAACAACCCAAAGAGTTTGTGGCATGCGCTGCATGACGATATCCATCACAGGGCTACGGGTCTGCCAGCTGATGACGCGTTGACGTTGAACCAGTTCGCCAGTGACGGCATCTACATTCATGCTGAGGTGTGTGTCTGGAAGCCAACTCAAGAGGAAACTCTTGTTGGTGAGGAAGTCGATAAACACCATCGGCTCGACCACAAAGAACTGGTGCAGCCATTTGATATATTGGATGTGAACAGGAGCGCCCAAACCCAGCGCTTCGCGCATTTTCTGTTTTACTTCGGGTGGGACGGTCAGCGGCACCTGTGCCATGGGATCACCCGGCGCAAGCTGCAGCAACATAAAGATCACGAGGCTGATAAATAAAAGCGTCGGAATAGAGAGTAATAGTCGTCGGATGGTGAAATTCAGCATCAAGCGGCGCCCTTATCAATCAGTCGATGTGGGAAAATAGGGGGAGATTCCTCCCAAGAACTAAAAAAATATGGCGGGAGGATTCCCCCCCCGCCACATCAATTTTAGTTAACGCGATACCAGTCTGAGGCATTCCAAAGTTCGGAGTCCCAAACATTGAGCACAACGCCACCAAGGCTGTTGGAATGTGCTGATACACGGGCACGGTTCACCAGCGGCACAATGGTCATTGTGTCTTTGGTTACCATGTCGTTCAGTTTACGGCCAATTTCGCCGCGCTTCTCAAGGTCGCCAGTCATTGCCAGCTCGTCGAGCAGGGCGTCGTAGGCTGGATCACAGAAGCGGTTGATGTTTTCACCCTGCCACTGGCTGGATGGTTTTGGCTCGTTGCCACAACGGTAGGCCGACAGGTAGGACTGTGGGTCTGTGCCGTTGAAGGTGTTCGCATACATTTCTACGTCTGCGTAGAATTTCTGGAACGTGTCAGGTGAACCTGGGTCACCGCCAAAGAACACGGAACCGTCTAGGTTACGCAGTTCTACTTCAGCACCGATCTGCTCCCACCAGTCTTTGATGAGCGCTTGGAAATCCTGACGTACAGCGTTTGTGGATGTCTGGTACAAGATTGCCAGTTTAACGCCATCTTTGTCGCGTGTGCCGTCACCGTCGCTGTCGGTCCAACCTGCTTCGTCCAGCAGTGCTTTTGCGCCATCAAGGTCTTGCGTCAGACACTCTGTGTTGTCTGAGTTGTACAGAGCAGGTGCAGGAACAAGGTTACACGTTGGTGTACCGGCCTTGCCGTAGCCTACTTCGGTCAGCAGATCGCGGTCGATTGCCATGGACAACGCCTTGCGGACTTTAAAGTCGGACAGGAAAGGGTGGGGTTCAGCAACCGTCGCACGTGTCTCTGGTGGGAGATCAGGTGACGGGTTGGTCAGGTTCATTTCCAGACGTTCAACAAGAGGACCGAAACCAGCAATAGCAACGCCTTTGCCTGCTTCTTCCATCTTGGCAATTACGTCGGGTGCCAACTGTAGGTTCCACGCGTAGTCATATTCGCCTGTTTCCAGAACCGCACGGCCAGCAGCAGCAGCGTCGCCACCCCCTTTGAACGTCATGGTTGCGAACGCAGGCTTGCTTGCATCGCGATAGTTTTCGTTCGCAGCCAGAGTGATCACGTCATTTGGACGGAATTCTGTTACTGTGAACGGGCCAGTGCCGATCGGGTTAAAGTTCGCTTCTGTACACTCAGGCGCTTTGGCACCTAGGCATTCCGCAAACTGGGCGGCCTGAATGATCGGGCTTTCGCCACCAACAAATGGGCCGTACGGGTTTGGCTTTGGCGCATCGAATGTGACTTTAACAGTCAATTCGTCGATCGCTTCTACGCTTTCAACACCGTCAAACTTAGCGCCCTGTGCACAACCACCTTCTGGGTGCATGCAGTATTCGGCCGTGAATTTCACGTCTGCGGATGTGAACGGTGTCCCATCGGACCATTTCAGGCCAGGTGTGATATTCCATGTGATGGTTGTGAGGTCCGCAGACACGCCGCCATTGGCAACGGTTGGGACTTCGGTAACCAGAAACGGCACCATTGCGCCAGTTTCATTGAAACGCGCAAGCGGTTCAACGATCAATGAAGCGGACTCAACGTCTTTCGTACCACCTGACAAGAAGGGGTTCAGGATGGATGGGGCCTGCCAATACAGGACCTTTACATCACCGTCGCGACCGCGCTCGCCGGAATGGCCATCCGCGAATGCAACGGGTGCAAATGCGGTAGACGCAACCGCACCTAGCAATAAGGTTCTCATTTTCATTTTGTACTCCTTGTTGGACACGTTTTAGGGTGCCGCTTCTTGGACTGAGCTATGCCCAGCCTCATTTTTTTGCCGTTCTTGCGTTAAGAGATTGAGTTAACCTTACGGAAACTTGACGTAAATTCCGGCAGCTGTCTCGCACCCCCAAAGCGCATGTCCTATATCGAAACAGGTTTTGACGGAATTGCAAGCCTTGTGGACGCTGTAGCGTGATGAAAATGTGGGCGGCCCAATTTTTAGAGGAGCTCGCGCTTGGATAATGCCCTTTACAGCGTTTGACCTAAGCCAAGCTTGCGCATAGCGTGACCGAACGCACGGTAGTCATCGTGTTCAATACCGTCTGAAAGGATCACGATGTTAGACCACTCTACCAAAGAACCGATTGCCCGAATCGAGAGTCTGCGCGTTGAATTTCAGACAAAAGACGGCCCTGTAGTCGGTCTTGAGGATGTCTCATTTGATATTCACCCGGGCGAAACGGTCTGTGTCGTGGGAGAATCAGGCTCGGGTAAATCAGTGTCTTCGCTATCGCTGATGCGCTTGGTTGAGTTCGGCGGCGGCGAAATTGCAGGCGGCAAGCTGTTGTTTGATCGTGGAAACGGCGAACAGGTTGATTTGGCCAATACCGAACAGGACACGATGCGGTCCATTCGTGGCAATGAGATAGGGATGATCTTTCAAGAGCCGATGACGGCGTTGAACCCCGTGTTTACCGTGGGCAAGCAGCTGACTGAGGGTTTGCGCCTGCACAAAGGAATGACGAAGGCTGAGGCCGAAGAGCGCGCGCTGGAATTGATGAAACAGGTGCGTATTCCTGAAGCGGAAAAACGGCTAACGCAGTTCCCGCACGAATTATCTGGCGGGATGCGTCAGCGCGTTGTGATCGCGATGGCATTGGCCTGTGAGCCGCGCCTGTTGATCGCAGATGAGCCGACAACAGCGTTGGATGTGACGATTCAGGCCGAAATCCTCGCGTTGATGGACCGTCTCAAACGTGAAACCGGAACTGCGGTAATGTTCATTACCCACGATATGGCTGTGGTTGCGCAAATGGCCGACCGTGTTGTTGTGATGTTCCGCGGCAATAAGGTTGAAGAGGGCACCGTTGAAGAGATTTTCGAGAATCCCCAACACCCCTACACCAAGGCGCTTTTGGCTGCAGTTCCCAAGCTGGGCGAGATGACGGGCAAAGATTATCCCGAGCCGATGAAACTGCTGGGTAACGAAGACAAACCGATTGTCCCGATCAAGGGCACGGATGAAGTCTTGCTGACGGTCAAGAACCTGACCACGCGATTCCCTGTAACGGGTGGCCTATTGCGCCGCGTTGTCGCCAATGTTCACGCGGTTGAGGATCTGTCCTTTACCATCAACAAAGGCCAAACACTGAGCCTTGTCGGCGAAAGCGGGTGTGGGAAATCCAGTGCTGGGCGTTCGATTCTGCGGCTGGTTGAACCGATGTCGGGTGAAGTGAACGTTGCTGGAAAAGACATCATGGCGCTGAATGCCCAAGATTTGCGCACTGCACGTCTTGATATGCAGATGATCTTCCAAGACCCGTTTGCGTCGCTGAACCCGCAGATGGGGTTGGCGGATCAGGTAGCTGAGCCAATCCATAATTATGCGACCCTCAAAGGGCAGGCCGTGAATGACCGTGTCGAGATGTTGTTTGACCGTGTGGAACTGCCGCGCAGCTTTATGCGCCGATTCCCCCATGAATTGTCAGGCGGACAACGCCAACGCGTCGCCATTGCCCGCGCGCTTGCGTTAAATCCCAAGCTAATCATCGCAGATGAGGCGGTTTCAGCACTCGACGTATCCGTGCAGGCGCAGGTGTTGAATTTGATGATGGAACTGCAGGCTGAAATGGAGCTTTCTTTCTTGTTCATCTCACATGACATGGCCGTGGTTGAACGTGTGAGCCATCAGGTTGGTGTTATGTATCTAGGCCGTATTGTTGAAATGGGCCCGCGCCGCGAGGTGTTTGAAAACCCGCAGCACCCCTATACGCAAGCCCTGATGAAGGCCGTTCCGATCGCTGACCCGCGCAAGCGGAAAGGCGAAAAGGATCTGAACTTTAAGCCAATCCCGTCACCGATCCATGATGCGAATTATGTTGCCGAACCAAGTGTTTACAAAACGGTAGGTAAAGATCATCAAGTACTGATTACCGACAGTGGTTACTAAGGCGTTCACAGGACGGTGATAGATATGATTGGTATTGCGGCCGATGTTTTGCCAATCGATCCGAAGTGAAAGACAATCCGCGCAACTCGCAATCGCTTAAGAAGCGTTTGCGGATTTGTTGCGTTGTTAACTTTTGTCGGAATTTGTGATGTCGGCAGTTTTATCTATTACTCGATTGCGAAAGTTGGAGTGCAATGATGGTTGAAAGAATGTCCCCGTTGGAGTTGATGACAAAGCTCATCAGTTTCCCCACCGTGTCACGCGATACAAATATCCCGTTGATCGACTGGGTGCAGGAATATCTAAAAAGTCACGGCATCGAATCGCATCGCTACATTGATCCGGATCAGCCAAAACACGCGTTGTTTGCCCATGTAGGCCCCAACGTTGAGGGCGCAATTGTCCTGTCGGGCCATACGGATGTTGTGCCGATTGATGGCCAGCCATGGGACACGGATCCGTTTACCGTTGTCGAAAAAGACGGCAAATATTACGGGCGCGGTACCTGTGACATGAAGGGTTTTGATGCACTGGCGCTTTGGACATTGGTTGAGGCGCATTACGCGGGGGTGAAACGCCCACTTCAGATCGCGTTCAGCTTTGATGAGGAAGTCGGCTGTACTGGCGCGCCGCCAATGATTGCCGCCATGCAGGGTGTGGTTCCTAAAGGGTCAGCAGTGATCGTGGGCGAACCATCCTCAATGCAGGCCGTCACAGGACACAAAGGCGGCAGTGGTTTTAACACCCATGTCGTTGGTTTTGAGGTCCACTCTTCGCTTTTGCATACCGGCGTTAATGCGATCATGGCAGGGGCCAAATTGATCGAATGGGCCAATGAGCAAAACACGGCTAACATGGCTGCCAAGCCAACCGAGCTGGCATCGATGTTTGATCCACCGTTTACTACTGTGCATGTGGGCATGATTGAAGGCGGAACCGCCCATAACATCACTGCCAAAGATTGCTATTTCGCCATGGATTTCCGGGTTGTCCCCGGCGAGGACAAAGAAAAATGGAAGATTGCCTACCTGAAAGAAGTCAGAAAGGTAGAGGCCGCGATGCAATCTGTGGTTCCTGAAACACGGATTGAAATCACACCTCGTTTTGACGTTCCGGCGTTGCAGCCGGAACAGGATGGCGAAGCCGAAACATTGGTTCGCCAGATTACGGGCGACAATGCAGGTCATAAAGTAAGCTATGGTACCGAAGCGGGGCAGTTTCAGGATGCAGGCTATAGCGCGGTGATTTGTGGACCGGGAAGTATCGCACAGGCCCACCAACCCAATGAATTCATCGAGGTAGCCCAGTTTAACGCGGGCCATGCATTTATGATCAAGCTCCTAGAGCGGCTTAGTCTCTAGGGAATCTAAGGTATGCGCGGGATTCCGATAACGATCGAACAGGCTCCGCGCTATAGCGGTGCATTGCCTGATGCCGTGGATTTGGTGGTGATTGGCGGTGGCATAATTGGCATTTGCACAGCGCTTTATGCGGCGCGCGGTGGCATGAGGGTGGTTGTGCTGGAAAAGGGTCTGGTCGCGGCAGAGCAATCTAGCCGCAATTGGGGTTGGATTCGCCAACAAGGCCGCGACCCTGCTGAGATGCCTATCATGGCCGAGGCGCAGCGCCTTTGGATCGAACTATCGCGTGAGACAAATGTTGACATTGGCCTGCATCAGGCTGGCGTGACCTATCTGGGTGACACTGAAAAAGCGCTTGCCGGATTTGAGAAATGGCTCCCTCACGCTGCGCCAAACGGCGTAGATAGCCGAATGTTGAGCCGTTCGGAGATAGCAGCCATGTATCCCGGTCTGACGGATACGCCATTGGGCGCTTTGCATACGGTGTCTGACTGGCGTGCAGAACCATGGGTTGCGGTGCCTGCGATTGCAGAAATTGCCGTGCGTGAGAGTGTGCAAATTATAGAACACTGCGCTGTGCGGTGCCTTGATATCACAAATGGAAAAGTTGCTGGAGTATTTACAGAGCAAGGCCATGTTAGCGCGCCGCGCGTAGTGCTGGCTGGTGGTGCATGGTCAGCACTGTTTTTGCGCAATCACGGGGTGTCACTGCCTCAGCTCTCGGTCCGCTCGCAGGTTGCAGCGACAGAACCTGTTGTCAGCGTGGGAGAGGCCGCATGTGATGCACGTCGCTTGGCATTCCGACGACGCAGTGACGGGGGCTATACGTTGGCCCCTGCAGGCCCGTCCGAGCTTTACGTGGGGCCAGATGCGTTTCGCGCGTTTCCAAAGTACCTTACGCAACTCAAAAGTGATCCATTCGGCTGTATGCTGATGCCAAAAGCACCCAAAGGATTCCCCGATGCGTGGGGTACCAAACGCAAATGGAACGCGGATTCCCAAAGCCCGTTTGAACAGATGCGTATTCTTGATCCTAAACCCTCACCGCGCAAAATCGCCAAACTGGCCCGTGATTTTCAAGCGATGTTTCCGCAGTTGGGCGAGGTTAAGATCAAGGCCGCTTGGGCGGGGATGATCGACACGATGCCAGACATTGTACCTGTGGTGGATCACGCGCCTATTGAGGGGCTGATCGTTGGCACAGGGATGAGTGGACACGGCTTTGGCATTGGCCCTGGTATGGGGCGCGTTTTGGCTGATTTAGCTGCGGATCGTCCAAGCGGGCATGACCTGAGCCGTTTTCGATTTAATCGATTTACCGACGGCACACCCATAGTGCTTTGACCGGATGTTTAAGGAGCAATACAAATGCCTATCAAGAACCGATTTGCCGAGATGCACGCTGAAATCACAGGTTGGCGTCGCCACTTGCACCAATACCCTGAGCTGCAGTTTGACGTATATGAGACAGCCAAATTTGTAGAAGAAAAGCTGCGCAGTTTTGGGATCACCGACATCACCACAGGCATCGGCCGCACGGGGGTTGTTGCGGTGATTGAAGGGCGCACCATGAAATCGGGCCGCACAATCGGCCTGCGCGCCGACATGGACGCTCTCCCGATTGAGGAAGCAACGGGTCTTGAGTATGCCTCAAAAATACCGGGCAAGATGCACGCCTGTGGGCATGATGGACATACTGCGATCCTGCTGGGCGCGGCGCAATACATGGCCGAAACACGTAATTTTGACGGGCGTGTTGTCCTGATCTTCCAACCCGCAGAAGAGGGCGGCGGCGGCGGTCTTGAGATGTGCAAAGACGGCCTTATGGAGCGCTGGAACATTGATGAGGTGTATGGCCTCCATAATATGCCAGGCGCCGAGCCGGGCAGTTTTCATATTTGCGAAGGCGCGCTATTGGCTGCCACAGATGAGTTCGACATCGTAATCACAGGGCAAGGGGGACATGCCGCGGCGCCGCACACGGTTCTTGATCCCAATCTGGCGACAGCGCACATCATTGTTGCGTTGCAATCTATTGCGTCTCGCAATGTAGACCCGCTCAAACAGGTTGTGGTTTCCGTCTGCCAGTTAAACTCGGACAGCGAAGCGCATAATGTGATCCCTCATACCGTTACAATGACAGGTACAGTGCGAACTCTTGATGGCGAGGTGCGTGATTTCGCACAAAAACGTCTACAGGAAATTGTTGATTTAACTGCCCGTGCCTATGGGTGCAGTGCGCAGATCGACTATCATCGCGGATATCCAGTTACTTATAACCACACTGAAAACACACATTATGCTGCGGATGCAGCAGAGATGGTAACGCCCGGTGTTGACCGTGCCACGCCGCCGATCATGGCGGGTGAGGATTTCTCGTATATGCTCGAAGAGCGGCCAGGTGCCTACATCATGCTAGGCAACGGCGATGGAGCTTCGGTTCACCATCCAGAGTTTGATTTTAACGATGAGGCGATACCTGCCGGCTGTCCGTTGTTTTCCCAAGTAGCCCAACAGCGGATGACGGTCTCGTGCAGATGTCTGGCCGGCATACCCACTCGTCGCCACCACAAAACAACACAGAACCCAACTATCCCAAACGACGGGCCCCAAGCCCACCCCAAACAGCTAT
>ERZ1027208.825-NODE-825-length-10432-cov-7.505541_pt1 | contig 10432 bp, 8 predicted proteins | sample MGYA00520867_ERZ1027208 | MGnify/ENA primary metagenome ERZ1027208 (study PRJEB33311, sample SAMEA4378413) | marine metagenome | biome: Marine biome; feature: Fjord; material: Water | collected 2014-07-20T08:00:00Z/2014-07-... | depth 75 m ...
ATTCAAAGAGATTCCAGGTTTGATGGAGGGAACGGCTAAGCCCGATAGCGCCCGCTGTATTGATATTGCCACCCAAGCGGCATTGCGTCGTATGGTATTGCCCGGCACATTAGCCATTGCCGCCCCCGTGGTTATCGGTTTTGGTCTCGGTCCCGCCGCGTTGGGGGGCATGTTAGGCGGTGCTTTAATTACGTGTGTGTTGCTAGCGTTAACCATGGCCAATGCTGGTGGAGCTTGGGATAACGCCAAGAAGCATGTAGAGAAAGGCAATCTAGGCGGCAAAGGATCAGAGGTTCACAAGGCGGTGGTTGTGGGTGATACCGTGGGTGATCCTTTTAAGGATACCAGCGGACCGGCGATGAACATTTTGATTAATGTCATGGCCATTGTGAGCTTGGTGATCGCGCCTCTACTGGTTTGATAGATACGCCTTAGCTAAGCGCTAGTGAAACAAAAACGCCCCGTGATCGGGGCGTTTTTGTGTGTACTGAATTGTTAATCATAGTTTACACGGAACGCTCTTAGCGGCCAGCGGTCTGAAGTGGTATCAATAACGGAGTGACTTATGAAACCATGGCAACTGTATACCGGCTTGTGCCTGACATTATTAACGATACCGCTTCAAGCGCAAGAGAAGGCGGCCGAAATGGCTCTGGCGACATTTGGAGGTGGCTGTTTTTGGTGTATGGAACCGCCATTTGACCAGCTCGACGGGGTCATCAAAACCGAGTCAGGTTATAGCGGTGGGCACGTTAAAAATCCAACCTACAAACAAGTCGTGAGAGGCAATACCGGGCATGTAGAAGTTGTTCAGGTGAGTTATAACCCCAGCGTTATTTCTTATCAGGAGCTGTTGGCCGTGTACTGGCGCAATGTCGATCCTTACGATGTTGGAGGCCAATTTTGTGATCGTGGCCATTCGTATCGCCCAGTAATCTTCGTGCATAATGATCAACAGCAGAAAGCCGCGCTGTTGAGTAAAAAACAACTTCAACTAACGGAAAATAAAACACCGGTTGAAGACTTTAGCGTGTTTTATCCAGCCGAAGGTTATCATCAAGATTATTATCAAAAAAACCCTGTACGCTATAAATACTACCGCTATCGATGTGGGCGAGATCAGCGTTTAAGTGATGTTTGGGACAGTAGTGACAAAAGTTGATCGTAAAAATCGCTTGAAGGAATCGCCAGCGCTATTGTGCGTTGGCGAGAATTGATATGCCTTCCTGCGTGAATGCCTAAGAGCTCCCAGTATTGTCCTTGCACGATTAGCAGCGGGCCGCCGGAATCGCCTGAAAGTCCGTGGCAGTTATTGCTTATCAAGCTAGACGGGAGCTGCGCGGGCGTTTCCATAAGTTCGCAGCTATTGTCTAAACTGAGTGCTTCTCGAGTGTCTTGGCGATAGCCCGCCAGAGCGACTGGATGATGTTCTCTCTGTAGGTCTTTTTGTTGAGACTTATTCAAAATGTGCAGCGGGAAATATCCTACTAACGCCCCTAGAGGTTCTTCTAGCTCTATCAAAGCCCAGTCTTTTTTTAAAAGTTCTGGGTTGGTGCTGATTTGGAATTGATAGTTTGGGTTGGGGTAAATCGCTTTCGCTCGACTGTGTGCAACATAGTCTTCTTGTTGATAGCCCGCCAAAAAATGGATGAACTCTGCGGGGTACCAATTTTCTGCGTTGTGGTTCCAAAGGCAGTGCGCCGCGGTGATAATCACATTGTCAGCGATTAAGCTCGCAGAGCAGAACTTCCGCCCGGCTATACTGAGATTTCCGATTCGATTCCACGGTGATTGCTTGGCGTCAATAATGATACGCTCAGAGGGGAAGTTGGTGGGCAAACCGCCTCGACTGGAGAACTTTTGAGCGGGTGAAGCTAGTGTGTTCAGTGAGATTACTGCGATGACCAGCGCCGTCAAAACACCGCCCAGCAGCTTAGCAATCACATGAAAAAATCTGTTCATCTTCGAGCCGCATCATGGTTAGTTTTCCGCCCCAAACGCAACCAGTATCTAAGGCGTAGACGTTGTCTGTATGAGTCTGTCCTTCGAGTGCCGCCCAGTGACCAAAAATTATTTTGTTCTTTTTGGTCTTGCGGTTTGTGTGCTCAAACCACGGCGCAAACCCTTTGGGGGTGTTGTGTATACCGCTTTTGGCTTTAAGTTCTAATTGACCGGTACGATCGCAAAAGCGCATACGGGTAAAGTAGTTGGTGATGACTCTCCAACGCTCTGGCCCCTTAAGTGAGCGGTGCCAAACTGAGGGTTGATTGCCGTACATGGTCGATAGAAATTTATCGAACTGATGGCCTTGAATGATCTCTTCCATTTCTTTGGCGCGCTTGCGTGCTTTGCGCAAACTCCAGCGAGGCGGTATACCTGCGTGAACCATGGTGAAGCCGAGCTTTTTATCATGGTGAAGCAGCGGGCATTGACGCAGCCAATCGTAGTAGCGCTCGCTGTTGGGGGCGATTAAAATCTCGTCGATGGTGTCGCCTTCAGCGGGTAGCTTGTGGCCATAGGCGCAGGCCAGTAAATGTAAGTCGTGATTACCCAAAACCGAAATAATGTTGTCGCGCCGTTGGTAGGCAAAATCTAAGGTTTCGAGCGATTGTGGACCGCGGTTAATCAGATCGCCCGCAAGCCACAATTGATCCCGGTCATCGTTAAAGTCGACTTTTTCTAACAGGCATTTCAGCGGTGTAAGGCAGCCTTGTAAATCACCGACAGCGTAGGTGGCCATAGATTTTTCTCAATGTAGCCGCTGCGGGTGAACAAGTGCAAAGGTGGGGATCGTTACGTCGAAATCTTTGCCATTGTGATCGCGCATTTGGTAGGAGCCTTCCATGGTACCTGTGGCGGTGTCGAGCACTGAGCCACTGGTGTAGGTGTACTCTTCGCCAGCTTCAATGACCGGTTGCTCTCCAACTACGCCGATACCGGCAACTTGCTGGATGCCATCATTGGCGTCGACTATTTTCCAGCGACGACTGATTAACTGAGTGCTCTCGGCGCTGTTGTTGCGGATAGTGATGGTGTAGGTGAACACGTATTTTTCTTGGTCCGGTTGGGATTGATCCGCTAGGTACTTAGTTTTTACTTCAATGTTAATGTCGTTATTCATTTTAGACTTGTCTGGCTCTGTGTTTTGATGGTGACGGCTATGTATCTTCGCTGGCATTTTGTTCAAGCACTTCTGCGAGTTTGTCGCTCAGCGCGACAAACTCTGCAAGAGTGATGTTCTCTGGTCTGACAGAGGTATCAATATTGAGCGATTCGATAGCCTCTGTTGGCAGCAGTTGCTTGAGAGCATTGCGCAGCGTTTTTCTGCGTTGTTGGAATGCCGTGTTTACCAGTCGTTCTAATAGCTTAACGTCGCGCGCGGGGTGTGGCGGTTGTTGATACGGCGTTAGGCGCACAATCGCGGAGTCGACCTTGGGGCGAGGGTTAAAGCACTCCGGCGGCACATCAAATAGATTCTCGACTCGGCAATAATACTGCACCATGACACTTAGCCGACCGTAGGATTTTAACCCAGGCTTGGAGGCCATTCGATCGACGACTTCTTTTTGCAGCATAAAGTGCATGTCTTTCACGTCGGCCTGATAGCTCAGCAGATGAAAAATCAGTGGTGTTGATATGTTGTAGGGTAGGTTGCCAACGATGCGCAACGGGCCCTTTTTTGCATTTTTTTCGTCAACCAGTAGAGTGCCAAAATCAAACTTTAGCGCATCAGTTTGATGGATTTTAAGGCTTGGGTAGTTGGCAATAAATTGGGACAGTAAAATAGGGATCAGGTCGCGGTCCAGCTCGATGACATTCAGTGTCGGGCAGGCGGCCAGTAGTTGCTCGGTAATGGCACCTTTACCAGGGCCAATCTCGACCAGATTGTCATCGGCGGTCGGATAAATCGATTTGACGATGCGGCGGATGATATTGTCATCTTCGAGAAAATTCTGTCCGAAGCGTTTGCGGGCGCGATGTTCGGTACCGGGTTTGCTCTTGCTCATAAATCATTTCGTTCGCGGTGCACGAACTATCCTGAAACTGTGTTTGAGGCTTTAGCCATGGATTGCGCGTAGTTCAACGCGGTGATTAGGCTGCCTAGGTTTGCATTGCCGCTTCCGGCTAAATCTAGCGCGGTGCCGTGATCGACTGAGGTGCGAATAATTGGCAGGCCAAGGGTAATATTGACGGCTTGGCCAAAGCCTTTGAATTTTAGCACGGGTAGGCCCTGATCGTGATACATCGCCAGTACCGCGTCGGCGTTTTCGAGTACTTTGGGGGTGAAAAGCGTGTCTGCTGGCAAGGGGCCTATTAGATTCATGCCTGTTTGTCGCAGTGATTCAAGCGTGGGCTCAATCACTTCGATTTCTTCTCTCCCCATATGGCCGCCTTCACCGGCGTGAGGGTTGAGGCCGCAAACCAAAATTCTGGGTTTATCAATGCCAAATTGAGTTTGCAGGTCGCGCTGCAAAATATTCAGAGTGCGAGTCAGTGACTGCGGTGTAATAGCGCTGGCAACATCTTTCAATGGCAGGTGTGTGGTGGCCAGTGCCACTCTGAGCCCCTCGGTTGCCAGCATCATGACAACTTTATCGGCACCGGTGCGCTCTGCCAAAAACTCAGTGTGCCCGCTAAAGGCAATACCAGCGTCATTGATAACACCTTTGTGTACGGGGGCGGTCACGTAAGCATCAAATTGGCCATCTAGGCAGCCGTCGATGGCTGTGATCAGTGTTTGTAGCACATAGCGGCTGTTGGCGGGGTTTAGCTCGCCGGCACTACAGGGGCTTGCCAGCTTTATATCTGCGACGCAGAGCTCCCCCTTCGCCAGAGGTAAGGGTTTGGCGTGAGGGTTATAGGGGCGCAAAGTTAGCGGTAGATTGAGCTGTAAGGCTCGCTCTGTCAGTAGGTCGGCATCGGCAATTACCACAATTTCATCTGGGAAACCCTCTTGCGCGAGCGCGATGATGAGGTCTGGGCCGATACCGGCAGGCTCTCCGGGAGTTAAGGCAAGGCGCAGGGTCATGGTGATAATCTTCTTTGGCGGGTGAGGGCTAGGTCACCAATGACCTAGCTGCAGGTAGAACTAAGACTAGCCGTACGGGAGATGATTTGCTGTGCTGGACTGCGATATAGGGCGTGGGCCGGATACCGGCAATCGAGATCCGATTGCCGGGAGTGCGAAGTATCGTTATTTGATTTCTACAAATGCTTCGTCACGAATCTCACGTATCCAGTTTAAACGCTCTTCTTCGAAGCGGCGGCTGCGCAACAGGCGATTGGCCTGATTGATACGTACCGTTTCACTCATGTCTTGCTGGCGACGCTCTTGCACTTGAAGAATATGCCAGCCAAATTGACTGCGGAACGGTTGGCTAATATCCCCAACAGCGCTGTTGTCGATGGTGCGCTCAAACTCGGGCACAAACTTGCCCGGTAGTGACCAGCCTAGATCGCCACCACTGAGCATTGAACCCACGTCTTCGGAGTGCTCTTTGGCCAGTTCGGCAAAATCACTACCATCGACGATTTGCTGGCGGATATCGGTCAGCTGCTGACGAGCTTCATCGTTGGAAAGGATGGTCGAAGGCTTAACCAATATGTGACGAACTTTAGATTGTTCGATGACTTGCTCTTGTGCGCCACGTTTACCATAGAGTTTTAAAATATGGAAGCCTGCGCCACTGCGTAGGGGTTCGCTCACGGCGTCTTGCTCAAGGGCTTCTACCGCGTCAGAAAATAGGTCGGGCATTTGCGCTGATTTACGCCATCCCAGTTCACCGCCTTTGAGGGCGTTTTGACCTTGCGATTCAGCCACGGCCAGCTGACGAAAGTCAGCGCCATTGCGCAAGCGTTTAACGATATCTTGTGCTTTGTCTTCTGCGTCTTTGGCCTCTTCATTACTGGCGGTTGACGGCAGAGAGACCAAGATGTGGCCTAGGTTGTAATCAGGTGAAGCCCAGAATTTTCCCTGTTTTGATTTCAGGAAATTCTCGACTTCTTGCTCAGAAATACGAATGCGGCGATTAACGCTGCCACGTTGTACCTGATCTATGATCATGTCGCGTTTGATTTGTTCACGCAAACTGTTAACGCTGATGTTGTCTTGCGCCAGCTGTTGAGCAAAGGCCTCGTCGGTCAGCTTATTGGCTTCTTTCATCCGTTCAACGGCGGCATCGAGTTCCGCTTCACTGACTTCTACGCCAACGCGATTACCGATTTGCAGTTGCAGTGATTCAGTCACCAGTTGATCGATGACCTGAGAGCGCAAAACCTCTTCAGCGGGCATTTGCGTCTGATTGGCTTGCAGTTGCGAAACCACCATTTGCATGCGCTGGTTGAGCTCGCTGGCCATGACCACATCGCTGTCGACCACGGCGATCACTTTATCGAGGGTAACGGTTCTGGCGACGCTGAAATTACTTAGGGCCAATACGGCCGCGCCGGCTAATAGTTTAGATACTGTGCTTTTTTTCATAGTTATTTACTTAAAAGTCTTTTCGCGTTCTTCATAGCCGTAGATACCGTCATTCAATATGCCGGTAACTTTGCTGCCAATGCTGCCCAGTCCCTTCAGTTGGAACTCAAAGAAGATGCCTTGATCTTCTTCGAGGTCGAGACTTTTTACGGAATCGACCAGATCGTTGTCGAGCCACTTGCGTGCGACAAGACGCAGACGATAACAGCAGTCGTTATATTCGACGCCGAATAAGGTCTCGAGTTCACGGTTGTGGGTGAAATCGTAGTTGGCGCGCCCAACGGCGCTCCAGTCGCCGAACAGCGGTAAAGAGAAAGACACATCGCCCTGCTCGATGGTTTGAGCGATTTCATCGGTGAAGTCGCCGTCATTATCCAAGTCGTCCGGATCGCTGGTCAGTGGATTTTTTCGGGTATAGCGATAACTCAGGTTGAATAGACGCAGGTCGTCATCTTTATAGCGCAGGCTAGCACTGCCGCGGCGAACTTTGTTGTTGTCGCTCTCGTCCCAGATTAAATCTGAGCGCAGGCGCCAGTTATCACCGAATTGTGCGCCGATTTGAGCGGCAAATTCAGAGTCGTCGCGCTGGTTGGATTCATCCAATAGCGCAGCATCTTCTGTTTGGTTGATGCTGATGGCTCGATCTTCAAAGTACAAAACTTGACCCAGACTGGCGCTAAAGCGCTCGATACCACTGTCGGGATCGATGATACGGCTGGTCAATCCAATCGACAGACGATTGTCATCATCGATGCGGTCGCCGCCGCTAAAGCGAGTGTCCCGGAACAGTTGGCTGTAGCTGAAGGTCAGGTCAGACGTGTCAAAGTCGACATCGGCGCCGCCTGCTGTGACATTGATCAATTCATCTTGGTTTTCACGTTCGCTGTAGAAATAGAACAGACGTGGCTCAAAGGTTTGCAGGTAGCGGTTGCCCAACATTGCGCCTTCGCGCTCAAAGTAGAGGCCAGTATCTAAGCTCGCTTGTGGCGCGGTAAAAGACGGGGCGTCGTTGGCGCCGGCGACTAAGTACTCGTCATCAAGCTTGTAGTGCAAGCTCTTAACCATAACACTGGGCTTGAAGAACCCCCAGATCCACTGTTTGTCCCATGAGAGCTCATAATCCAAACGCGCTCGATCGCCGGTGACAATCGCGGTGTCGTCTTTGTCGCGGTGATCAAAGCTGACAAATTCGTGATCTAGCTCGACCAGCCAGTTATCTGCGAGACGATAATTGCCGTCGATACTGATGCGCGGCAACTGCTTGTATTGATCTCTGGCGGTTGTTGAGAGTGTTTGATGCTCTTCCGCTTTAACCTCGTACAACCAGTTCTTGCTGCGATAGCCAACAACTCCAGATTTTTTCAGGTGAGTTGCGCTGCTAACCTCGAGACTAATGTTGTCCAAGTCCCGGAAGTAATCGACATCGCTCACCGAAGTGTAGTCGATACGAGAATACCAGCGAGAGCTCAGCCCGCCCACTTGGTCTACTCCGAATACCCAGCGATCTTCGCCTTTATAAGGATAAGCTTGCTGTTCGGTCAGTAGGCCTTGTTCTATCAGGTCATCGTTATCGGTATCTTCACCGCCTTTATCGCTCGACAAAAATCCCGCGCTGATGGTGGTTTCGAAATCTTCCGACAGGTGGCGCACTTCCGCTTCTAACATTTCACCGCGATCGCTGATAAAGCGAGGTGTCAGTGTCATGTCGTAATTGGGCGCTAGATTGAAATAATAAGGCACGGCGACATCTAGGCCGCCACCGTCTGAAGAGCTAATCGACGGAAACAAGAAGCCCGATTGACGTTGGCCACCTGCCGGGAAGCGAATGTAAGGTGTGTAGAACACCGGCACGCCCTTGATGTTTAGGCGAACATGTTTACCCGTACCTTGATTGGTGGTCGGGTCGATCTTTAGTTCGCTGCCTTTCAAATACCAGGTGTTACTGTCAGGTTCGCATCGAGTGAAGGTACCTTCGTCGAGCGTAAGCACCTTGTTGCCATCAATATCAATGGTAGAGGCATTGCCGCGCGCACCAGCGCCGTGAACGAGGTAACTGGCATTTTGAATTTGTGCTTCGCCACTGTCCATATTCATGTTGGCGGTTGAGCCGGTCATCAATACACCGGGTTCACGCAAACGGATATTGCCTTCGAGTAGGGCGGTGTTCACATCTTGATTTAGAGTGGCTTTATCTGACTCCAATTGGCGATAGCCCTGAGTCAGTTTGACATCACCCTCTAGCACTGCGATGGATTCTTGAATCCACTCTGAGCTCTCAGCAGAGGCGCGCATGGGGGCGTCCTCAGGATTTAACTTGGCGTCGTCATCGGTGCGCACGGGTTCAATGTAACTGCCGCAGCAGCCAGAGGCGAGATCGGCTTTTTGCTCGGCACTGAGCAATTCTTCATCGACCCAGTCAACGTTTGCCGCAGGTAAATCCCTAGGCTTGTCGGTGGCCGCGGTCGCTGCAGTCGCGCTAGTGGCGCGACGGGTAGAGTGCTGAGGTCGCTTGTAAGGTGCGCCTGGTGCAGCTTGCTCCGCACAGTCCCAATCTTGGCCACTTACGGCAGGTTTACAGCTCCACTCGTAATGACTCTCCGCGGCATAAAGCGGCGTGATCGGTTGAGTGGCCAATATCCCCAAAGCCAGTAACCAAGGCGTTTGTGAGGGTTTGAGTGCGCGATGAATATGCTGCCGTAACAGTGACTTCCGTGGGGCCATTAGTAGGACAATCCTGTGTGTCTTATTGCTTTTGTGAAAAATAAAGAGGCTGATTCTACTTCGGATAGGAGCATTAGGCTACCGCCCTGAAGCATTCGGCCAATAAAAGCTCTACGCGCCAGCTTGGCGGCTGAATAATTACCTTCGAAGCAATAAACGCTTGCCCCATGCATTGCCGCTTCGGTTAGAATCTGTGGCTTATGAGTTGTCAATCAAAAGGCTTAAGTGTGAATCAGGGACAAGACTTCGAAGTAGCACTGTCACAATGGGTGGAAGAGCAGTTAACGCAGCGTCAATGGTCGCCACAAAACTCTCCATTGTTGCAATCTCTGAGTGGTGATGCAGGGTTTCGCCACTATTATCGAGTGGCAACAAATCCACGCTTACTGGCCGTATACGCGCCTGTCGGCGACGAAGATAGTCACGCTTTTGTGGCTATTGCACGCTACTTACGCGATCAGGGAGTTCATACTCCTAATATTATCGCTGTGAATTTTGAGCGTGGCTTCCTATTGGTCGAAGATTTTGGCGATACGCTATACAGCGACGCGCTCGAATCTGATCGTGACAGTGCGAATGAGCTCTATGGCGAGGCGATGATGACGCTGTTGAGGTTGCAGCAGTGTCCGGTGATGACTATCCCCAGCGCCGAGGGCGATGCAATGCATACCCTGCCCAACTATGATCAATCGCGCTTACGTGAAGAGTTGGCGCTGTTACACGAATGGTTTATTCCCGAGCTGCTCGGCTATCAAATAAACGATGACGAGCAAGCTATTGTTGACGGCTTATACGCTCAACTCGAAAGTGCGGCTCTACAGCAACCACAAGTCTGGGTGCATCGCGACTTTCACAGTCGCAACCTTATCCATCGCGATGGCCAGTCACCGGGCGTTATCGATTTTCAAGACGCGGTGCGCGGCCCGCTAACTTATGATTTGGTGTCGTTGCTGAGAGATTGCTATATACGCTGGCCACGGGCACAAGTGAAACAGTGGGCCTTGGCCTATGGCGATATGGCGGGAGGGGTTGGATTAATGGCGCCAGTGACACAAGCGGGTTTTCTTCGCTGGGTCGATTGGATGGGGCTACAGCGACATATTAAAGTATTGGGTGTTTTGGCTCGCCTCTGGCTGCGCGCCGGCAAGTCGGGGCCTCTAACGGAACTGCCGCTGGTCCTTCGGTACTCCCCCCAACTCGCAGATCAAGAAACTGACGTTGCTTGTTTCA
>ERZ1027208.826-NODE-826-length-10432-cov-6.373326_pt1 | contig 10432 bp, 9 predicted proteins | sample MGYA00520867_ERZ1027208 | MGnify/ENA primary metagenome ERZ1027208 (study PRJEB33311, sample SAMEA4378413) | marine metagenome | biome: Marine biome; feature: Fjord; material: Water | collected 2014-07-20T08:00:00Z/2014-07-... | depth 75 m ...
TGAGTTTATCCTTCAGTCAATGCTTGGCGATCTGTTTCTATAGCTTGTGTGTTTGATATTGTTTTGATCATGACACGGCCACGACCAGCAACGCCACGCTCCTCTTCGTCGGCAGCGTCAGAGGTGTTTAAAAGACGGCCATCGGCATGGCCAATGGCCGCAACCCACTATCGATCATCTTGCCCTGCCACCGGGTGGTCGGTGCCAACAGAAAACTCACCGGTTATCGAGGCGGCCTCGATATTAAGACCTTTCTGCTAAAGCTCGAGGGCTTTGATATCGACAATCAATTGCTCATAGCTTGACGTTTTTGTCATACGCCAACCACTTGAAATTGGTTAGACATCTAACTTAATATCGTATCAACTCAATGACAACTGACGGTAAACGTGGCGCAACTTCCTAACGAAAAGAAAATAGTCGGTCAAATATCTCGTTTACGCGATCTCAGTCATGCCTTTCTAACCGAAGCGATGAGCGCCAAGGGTATTGACGGTTTGGTGCCCAGCCACGGCGAGATCCTGTTGGCACTGCATCTTAACGATGCGCTGAATATGCAAGAAATCGCTAGACAGGTGGGCCGATCCAAACCCACCGTCACCATATTGATCGACAAGCTGGTTTCACTCAAATACGTAAAAAAGCAGCGTTCTACTACCGACGGCCGAATTTTCGAAGTTTCTCTCACCGCCAACGGCGGTAAGCTCATCGCCAGTCTGAGTGAAATTTCAGAGCGTATGCATCAAAAAATCGACGCTATTTTATCAATAGCCGAAAAAAAGCAACTCTCGAAGCTGCTAGGAAAACTAACCCGCGACTGGTAACTCAGAAAATTTCACGAGTGGTGAAATTGTATTCTTCACCTCAATTTAGTTAGATATCTAACCGACTTAACTGGAGCCACCCAATGACCGACATTATCGACGTATGGATGCAACACCCTACCGCCCGCTTTATTAATCATCCAATCTTTGAATCGCTGCGCCGCTGGACAGGCGGAAAAACCGTCGATGAAACACCACCGGCAAGCCTGACTCTCGATTTAATGCAGCAAGCCAAGATCACTCGCGGTCTCATCAGCGCTTGGTACGCCCCCCACGGTGACATGATCAGCAACCTCGAAGTGAAAGAGCTGGTTGATGCACACCCCGATAAGTTCTCAGGCGTTGCGGGTGTTGATTTACGCAATCCGGTGAAAGCCGTTCAAGAGTTGCGCCACTGTGTACAAGAGTGGGACTTCAAAGCCCTCAGAATCGTTCAATGGCTGTGGGAACTGCCACCGACCCACCCATACTACTATCCGCTCTACACCGCCTGTGTAGAGCTCGATATTCCCGTGTGCTTGCAAGTCGGACACACAGGCCCTCTGCGCCCGTCAGAGACCGGCCGGCCGATTCCCTACATCGATCAAATCGCGCTGGACTTTCCAGAGCTTAAAATTGTCTGCGGTCATATTGGCTATCCATGGACCGAAGAGATGATTGCAGTGGCGCGAAAGCACAGCAATGTCTATATCGATACTTCAGCCTACACGGTCAATCGCTATCCGCAGGAGCTGATCAACTACATGACTCAGTCTGAAAAACACAAAATCATGTTTGGCACCAACTACCCGATGTTAACGCCCGCCCAGTGTGTCAAAGATGTCGACTCACTGAATCTAAGTGCCGCGTCGTTGGAGCGATTTCTTTCGGGCAATGCCAAAGCGGTATTTAAGCTCTAAAACTCGACGGTAGGCCTGAGGCTGTGGAGAAAAATCTGCAGGACTACAGTCGCAGCCAATGGTGCCGGTCATCGCTAGGCGTTTGATCAAGATAAGTTAAAGAAAAAGGCAACGACAAATCGCGTTACTTTTTTTACTATGTCGACATAGGATTTAATGGAACTCACAGTTATGACCGCGACTGACCTCACTCTTCACTGCGCTGATGGCGTTGCTCTGCAAGCCACTCAGTACGATGCTCAAACGCCCCTCAAAGGCGCTCTTGTGATCGGTTCAGCTTTAGGGGTTCCCCGCAGAATCTATCGGGTTTTCTCTGAATTTTTGAACTTGCAAGGCTATAGCGTTCTCGCCTTTGATTATCGGAGCTCTGGCCCGCAGGGATCAGATGAGCACCTTAGCGTCAGCCAATGGGGGCTGCAGGATTTGGAGGCGGCCTTTCAGCATATGCTCGCACTCAGCAACGGTAAGCCGGTATTTCATCTCGGTCACAGCATTGGTGGCCAAGTGGCGGGTTTGGCCGATAGCTTGCCAAAAATCCAAGGCATGATTTTTGTCGCCTCATCGTTTCCTTTTTGGAAGCGCTGGCCCATGCCTCAGCGCATCACTATGGCGATCATGTTCAAGCTGTTGGTGCCCGTTATTGCCAAATTTACCACCAGCTTTCCCTCAAAGGCCATCGGACTCAGCGCGGATAATTTGCCCAGTGTTCTGGTGGCTGAGTGGTCGCGCTGGATGGGAAAAGACGATTACCTGCTCGATCCCGCTTTTGGGCTAGATAACCAAGGCTATCAGAGCCGTAAAGGGCCGGTACTGGCCTTTGGCTTTGACGACGATAATATGGTGCCGGAGGCATCTTTCGACAAATTACTATCGGCCTATCCAAATACCGACATACAACGTCGCTGGGTAGCGACCCGAGCGACTGGCCCTATTGGCCACATGGGATTTTTTAAGAACAAACACAAAGAGAGCTTGTGGCAGGAATGCGTAGAGTGGCTTGAAGTGCAGAGTTAAGTTCAAGATTCTAATCTCTTTAAGAATCCAACCACTGCCACGCTCGGTCAATGTCTTTCAGCTCGAAGTACTTTTCGTCAACCCCGATCCACTTGGCAAAAAACGCATCGACCGCCGTCAACCATTTCCACACCTCACTCGATGAGACAATCGCAACTCGCGAAAAGGACTTCATGTGGGTGAGCACCCACTTGATATCGTCAAGGCCTGCGACGTCGCCCCAACGAGCGCCTTCAGACAACACCAACATCACACTAACGTGATCGTGCTGCTCTAATAGCCCCGCTAAATGTTGAGTCCAACTCTTCTGTTCTTCGACGCTGACTTTTCCCGAGATTTCAAGCCCGAGTACATTGTCGTGACTGTTTTCCAATATCCTAATCATTCGAAGCTCCTTTGAACCAACCGACAAATTAATGGACACTAAATCTCTTTGGTAATTTAGAGTATAGCGCTCGGTTCAGAAAGTTCTGTGCTTGAGATCAACGCTGAAAAAACTCAACTCTAGAGTATGGTCAAAAGTTACGTCGGTTTATCGGCCACAGCGGGCCAGGCAATAACCCTTGCATCGATTAACTGCCGATCCGATCGACGCCAGCGCAAAATAATCACCGAAGATTGAGCCGATTGATGTTCAAAACTTCGCTCGCCTGCGGCCACATAAACACTCTTCGCCTCGCGCATATCAACACTCGCGCCTGCAGCGCGCGCTTCAAGACCGGTGCGGTTATTGACAATCAGCGGCAGCTGGGTTTCTTGTGAGCGTTTCTCCCACGTTAACCCAGGGCCATATTCCCCCGGCGACCAGTTGGCACTAGAGAGCAAAATATCTGCCCCGCGTTGCGCCAAATTATTCGCGTGAGTGGCAGGCCAAGCATCGGCGCAAATCAGTAATCCCACTTTCACATCATCGACAGTCACTAGCGTGGGACTGGTACCCGGCGTAGACCAACTCTCAGAAAGTGCAATGGTATTGATCTTATGATGGCGACCAATAAGATCGCCTTTTGACAAAACGAATAAGGTATTGAATCGACGACCTTCGTCGTCCATCTCTAGATGACTCAAAAAAAGGGTAATTTCGAGTTGTTTGGATAACTGCTGCAATCGCGCGCGCCAAGGATCAACTTCGGCGTTAATCCAGTCGGTGCCGATTACCAAATCAAAACGATAACCGGTCAAGGCTAGCTCAGGCGTCATTATCCACTGGGCACCCTCACTTGCCGCTAGACGCACTCCTCGTTCGATAAGTTGAGTATTCGATTCCAAATCGGCTAAGGTTGAATCGAAGTGGAGTAAAGCAATCGAGATAATGTCGTCGCTGGGACTGGCGCTAGACAAGCGGGAATTTGCGTGCGCGATATCCCCCAAAGATACGACTAGTACCGAGCTCAATACAGCCAAGAAAAACACCGACTTATCACTGCCACTTACATTGCCAGCCCAACGTTAAGGCGTGAATAAACAATTGCATCGACGCTGACATAAGCTGATGCTCTGACACAGGCGACGTTTCGAATTTTTGCCAAAAATCGTGCCAGCGAGATGTATCGGCGCAAATCGATACCGCAACATTGGCGGCTTGATCTCTGACGCTCTCATTAATAATCGATACCGGTAAACCTTCATATTGAAAACGATCTAACACCGCCGCCAACGCATAGGCAGAAGCTGTCACTCGGGGCTCCAATAACACAGAGCTGAGGTTATCGGAAAAACGTTGATGACTCGCCTCGCTGAGGTATTGGCGTGAATCAGAGATTACCCTCTCGTCGCTTAACCCAAAACGGCTCAGCGCGTGAACAGCACTTCGTGTTGCCGACGGCTCCAGAGCGTTTTGCCAACGCAGCGCCTCTAAGGTCGCCTCTCGCACCGCAGTACCGATCAATTCGCCGAGTTTTAGATGACCACTGGCACTGCTCAGCACCTTAACCTGTTTATCAGTCTCTGAGTTTTCAAGCAGTGGCGATGCCACAATAAATTGGTCTGTGCCGGTACCTGTCGCGAGATGCGTCGATTGTTTACTGGCGATGGCTAACTCCATTAATGCCGCCGTCTTGGCCTCGACCATCACCATAGCGGCTTTCGCTTGTGCGCCTGCCGTCATCGGGCGATTGATCAGCAATATGGTATTGATGGTACCTTTTGAGCCCACAAATTCATTGCCCTCATCGCCTTGATACCAGCGCGCTTCGTCGCCAGAACGCATCGCATTACCGGTAACGCCGGCGGTGACAAAGGCATCAATGCGTAAATCTCGAAAATGGGCAGTGCTATGGGCCACATGATTCATATTAGCCGCCGTCCCCATTAACGCCATTGCCTGAGGATCTACCGAAAGCCGTTGCGCCACCTCTCGATGATAGACTTGATCGCTGCGAGACAAAATGTAATCCATACGCAGCTCGTCACGATTGGCTTCCATGCTTTGATGATTGACCAAATAGCGTAGCGCCGTTGATTGGCCGCCTTGTTCATCGGATGTTGATAGCACTCGGTGTGCTGATTTCAAATGCACGACAAAATATCGAGCGGCTCTCTCGGCGCTAAAATTGGGCTGATCAACTAATTTTGACAATGAAAGCTTGGCAGTCGAAGCCGATGGCGGCGTCGCCTGTACATCCGTTGAATCGATTGTCATCAATAAACCCATTGCGATAAATAAAACACAGACGAACGCAGGTGAACGTCGCCCCATAGAGGTATCCATATTACTCGTCAACATAGATTATCTCACTGACCAATCAAAATTAACTTACCGGTTTTGGGGTCGCGATAGACTTGGCCGACGGCCTCATAACCCTCACCACCATTGGCGCCTTGCCCCGGCATTTGCGGAAGCTCCTTTCCCTGTTCGACCACTTGCTGCGACTGTAGCTGTTGAGATGGCTCAAAATGTTGTTGCAGCTGCTCGCTCATGGCGATCAACGCAGCAATCAAACCGCAAGCAAATACCAACATCAAATCTAAGAGATTGGCTAATGGCCCTAGCGGGTCTTCGTCCGACGCTGAAAAGCGACCTTGATCCCAGCGACTAGCCACGAGCCATCACCTGCGTCGACGCTGACTCCTCGTTTTTGTTTTCCATTCGAGTTAATACATCTTCATACCAACGGCGGCGAACACGGCCGATAACAAAACCAACAATGCCCACCAACAAACCCAGCACAGTGGTATCAAAAGCAACACTCATGGCGGTGGTTAAAACGGTTAAATCACCCTCACCGAGCGCTGACAAACCAGGCCCCAAGGGTATAAGCGTACCCATCAAACCCAACATCGGTGCGATACGAGCCATAAAATCACTGCGCTCGATTCGACGTTGAGCCAATGTTTCGAAACCTGTCACGTCGCCGCTGCGATACCATCTCGGCAAGCCAACGAATCGCTCGCCAACCAGTGTCGCGATTTCTAGTAAAGCGAAAGCGGCACCGATCATCAACAACCAAACTACCGGTTCCAAAAGATAACTGACCCATAGATGCATTAGGCCTATAGAAGATGAAGATAACATTTTTTTCTCCGATTATTCATGCACTCGTTTTCACGAATCGCGTGGATTTGTGCTCGTGAATTTATGTTCGTGATTTTACCTTCGTAAAGGAACCCGTGTTCCGCGAATCCAACCCACAATCATTAGCAGCGCTACTAACAAAACCATCCAAATTAGATTCGGGTTCTCAACGCCATCATCAGACCGAGCTTCTGCACTCGATTCAGAATCAGCTGTTTTCGATTGTGCATCGGTTGACGCAGGTGGTTGAGCCTGTGCTTGCGCTTTAGGTATTTCTGTCATAGTGAGTTCAGCAATCACGCTCGGCGCTTGCACGCTAGCGGTGATTACTTGACTACTTTTCAAAAGCGCCTGCAGTTGTTGGTATTGGGCTTCATCCACATAAGATTCAATAAAATCAAAGATGGGATTACCTGGCGAGGTGTGGCCACTACCTGGCAGCCCTTTGTCCAACACCATTTGGGTAAATTGCTGCGAGATCTGCTGCAAATCTTCAGCACTGGCCTGCCAGAAACCCTTTTCGGCCGCAACTAGAAGAATCGCCAGCATATTGATGTTCACGTGAGCGTTGTGGCCCTGCTGCAGAAATTCATCGAGCCCTAACTCTAAAGAGTCATCGACGTAAACCGACTTCACATCGTCCCAAACCCAACTTTTTATCACCTCAGGGTTGGTCACTTGCCAGCCCCAGAGGTACTCCATAAATTCACTGCCCATGGTCCTAGCGCCCGCGTAACCTTCTTGCATTAGCGGTTGCAGCCACTGCGGATTCAAGAACCGCCCACGCAACTCTGATAACAAAGCGACCTCTAGAGGCTCCATTGAAATATTGGACGCATCGGGATGAAACAGAATAAAGTTCTCTGGCGCCGTGCCTTTGACGGTTTCTACCGCCAAACTCAATCCGCCGAGGTAGTCGAAAGCATCGTTATTATCGATCAAACCGTAAAGGTTGCTCGAGCGCCCCATATAAGTTTGATCTACATTTTTCAGCCGCTGTTTAAAAACCTCTTGTACCGGATCGCCTTGCAGATTAGCGCCGTAAGCGTGGCCCATGCGGCGTAAATAAACCGCGGCGATTTCGGAGCGATCGGTCCAATTACCCGATCGCTCTACCATTCGATTGACGCCGGCGCCATAGGTGCCCGGCGCATCGCCAAACACTCGATAGGCCGCTTGTGGGCCGGCCTGTGCAGCGGGCACACCTTGTTGCAACGCCTTGCGGGCATCCTCAACCCAGCGAGAGGCAACCAAGTTAATGGCCAGTGATTCTCGCCCCGGTTGCTGCGCTTTGGCGAGAGGCGCCAGCGTTTGATCTAGGGCATAGGTTAACGCTGGGTATTTTTCACGGATCAAATCTGACGATCCATCCAAGGCCATTAACACGGCTTTCTCGAGCAGTACTAGATGACGACCGTACAAGTCGCGAAACAACCCTGAGGTGGTGTAGACGGTATCTCGACGCACGCGCGGCTTTTGATTTTCGGTCATCGATGAAATATCCAAACGCTCTAGTCGCTTGACGATACCGCGACTGCTCCAAACAGGTTTTAGCCCCAACATATCCAAACCGAAAGCGATCATAGCGCCTTCATCGCGAACCACGTCAGAGGCCCACAAAACAATGGCATCAGATTGCGTCGAATCATTTTCTGCGCGAGCCTGACGCGCTAGCTCTACGCCCACATCATAACCTAAGCGGGACGGTACCAGACTGCCATCTAAGGCGTAGAAGTTTTTCCCGGTGGGCAGAACTTCGGGGGTTCGAATCGGGTCATTGCCCTTACCTGGGGCAACATAACGACCATTTAGGCCATTCAAAAGAGCTTTCATTTCTTCGCCCGGAGATACGCCGAGTTGCTGTCGCCAGCGCTCGAGCTCTACCGCCTCATCGTCAGCAGAAACATCCACACCCTGCCTCATCGACTGCACCATAGTTTCAATCGATTGCTCGCTCCAATCGACGCCAAATTTATGCAAGCCTAAAGGCATAAAGTCCTCTTGAAGTTTGGTGAGATAATGGCCGACCTCGTGCACCAACAGTTCATCGTCAACTTGTTCAAGCTCGGTATAACCGCGAGCGTCCAATTCAGAGGCCATACTGGCGACGAGTTCATCGCGTAAATTGAGTTCAACCACCATTGCCTTAATTGCATCTATAGCGCGTTTACGCATGGCACCGGCCGCCTCTGGTGCGGCTTCGTAACTTTCGACTAACTGGCGCAACTGCAATGAATCATCGTACAGTTCTGTGCTTTCCAATGGTGGTGTTAGATGATCAACCATCACCGCCAAGCCGCGACGCTTGGCTTGAATCCCTTCGCCAACGCCATCGACAATGTAAGGATAGACACTGGGTAAATCATCCAATAAAGCCAGAGAATAATCTTCAGAGCCCAGCCCTACACGATGACGCGGTAAGAACTCGTAAGTGGAGTGTCGCCCTAAATGGACTAGCGCATCAACTTTAAAACCGTTTCTCAACCATTGATAAAGCGCCATGTATTGGTGAGGTGGCGGGAATGACAAATTCGCGTGCAGTAACTCTTCGTTGAGCTGCCAGCCTCTTGGCGGTTGAGGCCCAACAAATACATTGCCAAATTCAATGCCAGGCAACAGCAGACGCTGCTCATGCACCATCACGTTGCCAGGCAGCTCTCCCCAGCCACCTAAGCCCTCAATACCACTATTGGCAATAGCGTTAACCAATTGGTAGGCCTGTTCCCAATCTTGTGAATTTTCGGACGACAACGCTTGCTGATAACTTTGTTGCAATTGCTGCAATAACTTTAACACTCGATCTCGCGCGGGGTGCTCGGCTCCTTCGACGGCGTGACGTAGATCTTCGACGACTCGGTGAACCAACTTACTGCCCAAGTCACGATTTTCTAAAGTGACGGCTCGTTGTAACTGAGTTTGTAAATAGCCCAGAGGCCCGTCGATCATTTCTTGTTGCAGCCCCTCGGGTAAACGCTCAAACCACTGACGGTATTGGTCGCTACTAACGCTATTTATCTTTCGACTCATGTCACGCAGAGCTTGATTGTTTTCGGGTAAATTTACCCCTCGCTCTTGCAACAAGTCGAGTAAAGCCTCTTCGCTCTTCGGTAATTGCCCGGTATTGTAACCTTCACGTTTTAATCGATGTAAAAGATGAAACAGTGAGGCTGGCACATTGAGGTTGTCGGCACCGATATTGTGGCGACCTGGAGGATGGTTGTAGTAAATAATACCCAGTTTTTTCTCAGAATTCCCCTTGTACTGTAACTCTAGCCACGACAGTAAACGTCGATTTAGAAGCTCTATTTGTACACTGATCGGTTGCGACAAACTCACCTTCAAACCGGTCTTTTCGTCTAAGCTTGGCTTACTCATAGCCGATACAACTTGCGGCTGGCCTATCGCTTGCAGCTCAGGCATAGCGACGCGGTAGTGAACACTGTCCCAGCGCAAGCCCTCCTCCGACAAGCGCCATTCGTCCTCAGTCATCTCGGTTAATCGAATGGCTTTAATAATGGGAATATCGAGTTCAATCAATAATTGGTTGACCACTTCTCGACCTTCGCCTGCACCGACAACAAAATTCTGTACCGATACCACCGCCGATAAATGCGCGCGATAATCTCGCAGCAGTTTCATCGCCTCAACGCTGGCCTCTCCCCATTTTGCCAACACTCTCAAACAGCCAACATCGGAATCGTTGAGACGACGACATAGATGACGATGAAGCTCTCTGTCGCCAGGGCGATTGCCGTTTTCGTAATCCAACACCACGACCCAGCGCTTGTGGGACATAAAGGTAGCGTCCGACAAGGTTGACAGCGCTTGCTCACGGTCTCCAATCAAAATTCGCAGCGAGGGCTGTAATCGCGGCGCGGGAACATCGATCGATTCACCGGTTAACGACAATAGATGCCGAATCAGGCTGTCGACATTTTTCTCTTCTCGATTGCTCCAAAATATTCGACTTAACAACCAAGCTTGATGTTGAGGATCTGCCGCTCCCGCCAAAGAGGATAGTGTAGATTTCGTTGTCTCCCGTTCCTTTAAAAAAAAAACACACCGAACTCGCTAAAAATTCTCCCATGCATGACTCACGCACAATCATGAAAGAAACATGAAACAAAAATATACACTAATCCAATATAAGAATACAGCCTGCACTAAACAGCACAACACCA
>ERZ1027208.827-NODE-827-length-10427-cov-6.777189_pt1 | contig 10427 bp, 13 predicted proteins | sample MGYA00520867_ERZ1027208 | MGnify/ENA primary metagenome ERZ1027208 (study PRJEB33311, sample SAMEA4378413) | marine metagenome | biome: Marine biome; feature: Fjord; material: Water | collected 2014-07-20T08:00:00Z/2014-07-... | depth 75 m ...
ATTTTGATGGGTTGGCTGGAGTGCTTGCCGGACTGCTGTGCCTCTTTCGTGCAAAAGCCACCAACACACGGTTCAAACGCCCTGTGAAGGTTATTGCAATGCGCGGCGAGGAGAGCGCTTGGTTTGGCCCTTGTTACATTGCATCCAAAGCGCTGATGGGTGTTCTATCGGCCGCAGAATTGGAATCTCCTCACAAATCAGATGGCCGGTCTTTAGCCGAGCATATGGCCGATGTCGGCATCGAAATGAGGCCGATTTATGCTAGCGCACCATTACTAAACAAAGCTGATCTCTTAGAATACATTGAGCTGCATATTGAGCAAGGCCCCCTGCTCATAGGCAAAGACATGCCGGCTGCTGTGGTATCCGCGATCAGAGGGAATTTCAGGCACAAAAAGATCCGCTGCATCGGTGAAGCGGGCCACTCTGGTGCCGTACCGCGTGCATTCCGCAAAGATCCGGTGCTTGCGATGGCCGACTTACTTAGTCGCCTTGACGAAAGCTGGCTTACTATTCTTCAAAAAGGTGATGATCTCGTTTTGACCTCCGGCGTCGTTTCAACCGATCCCAACAAACACGCCTTATCACGCATTCCTGACGAGGTCGAATTCAGCCTTGATGTTCGCAGTCAAAATCAGAGTGTCCTCGACGCAATGTCTGATCTCATCGCGGGTGAAATGAAGGACATCGCGCTAGAGCGGCAAGTGGAATTCAAACTAGACGAAGTCAACGCTACTGCCCCTGCCCTTATGGACGATGGGGTTGTTCGTAGCCTTGAAGACGCCATGGCGCGGATTGGTTTGGAGCCAACAACAATGGCCTCCGGTGGTGGACATGATGCTGCAGTATTTTCAAATGCCGGTGTTCCTACCGCTATGATCTTCGTTCGAAACCAGAACGGCTCGCACAACCCAAATGAAGCCATGGAAACTGAAGATTTCCTCGCTGGCGCTTCAATTATTTATGATCACCTCGTCGGAGCAACTTAATGATCCAAAAAGAGCTTATCCTAAACAAGCCAGACGACATGCACCTTCATCTGCGAGATGGCGATATGCTTTCTGCCGTCGTAGAACACAGTGCCCGCGATTTCGCGCGCGCAATAATCATGCCTAATCTTATACCACCGGTGACGACAGTCGAAGACGCAATGAGCTATCGGCAGCGCATCCTAGACGCCCTAGGTGGGAGCAGCACATCATTCGTGCCGCTCATGACACTCTATCTCACCGAATCCACAACAACTTATGACATAGAGAATGCTGCGGCATCAGATATCGTCAAGGCCGTGAAGCTTTATCCGGCCGGTGCGACGACAAACTCAGATAGCGGTGTCCGTAACATCTCAAAATCCTATCGCCTATTTGAGAAGATGGCTGAGCTTGGGCTACCCTTGCTGGTCCACGGTGAAGTGACCGATGATGACATCGACATCTTTGACCGAGAGGCAGTCTTTATCGACAGAGTCCTTGACCCAATCAGGCGCACGATCCCAGAACTTCGCATCGTCATGGAACACGTCACGACAAGAAACGGCGTCGATTATGTCGGGAGTGCGGACAGCAATCTTTTCGCGACCCTCACAACTCACCATCTGATGTTGAATCGCAATGCTATGTTGGTTGGTGGTTTCCGTCCCCACTACTATTGCTTACCCATCTTAAAGCGCGAAGAACATCGACAAGCGCTAAGGGCTGCCGCGACATCGGGTGATCCGCGTTACTTCCTGGGAACTGACTCTGCACCCCATCCCACACACACAAAAGAAAGCGCTTGTGGATGCGCTGGAGTATTCTCCGCTGCCAACTCGATGGGGTGCTTGGCGACCGTCTTTGAAGAGGAACGAGCATTAGAACATCTCAATGCGTTTACTTCTTTGAATGGTGCAAAGTTCTACGGACTTGGAATCAATGACACTAAAATGCGCTTAATCCGCACTTCCAAACCGGCGGTTTTTCCTGAAAATATTAGTGTTGGGGTCGAAACTGTAACCGTGTTTGACCCTGGAATGCCGATCTATTGGCACGTTGATCATGCAAAAAGTGTTTAAATATACCTTAGAAAGTACAAAAAATGTCTAGTGACTTCCCAAGCCGACAGGTCATTGCTGAAACAACCGCCAAAATGCTCCTTGAGATCGACGCTGTTCATTTTAGCGCCGACAAGCCGTTTACCTTCACTTCTGGCATTGCCAGCCCCGTCTACATCGATTGCCGCAAGATTATCTCCTACCCGCGCATCCGAGAAATGATCACAAGTTTCTCAGTATCAGTCATACTGAGTGAAGTAGGTTTTGAGCAATTCGATGCGATTGCTGGCGGCGAGACAGCGGGCATCCCATTCGCTGCTTGGATCGCAGCCGAAATGGGGCTCCCTATGCAGTACGTCCGAAAAAAACCCAAAGGTTTTGGGCGGGATGCCCAGACCGAGGGTACAATCACCGAGAACCAACGCGTTCTCCTTGTTGAAGATCTGACCACCGATGGCGGCAGTAAAGTCAACTTCTGCAATGCACTGCGAAAAGCCGGCGCCAAAGCGGATCACACAATCGTTGTCTTCTACTATGACATTTTCGATCAGACGCGAGAAAAGCTGACATCCGAAGGCATCACACTACATTCATTGGCGACTTGGTGGGATGTTTTGGCGGTTTGCAAAGAAGAAAACCACTTCGATACACGTACTCTCGGACAGGTCGAAGCTTTCTTGAACGCGCCACTAGAGTGGTCGGGCAAGAACGGTGGAGCACCATCCATTTCAATATAAGGAACCTCAATATGATGTTTGAACAAATCTTGGAAACACTTACTAATAACGGCAAAAGCGGTCGTGCGTACGCCAAAGTTATCACGCATGCCGAGCAGGCAATGAAGGAAGATGGCGATCGTGCCGCTGGTTACATACTGCTGAAGAACCTGGCTACCCGCTTTATCGATTCAACTGGACGTATGGCGACAACTGCCACCCAAACTGAAAATGAGTATGAGGTTTTTACCAACCACGTAAGTACACTCAATGATGCTTACGCTGCAGGCGATCCCTCCGGCATCTCCACCGCTCTCAACAAAGTTTCATTGGCAAGTCTCGAGCCATTTTATTCTTCTTTCCCAGCTAATTAGAAAAGCACAAAAATTATGGGACATCAGGCAACCCGCATCGAACAAGATGCGATCGGTAAGCGCGAGCTTCCCGCAAGTGTTCTTTACGGCATTAACACGCTGCGAGCGGTTGAAAACTTTCCCATCTCAGGTGTAGCCCACTCAAAAGTCCAGTGCCGGCACGAGTGTAACATATATTGCGGCCATGAAGCTCCGAGATCGTGTAGCATTAAATATCCAAGACCTAAGACGCGCGCGCGATCTCAGCCAAGAAGAGCTTGCGCTAAGGGCAGAGGTGAGCCGCGGTCATTTGGGCAAAGTCGAAAATGCCAAGTTTGCGGCATCATTAGATCTGTTAGAATGCATCACCAAAGCGTTGAACGTAGGCTCCGAAAAGTTGTTCGCTTCGAGATAGTTTGTAGCTTGACGACAACTCAGTTCAGTCCTCCCTTGAGATCCGCGCCGTTCCAAAAGGCGGACAGTTAGGATGGTCAAACGAAAAACTGGATTACCCTTCCAAGAGGGGTATTTATTCAAAGGCACATCAGAAATTCACATTTTTACTGATTACCGTTGGAACCATGGGAAGGTGACGCGCCGTTGGCTTGTAGACCCTGAAACTATCACTGCCGAGGACATAGTTACGCACCCATTCTCCGTCAGCCCACCCCCGACAGATGACTAATAAGAAAACCAGTCTGAATGGCCCATATTGCCTTCGTAATCGCCGTATTCGACCATGATATCGCGCGAGTAGAAGCTCCCAAACCCACGCCCAACAGGCAGCAAAATGGTTTGCGCGCTCTCAGACACAAATGAGCTCGGCCAACGGGTGTACGAGCCGTAGACCCGCGCGATATATCGGCATGTTCTATTTTCACGGTCGCAGGACCGGATGCTCCAATCCCACTGCCTTGGGTCATCGCGCGGCGTATAGGATCGACCTGTAAACCAAATCACATGGGTGCGGTTGAGCCATTCGTATTCTGGAAGGTTCGTATCAACCTCGCCCTCACTGCCTGGGCCACCCAATTCAACCGGTACTGCAGCGAAAGTGCAAATCCCGAACGGAGGCCTACTCGGCCATGGCGTGATACGGCGGATCATCGTGCGATAGGCCCGCGCGCAGACCGCGCTCGGAGGAAAACCTCCCGCCATACATAGCATTATTGCGCAGTCGATGTCGTAAGCTTGCGCTCTATGCGGGTTTCCCAATGCCATCAGAACACCCATAGTAAGTGATGTCATCCAGTTTCGCATTTCCTTCTCCTAAGTGGATTTCCGCCACTTTCTCTCATTATGATATTTCATGCAATATGCTATATTGACTCAATGTGTCTTTCCGCTTGTACTAGGTTGGACTAGAAGGGCTCTCACTGGGAGAGTTCAAATGCCGATCGCACGCAATCAAATCTTGATCACACTTGATGGGGTCAAAGACCTTCAAAAGAGGAAGGTAGCGTTCCGTTGTCGGTATGAGCTCGTGGGGTTCACGGACGATGGCAAGCCGCGCTACCAGTGCATCTACCTCCGAGAAGGTGAACCGGAAGCCATTCTTGTGTCCACACGGATCACACCGCTCGGCCCGGAAGCGCGGTACTTCAACATCTGGCCGGGGCTTTTCAAACACCATCTCGAATTTGGCGATGGGCGCGATCTGCGCTTTGGTCCTGACTACGGCATTACCCTTGAGGGCGCAGGCTGACGTTCTCAGGTTTCGCGCGGATGGCTCTGCGCAGGCTTCAGTTGATTGGACATTTCATGGCACGCGCCCGAACTGGGTAACCAGCGAAGTCGCCCCAGAAATTGAACCTGCTAGTGTGGCTTCACGTATCACAAGCGCCCCCGGTGCCTCCGATCAGGTATTTGTGCTCATCACCCAAACGGCGACACGCCATCAGGAAAACCGTGCGCTTGCACGGGCAGGACTAACAACGCGTGACTGGCACTTTCTGTTTCAGGCGATGATTGAAGCGGAGAGCAGCTACAATCCAACCGCTATCAGCCCAAAGGGTGCGTATGGATTAGGCCAGTTGATGCCCGCTACTGCAGGTGAGCTTGGTGTGGATCCCCGCGACATCTTCCAGAATCTCGACGGCGCGGCACGTTATCTGCTCGCACAACTCGCCGAATTTCGTAGCGTTGATCTCGCCTTGGCTGCCTACAACGCAGGCCCGCTCCGTGTGGTGCAATATGCAGGCGTCCCGCCATTTGCAGAAACCCGAGGCTACATCGCTCGTATCCACAACATTCGTGAACGGCTGTCGGGTGGCGCGTCGCCAACGCAATCAATTCGTGTGGCCAGCACAGCGCCAACACGTGCACCCGTCATTATCGACCTGAACTGATCAAGGACATTTTCATGCCACGACACCACACACGATACTTGCCACTGATGACCGCAACCCTGGCGCTTGTTGCTTCTCCTGCCTTCGCGCAAGACTTGTCACCCATCGTTACAATGCTTGAATCTGTTGAGGCGGCCATGACGGGCCCGATTGGCGTTGCCGTGTCTACGCTCGCGGTAATCGGCACCGGCTTTATGTGCATGATGGGGCGGCTGAACTGGGGATGGTTCGCGTCAGTCATTATCGGCATCGTGCTGATCTTCTCAGCGGGCACCATCGTTGATGGGTTCACCTGAACCGATGGCAGAACGATCCCCCCTTTTCCTCGGCCTCGCCCGACCGCCCAAATACCTAGGTCTCCCTGTGGGATATTTGGTGATGTTGGCAATGGGAGTCGTTCTGCCGTTTATCTGGACGAAATCACTGATCTTTTTCCTGATCGGGATCATCGCCTACCCCGTTCTTTGGTTTGTCGCGGACAAGGAACCTCATTTCTTTGAAGTGCTGCGCATCTCTTTCGGCACTGTTCGTTCCACCAAAAACCGTTCGCATCATGGAGGTGACAGCTTTGGCGCTTGATAGTGGAACTCTGAGCGGCATCGGCCCGGCGGTGCATGAAGCTGGCGGAACATGCTTTACCCGTGAAAGCTACCTTGCGGAGCACTTGCCCTATTTTGCTTTGGCGACGGACGATGTGATGGTGCTGCGCGAGGGTGATCTCCTCGCAACCCTTCGCCTTGATGGCCTCAACCCGATGACAACCGAAGATGATCGCCTTGATGCGCTCAAGCGCGCGGTTGCTGCGATCGTAGCTCAAACCGGAAACGCATTCGGTTTTTACATCCACCGTGTTTCTGTTCCGCAAGACTGGGATCTGAAGCCGGTTGAGGGCGATACTTTTGCGTCCCATGTTGATGCCCGATGGGCCGCTCATATCAAAAGCCTGCGCCCGTCTAAGCGGCAGATGTACCTGAGCGTCATTCGCCGTCCCAATCTCGCGGCACGCATTCCGTTCCTGCGCGCACTCGCCCGCAAAGCTTGGGTAAAAGACCGCTCGGCGCGTGTCCAAGAACTAAATGAAGTTATGGGTTTCTTTGCGGTGGCGCTATCTTCGGCAAACCCTGTCCGTTTGACAAAGACGGGTGGTGAATGGCTGGGGTATTTGAACACACTCAACGCGGGCAGCTTCTCACCCATCGCATTTGGACAAAGCCCCCTGCCCCTTTCCCATACTATCAGTGATTGCCGCGCGACATTCGATGGCGATGTGGTGACAATTACTTGCGCCACAACGGGTGCCGTCAAATATGGTGCACTTTTCAGCATTAAGACCTATCCCGCGCTGACAGACGTTACACTCTTGGACTCGTTGGACCTGCCTCTCGATATTGTGCTGACCAATTCCTTCAGTCCAATCCCGAACAACATCATGGCGGAGCGCATCCAGCGCATCATTAGACAGATGCATGCATCAGATGATGCGGCCGTATCTCTACGCGAACAGTTGGCGTTGGCCGCAGACGATCAAGAAGCCGGACGCATCGCTTTTGGCGACCATCATCTGTCCATCGCCGTCTATGCAGCAAATCGCGATACGCTGGAACGCGCGGCTGCGCAAATCAAACGTGTTGGACAAGAAATTATGGCGGTGATCGTGCGCGAAAATATGGCCCTCAAAGCCACCTATTTTGCACAGAGCCCGGGCAACTTTGGCTATCGCGCCCGCAAGACACCAATCTCTTCAACCAACTTTGCCGACTTCGCAGCTCTCCACGGCAGTGTCGAAGGGCGCAGCAATGACGAAAGCCCGTGGGGCCAGAGCATTGCGGTTCTGCCAACGGTTGGTACATCAGGCTATCGCTTCAATTTCCACGAGGCAGGTGCCGCAGGCAAAGAACCCACCGTCGGCCACACGCTTGTTCTAGGCCGGACAGGGACAGGCAAAACACTGACCACAGCCTTTCTCACCGCCCAAGCGCAACGTGTCGGTGCCCGTCTGTTCTTCTTTGACAAAGATCGCGGCTTGGAAATGGCAGTCCGAGCCTTGGGTGGCCGTTACAATGAAATCCGCGCAGGCGTACCGACGGGCCTCAATCCGCTCGCCTCAGAAATCGATGAGCGTGGGCGCGCTTGGTTGTCTGATTGGTTGGCGACCTTGCTGACGCGCAATGGTGCTTTATCAGGCGAACAATCACGCCATATCCAAGGCGCGGTAACACAGAATGCAGATGCTGGCGCAGCTCTCCAACGCTTTGCCAGCTTTGAGACCTTGTTCCAGTCCTTGGATGATGATGGCGAGCTGCAGTCCCGCGTCGCTGAATGGGCCCCCGGTGAGCGATTTGGCTGGGTGTTTGATGAACCTGACCCTGGGCAAAGTCTCGATCTTTCAGGCGACATTGTCGGGTTTGATATGACCGAGATCCTCGACATGACAATCGAGCGCATGGCGGTGCTTTCCTACATATTCCGCCAAATTGAACGCGTAGTTGAGGACCGCCGCCCCACGATCATCGTCTTAGACGAGGCATGGAAGCTGCTTGATGATCCGTATTTCGGCGCACGATTGGAAAACTGGCTCGTGACCCTGCGCAAGATGAACTGCGTCGTGATCATGATGACGCAGTATCCCAGCCAGTTGCGCGACAGCCGCGTAGGCAAAACCATTGTTGAAACTGTCCCAACGCAAATCCTGTTCCCCAACGACCGCGCTACAGTTGCTGATTACGATTTCCTGCGCGTGAACGCCAAGGAAGCCGCATTGCTTGTCCAACCCACCATTGGCCAGCGCATCGCACTGGTGCGTTCCGCAGGCGACAGCGTCTTTGTCGATGCCGATCTCTCCGCCCTTGGTGACTTACTGCCAATTTTGGGCGGCGGGGCCACGGGTGAGGCTCGCGTGCCAGCCGACTGGCGCTCAGACCCCTATTTCTGGAGACCCCAATGAGATACTTTCCAATTCTATTAATAGTAGCCGCAGTCCCGCTGTTATCGGCGTGCGAGCAATACACCGAGAAAACATCACCCTGCTTTGGTCGCAATGCTGAGCCCGTGGTGACACGCGCAACGCTATCCTTCGCGGCGACAGAACCAGTTTCAGACCAGAGCGGCAAAGACTGTACTTTCGAAGCCCTGCCGCGCCCAGAATGATCCGCTCCGCAATCATATATGTAGGGTTTTGCCTTTGCCTGCCTGCGACCACGAGCTTCGCCCAAGGTGTCCCAACGCAAGACAATGCTGCAATCGGGCAAACCATCGCGCGTGTGACCGCATTGGTTCAGGATTTGGGAACCCAAGGTGACAAAGAAGCCGAGCGTTCTTCCATCGCCGACGTGCAAGCAGATCAGCTGCGCACGCTCGAGGCAATTTCTGCCGCTATGACGGGTCCGGGCTTTGATATCAGCGCCCTTGAAGGCAACGCTGATTTTGGGGTCGCTTCCGTCTATCCCAACACCGATACAAGTCCGATGAACAGCCGTCTTTTTGGCGAGGGGCGCGAAACGGTCGAGATGATGATTGTGCGTGTAGCAGGCGAATATGCCGGTGCGCCTGGAGTCGCACGCGCAGGGCTTTCCGCTACGCAATGGCGATGCCTCTTTCAAGCACTGATCAAGCAGGAAAGCCGCTTTAACATTAGCGCTGAAAGCCATGTCGGGGCTTACGGATTGACCCAACTCATGCCCGGCACGGCGTCAGACATGGGCGTCAATCCATATGATCCAATGGACAACCTGCGTGGCGGTGCACGTTATATCACAACCCAGCTGAACCGTTTTGGGAACATTCCTCATGCACTCGCCGCCTATAACGCAGGACCCGGCCGCGTGATTGAGTATGGAGGTGTGCCGCCATTTACCGAGACCCAAGGCTACGTGCGCAATATCTCCAAATTCTACAACGAATACCTTGCGGTTGTCGGTGGTGCGGGCGCGCTTGGCACATTGTCATCCTCGGACTTCGCGCTCGCTGAATACGCCAACATCTCAGATGCAGGCGCCTACTATGCAGCGAGTAGCCACGCGACAACGATGCAGGTCATCAACCGCCTGCGCGCGATCATTCTGCAGATCGATGCCCAACCAAATGCCAAAGCCGCGTGGGAACTCAATACCTACGCCAAGGCAGAAATCGCTCGCATTTTAAACCTGCGCGTGAGGCTGATGGCAGCCAACCAACAGCGCGAAGCGGCCCATGCCCAGCATCTGGTCGCCGATCGTCTGGCGGAACGTGAATTCATGCAAATGGGAGTGCCAAATTGAAACAGCTTCTTCTTTCGGTCGCGGCGATAACCGCCCTCGGCCTGTCGACCCCGGCGCGCGCGCAGGGCGTGCCAACATTTGACGGCTCACAACTTGGCCAGCTCGTTGCGCAGCTTGAGCACATGGCCGAAGACCTGAATGTACAGCTGCAACAGCTAGCCACCATGCGGTTGGAGCTTGAGACACAACTGTCCCAGCTTCTGAATTTGGACGCCCAGCTGACATCTCTTATTGAAGGCAGCGGGCTGAGCGATCTATTTGCATCAGTTGAAGAATTCCGCGCCTTGCGGGGCAAACTTGTTGGCCCGTTAAATACAGCACGTTCACTGGCGAGCGGAGATTTCCTGAGTGGCTTTAATCCCGGCGCAGAACTGGAAGCTTCGGTTGAACGTGTGCTGTCTGGCAGTGGGTTCACACCTGAGACCTTGAGCACTCTTTCGTCATCGCCACAGCCCGCTGATAACCGTATCGCGACGTCCGCCGGCGCCAGCGCCATGTTGTCGGTGGCCGCCCAAGAAAGCCATGCTGAGGCAGGTCAAAGTCTGGAACGGCTCGAGACGATGGTTGGCCTCATCGACGATCAGGACGGATTGAAAGCGGCCGTTGATCTGAACACGCGGGTTACAGCGGAACTCTGTATCATCCTAACCCAAATTTGGCGCTTGGGAGAGGCACACGGTGTCCTGGCTCGTATACACACCCAGCGCCGCCGACGCAGAGGCAAA
>ERZ1027208.829-NODE-829-length-10420-cov-15.285962_pt1 | contig 10420 bp, 13 predicted proteins | sample MGYA00520867_ERZ1027208 | MGnify/ENA primary metagenome ERZ1027208 (study PRJEB33311, sample SAMEA4378413) | marine metagenome | biome: Marine biome; feature: Fjord; material: Water | collected 2014-07-20T08:00:00Z/2014-07-... | depth 75 m ...
GTATGAGTACTTTTTCAAATAACCAATATACTTTTGAAAACTAAATCTAATCCTTTTTAAAAAATGAAAAATACAATAATTAAGTATGGCATTTATGGCTTGGCAACTGCTATAATTTTATTTCTACTTGCTCTAACACTTGGTAAAACATTCGACTATTCTACACAAGAAATCATTGGTTACGCAACAATGGTTGCATCTTTAAGTTTTGTTTATTTCGGAATCAAACATTTTCGAGATAAAGAAAACAATGGTTTATTATCTTTTGGTAAAGCATTACAAATTGGAATACTAATTTCATTATTTGCAGGATTAGGTTTTGGTATTATCGATTATTTGTACACAACAGTAATAAATCCAGATTTCGCTTCAGAATTTCTAAACAAATCATTGGAAACAATGAAAAACTCACTTTCACCAGAAGAATTTGCCGCTAAAAAAGTAGAATTACAACAACAAATGCAAGATTTTGGAGGTTCAGGTTTTATGGCCTTTATTATGTTTGCAACCGTTGTGGTTATAGGGTTTATTATATCTTTAATTTCTGCATCATTATTACAAAATAAAAATTAAAACAATGCAATACAAAGCTACTTCTCCAGAAGACTATATAAATCAAGTTCCTGAGGAAAGACAACAGGCATTAAAAAAACTTCGTAAGACCATAAAAGATAATTTACCTAAAGGATTTGAAGAAGGCATTCAATACGGTATGATTGGCTACTATGTACCACACAGTATTTATCCAAAAGGTTATCACTGCACACCTGAAGAACCATTACCATTTATGAGTTTTGCATCGCAAAAAAACTCCATAAACCTTTATAGTTCTCCTATTTATGCAAAACCAGAAGTACATAATTGGTTTGTTACAGAATACCCAAAACACTGTTCAAGGAAGTTAGATATGGGAAAAAGCTGTATTCGTTTTAAGAAAATAGACGAAATTCCGTTTGAATTGATAGCTGAATTATGTAAAAAAATGACTGTAGAAGAATGGATAAATATCTACGAAACAAATATTAATAAAAAATGAAAAAACGCGTAACTGGAATAGGTGGTTTATTTTTTAAAACCAAAGACCCAAAACAAACCAAAGATTGGTATAAAAAACACTTAGGCTTTAATACAGATGATTACGGCTGTACTTTTTGGTCTAAAGATGAAGAAGGTAATAAATGCTCAACACAATGGAGCCCTTTTGCTGAAAACACAAAATATTATGAGCCTTCAAAAAAAGACTTTATGTTTAACTATAGAGTAGAAAACTTAGTTGAATTATTAAAAACATTAAAAACAGAAGGTGTTACAATCGTTGGTGAAATCGAAGAATACGACTATGGCAAATTTGGGTGGATAATGGACAATGACGGAAATAAAATAGAACTTTGGGAACCCATAGATAGTGCTTTTTTGTAAACCAATTATTTTTTTTAGTAACTTTAGTCTCTAACCAACTAAAAAACAAAACATGTCTGATGAAAAAAATTTAAGCGATGACCTAAACGATATGTTGGGCGACGCTAAAGAAGGTGCTAAAAAAGCAGCACATAAAGCTGAAGAATTTGCAGATGATGCAAGTGAAAAAGCTAAAGAATTTGCTAAAGAAGCAAAAGAAAAAGCAAATGAGTTTGCAGATGATGCTAAGGAAACCGCTAGAGAATTTTCAGACAACGCAAAAGAAGCTTTTAATGATGTTACAGGAGAAAACAAAAAGTTACTTGCTGGAATTTTAGCTATTCTATTAGGTTCTTTAGGAGTACATAAATTTATTTTGGGCTATAATAAAGAAGGAATTATTATGCTGGTAGTCACATTAATTATAGGAACCTTCACCTGTGGTGTTGGTGCTTCTTTAATGGGTATAGTTGGGTTAATTGAAGGTATTATTTACCTAACAAAATCTGACGAAGAATTCTATGCGACCTACCAAATAGGTAAAAAAGCTTGGTTTTAAATAATATCTAAAAGCCTAAACATATTTGTTTAGGCTTTTTATTTAATTACATAAACGTAATATTGCAATATTTAATTTATAATTTTTATGGGATTTACAAAAAAACATATATTTGATGCATACCAAAATCAAATAGCCAACTATACTAAAATGATTGGTCATCCAGCAAGAATAGCCATCATTCAACATATAAGTGAGAACAGAAACTGTAATTGTAATGAGTTGGTTAAACAAATTGGTTTGGCTCAACCTACCATTTCTCAACATTTAGCAGAGATAAGAAAAACTGGGCTTTTGGAACAAACAGTAAAAGGAAAAAACTTATACTATTCTATTAATACTGAAAAACTGAATGAATGCAGGCGTTTGGTAAATGATTTTTTTGTAAAAACCCAAGTGAGTTGTTCCAAATAAAATTTTCAACTTAAAAATTAAGGCAATTAATTTTCAATACCATAGTTGGATGGCAACATAGTTGATATGCGATTAAAACCAAAATCGCCACCAAAATATAATTTATCTATTGGAGAATAGATTCCATAGTCATCTATATAAAATACTTTTTCGTCATCATTTATCATAATTGAAGATTGAGACAATCCATTGAAGCGTATGGTTACAGGTTCTTTTTCTAAAATGTTAACCTGAGTGCCTTTGCCTTTTATTTCTTTAATATAAAACACCTTTTCGGGAGAAGTTTGAAAATATAATTTTGATTTACCTGAAGAGTCTTTTATAAAGACTTGAAAATAATTTTCACTTAATTGTTTACCAGCAAGACATCTCATAAAATGCAATACTGAACCATTATAAATAGCCTTTCTTTTTTTTATATACTTCTTTTTAAGTTTCTTGTTTAACTCTTTGAAATTACTTGTGCCGCTATAAAAAACCCTTTCTGTTTGCCTAAAACCATTCAAGCTTGTTTTGAACTTAACCTCAAACTCAACCAAATTATAGATTAATTCATAACCTAAATATTTATTTTCTATGATTATTGGTGTGTTGCAAAAAGCATATAAAGCATCATCATTTTTGTTATATACAATTCTGATATCTTTTTCATTGATAATTTTACAATCTAAACTAGACACCGTATTACCGAGAAATTCTCTTTTAAAAATATTTAGTTTTTTATTTCTAGACCAATCATCATTAGTTAAAAAAATTTCATCCAAACTTGTGCTTTTCTCCACAAGCCCAATCTCTAAATGTAAATCTAATTTAGATTTTTCATATACCCTTGTTTCATACCCTAAATAACTTACTACTAGAGGAGATTCAAGGTTGTTTTTAATTTCAAGTGAAAAAAAGCCTTTTTCATCGGTTATGGTGCCAAATGTAGTTCCATCATAATATATAGAAACACCTTCTAATGGTAATTTAGTAAGCTGATCATAAACTTTTCCGTCTATATTGGTTTGCGAGTATAATGATATTGCTAATAAAAAAAAGAATGAAAAAATTAAAGATTTATTTTTCTCCATTGTTTGAAAACTTACTTTCCAATTCTGCTTGAAATTCTTCCATTACTGGTCTAACAGTACTTTCTGGCAAGTCTGCAATTTTAATGTACATTAAACCATCTACAGCGTTATTAAACAACGGATCAACATTAAAAGCAACAAGTCTTGCATTTTGTTTAATATACTTTTTCAAGAGCACGGGAAGCCTTAAAGCACCGGGTTCAATCTCATCAATAATTCTATCGAATTTATTTAAATCTGCTTCAGTAGAATCGAATACAAAATCTTTGTCAGCATCTTTAAGTTTTACCTTAAATTCCTTTTTAGGATGTACATATTGTGCTACATATGGATCATAATAATGAGATTTCATAAACTCAATCATTAATGATTTTGAAAAATTAGAAAACTGATTACTAATACTAACACCTCCAATTAAGTATTTATGTTCTGGAAAACGTAGTGTTGTATGTACAATGCCTTTCCAAAGTAAAAACAAAGGCATTGGTTTTTGTTGGTATTCTTTTATAATAAATGCGCGTCCCATTTCTATGGATTCGCTCATCATTTTATGCAATTCTGGTTCAAAACGAAATAAATCCTGAAGATAAAATCCATCAATGCCATATTGAGCAAAAATCTTGGAACCTAAGCCCATTCTATAAGCTCCAGCGACTACTTTTGTTTCATTATCCCATAAAAACATATGATGATAGTAAGTATCAAAAGCATCTAAATCTATAGCTTCGTTTGTGCCTTCTCCAACTTCTCGGAAAGTAATTTCACGAAGACGCCCAAGTTCTCTCAAAATATTAGGAATATCTTTTGCTTGCGCTAAAAACACTTCATAATTTTTACTGATAAGGAGCCTTTTATCCTTTTGTTGTAATACTTCAACCTCCTTTATCATTGCCTCTCTACTAACAGGAGTTACGATTTTTTTAGGTGCTTTTGGTACTTTTAAGCTTGAAGATATAGTGTTTATGATTTTTTCTTTTGGCTCAAAAGTATTAGACAACATATATGTTTTTCGACGAATAAAATCCGTAAAACCTTCTAACGATTTATGCTCGTTTTGGTCATTTACAGAAATTGGTCTACCTACTCTAACTTTAATAGTTCTTCTTTTTTGAGTTAATAACTCTGAAGGTAATTTAGCCGTTCTAAAAGTATCACTGATTTTAGATAATTTGTAAAATAACTTACTATTCTTAGCGTGAAAGTAAATAGGCACAATAGGTACATTTGCTTTTTGTGCTAATTTCATAGCAGCTTCTTCCCATGGTCTATCTACAACCAACTTACCATCTCTGTAAGTTGAAACTTCTCCTGCTGGAAAAAGCCCTAAAGGATGTCCTTCTCTTAAATGCATAATTGCATTTTTAAATCCAGACACGCTAGATTTAGCATCTTTTCTGTCTTCAAAAGGATTTACAGGCATTATATAAGGCTTCATCGGCTCAATACGATGTAACAAAAAGTTGGCTATTATTTTAAAATCTTCACGCTGTTCAAGCATTAATTTCAACAATAATATACCATCGATTCCACCCAATGGATGATTAGATACCGTAATGTAAGCACCTTCTTTTGGCAAACGTTTTAAATCTTCTTCTGGGATTTCAAATTTAATTTGAAATTCATCTAAGATGCCATCCAAAAATTCAACGTTAGTTAAATGCTTGTTTCTATTATAAATTCTGTTTAGTGTAGATATTTTTAATACTTTCATTAAAATCCACCCAACAAAAGTGCCAAAAAAACCGTATTTATCTAGATTTATTGCTTTAGAAACTTCTTTTGCAGATACTAATCCCATATTTATTTTACCTCATTATAATGCCTACAAATGTAAGCATTACTTATTTAGTTACTATTTGTACTGTTTCTTGAAATAATTGCTTCAATAACACTCTTTTATCTTTTTCCAATGCTTTTATTGATGGCTCATCATAGTGCCTGATAGTGTACAAAGATACATTGTTATGGCAAATAACTTTAAACTTGGCTTTTAAATGCAATAACAATTTATCTAAATTATTAAAAGTATTATCAAAACAAACTGAAAAGCTAATGGCTGAGTTTTGTATTACATCAACTTTCATTTTATAAAGTGCCAATAAATTGAATATCTCACTGATGTTTTCTTCTACTACATAAGAAAAATCCAATGTTGAAAGCGATAACAATACTTGATTTTGTTTTAATATAAAACAAGGCACTTTTGGTTCTATTCCTTCTAATTTATTAACGGTAGTCCCTAAATTCTCAGGATTTAAAAATGATTTTACGTGCAAAGGGATTTCTTTACGCTGTAATGGCTGTAATGTTTTTGGATGAATTACAGAAGCACCATAAAACGCCAATTCAATGGCTTCTGTATAGGATATATTATTTAGTAATTGCGTGTTTTTAAAGTAACGTGGATCTCCATTTAAAACACCTGGCACATCTTTCCAAATCGTAACACTTTCTGCATTTAAACAATAGGCAAAAATAGCTGCTGTATAATCGCTTCCTTCTCTACCTAATGTTGTTGTAAAATTGTTATCATCACTTCCTAAAAAACCTTGAGTTATGTATAGTGTTGCTCCATCAATTTTTTTTGAAATGATCTCTTTAGTATTATCCCAATCTACATTAGCTCTTCTATAATAACTATCAGTTTTTATGCACTCTCGAACATCTAACCAATTGTTTTTTATGCTCATTTCATTTAAATAATGGCTAATTATAGTTGTGGAAACCAATTCTCCATAACCAATAACTTGATCGTAAATAAAATTATAATCTGGAGATTTATTGGTTTTGAAAAAGCTTTGTAATTCATTAAATAAATCATCAACAACTTTAAACACTTCTTGCTTATTGCTTAAAAACAAATCATTAAGTATTTCAAAATGAAAGGCTTTAACTATGTTAAATTCTTTATTTAATTCCTTTTTATTGTTAATGTATTTATCTATAACAGTTTCTAAGGCATTTGTTGTTTTTCCCATAGCAGAAACCACAATAAGTAAATTTTTATAACCTACTTTTTCCAATACGTTTACAACATTTTTAACACCGTTAGCATCTTTTATTGATGCGCCACCAAACTTGAATATTTTCATTTACTTATTATATATTCTCAATGTAATTTTTTATACCTAATTCATCTAAATGTACTACATCCCAATCTCGTTTCACATCAGCTCCCTTTTTCTCATAAAATTCTATTGCAGGCTCATTCCAATCTAAAACTTCCCAACTTATTCGTTTAACATTCATACTTGTTCCATATTTTACTACTTCATCTAAAAGCGCTGTTCCTAAACCGCTACCTCGCATAGATTCACTCACAATAAGATCTTCTAGATGTAAAACCTTTCCTTTCCATGTTGAATAGCGCATATAAACTAATGCTATACCAACAATTTCATCATTAGTTTCCGCAACAAAACATTTAAACTTAGGGTTATTTCCAAAGCCATCTTTTTGGAGATCAGATACTGTAACTTCTACTGCATTGCTTTCTTTTTCAAAATGTGCCAATTCTTTAATTAAAGTTAATGCATTGGGCATGTCATTTTTGTTGGCTTCTCTAACAGAAAAATTCATAATTATTAATTAGAAGTCAAATATAGTTTAAAGTTAAATAGGTCAAAAGATTTATCTCCAACGAAAACGTTGTAGTTTGACAAAAAATACGATATTTGCACAAACAACAACAATACTTTTATGTCCCGTAAAAATCAAACTTTAGGTGAATTTATAATTGAAAACCAATCTTCTTTTAAATATTCATCTGGAGAACTTTCCAGACTAATAAACTCTATTCGTTTAGCTGCAAAAGTTGTAAACCACGAAGTCAATAAAGCAGGCTTAGTTGATATTATTGGTGCTGCTGGCGACACTAACATACAAGGTGAAGACCAACAGAAATTAGATGTTTATGCTAACGATAAATTTATACAAACATTAACCAATAGAAATATTGTTTGTGGTATTGCTAGTGAAGAAGAAGATGATTTTATTTCAATTAACAGCCAAGATGAGAACAATCAAAATAAATATGTTGTTTTAATAGATCCTTTGGATGGTTCTTCAAATATAGACGTAAATGTTTCTGTAGGAACCATTTTTTCAGTTTATAGACGAGTAACTCCTGTAGGAACCCCTGTAACTATTGAAGATTTTTTACAAGAAGGTAATAAACAAGTTGCTGCAGGATATGTTGTTTACGGTACTTCAACAATGATCGTTTATACCACTGGTGTTGGAGTTAATGGTTTTACTTTAAACCCAGCTATTGGTACATTTTATTTATCTCATCCTAATATGGAATTTCCAAAAGATGGTAATATTTATTCTGTGAATGAGGGCAATTATATTCATTTTCCACAAGGTGTAAAAGATTACATAAAATACTGCCAAAAGGAAGAGGAAGACAGACCTTACACTTCTAGATATATAGGTTCTTTAGTTTCAGATTTTCATAGAAATATGATAAAAGGCGGTATTTATATGTACCCAAAAAGTTCTAAAGCAACCAATGGTAAATTACGCTTATTATACGAATGTAATCCTATGGCACTTTTGGCAGAGCAAGCCAAAGGTAAAGCTAGCGATGGTTTTACGAGGATTTTAGACATTAAACCTACTGAACTTCATGAACGCGTGCCCTTTTTCTGTGGAAGTAAAAATATGGTTGAAAAACTTGAGTTTTTCATTCAGAACAGTAAATAACAATACTTGTATTTGTTTTTTTCCTATTTTTACCTGAATATAATTGAAACATATGTCAAAACAGGGAAACACAAAACCAGAGAATGTTAATTTATCTGATCCAACATCTAAAATTGATGCAATAAAACAACTTATTTTTGGTGAAAACATCCAAGAATATAATTCTGAATTTGAAGCTGTTAAGCAAGATATTTTAAGTAAAAAAAAGGAACTAGAGAACTTAATTGAAGATGTCAAATCTGAGTTACTTCAAAATATAGATAATTTAAGTACAGACATTAACATTAGAATCACTGAGCTCGAAAACACCCTTGAAGATAAAGCAGACGCTTTAGACGATAAAAAATTAGATCGAAAACTTTTTGGTGATTTACTTATAAAACTTGGTGAGAAAATAAGTCAGTAATTGATTTTTTTAATCTCATGAATCAAGAAGACAAACTCAATATATTAAAAGACATCTTATTAACAGATGAGCGTGAGTATGCTTCAAGCATTCAAAAAAAAATCGAGATATTAGAAGACACCATTAACAAACAGAAAAAACTTTCTCTAAAGGTCGATCCAATAATAGACCACAAACTTGAAAAATTTGTTTCTGAAATGCCAAAAACATTAGGGCCAACAATTACTGAAGCTTTAAAAAACGAAATCAAAAATTCACAAGATGCTGTCGTAGAAGCTCTTTTTCCAATCATTGGAAAAATGATTAAAAAGTATGTGCAACAGGAAATGAAAATACTTTCTGAGCAAATAAATGCAAAGGTGAACAATACTTTTTCATTTGAAAATCTTAAACGAAAATTTAGATCAAAAAGAACTGGTGTGAGCGAAGGCGATTTAATTTTACAGGATTTACTTAAACCAAAGATTGAACAATTAATGGTTATTGAAAAAGGATCTGGTTTAATAATATCAGAGTATTCAAAAACTCAAAACATAGATGAAGATATGGTAGCAGGAATGCTAACTGCCATTAAGAGTTTTGCTGAAGACGCTTTTGAATTAGCTAATTTAGATTTACAGTATATTGAATACGATTCTTACCATATTCATATTCAAAATTTTTCTTCATATTACATAGCAGTAGTAGTTTCTGGAAATTATAATGTTATCTTTAGAGATGAACTTGAAGACAAACTATTAGATTTTGCCCAAAATCATATTAACCAACAAGATTTAGAAAACAAAGCTACTTTTTCTAATAAATTAAAAGAATATTTCAAGAATGAAAATTTCTAAAAAAATAGTTTTGCTAGGCCATTTTGGCGTAGGAAAATCCTCCTTAATAAGACGTTTTGTAGAAAACACTTTTTCTGAAGACTACAAAGTGACTATTGGAGTTCATATTTTTAAAAAAACCATCCAAATTACAGACAAAGACAAAGAAGTCTCTTTAATAATTTGGGATTTAGAAGGCAACGACGATATAAACAACACTAGACTTTCCTACCTATTAGGTACAAACGCATTTATTTATGTTTTTGACCTTACTAGACCAAGTACTTATGAAAATTTAAAAACTGACATTGAGTTCATAAATTCAAAACAAAAAAAAACACCTATTAAAGTGGTTGGAAACAAAGCTGATTTGGTAACAAAAGAGTTTTTAAAACAGAACAACGAAAATTTTGGCGTTTTAACAGATTATTACACAAGTGCTAAGACAGGAAGCAAGGTTGAAGATCTTTTTTCTAAATTAGCTAAAGAGCTAATTAACTAAAGCAAAGTAATTTAAAATGCTTAAAGATTATAAAACAAAATTCGCAAAATCTATTATACAATATTTGGTAATGGATTTTGATGGTTTAGTTATAGAATCAGACGATGTTTTATTTTCGAATTTGAATAAAAAAAACCTCGCCGATTTTCATCCTTTTTTTGAAAGCTTAATTCCATTGCTTTCATCCAAAAATGAAGAATTCATATTCTCTTGTATTCATTTAGAGGTTAATGGCAAAAAAATTATAAGCGATATAATTTTACAAACTTTTGATGGTGACAAACTTCCTTTCTTAATAATACACGACTTAACAACACATTACAGCAACTACCAAACTACAGCTCAAGTTAGAAACGAATCGGTAATTAACGCTCAAATATTTAAATTAAAAAACAATTATCTAAAAGAAAAGGAAGCATTCAAAAACACCTTTATTGCTAATTTTAGTCACGAATTAAGAGATCCTCTAACAGGAATCATAACGTTTTCAGATATTTTAAGCAAAACTAAAACAAACTCTGAGCAACAAGAATATTTATCTATTTT
>ERZ1027208.831-NODE-831-length-10395-cov-8.724178_pt1 | contig 10395 bp, 11 predicted proteins | sample MGYA00520867_ERZ1027208 | MGnify/ENA primary metagenome ERZ1027208 (study PRJEB33311, sample SAMEA4378413) | marine metagenome | biome: Marine biome; feature: Fjord; material: Water | collected 2014-07-20T08:00:00Z/2014-07-... | depth 75 m ...
TTTGTTTTTTTTTTTCAGGCAGAAGACGGAATACGCGATCTATGACGGTCTGTTGGGCTCGGAGATGTGTATACGAGAAAGCTGCAGGACGTGTTTACCGCGCTGGAAAACGCTGCGCAGACGATAGCGCAATGGCCCGTCAGCACCACAGCATTTGCGCGGTTTCGCGGTGACGGCTGGCAGATGGCTCTGCCCCCTGTTTACGCCCTACGCGGTGCTCTGGTGATGCGTGCCGCCGTGCGCCAAACTGGCAAGGGCCGCGATACACGCATTGGCGTGGGGGTTGGACAAGGCCACATGCAAGGCAACGATCTGGCCAGTGCAGATGGCCCTGCGTTTTTACATTCTGGGCGCGCGCTGGACGCGATCGCCCGTGGGCCGCGCATGGTTGCATCTGATGGGACCGTCGCTCTGCGATGCGCCCTCCCCCTAGCCGACCGCATTGCCCAAGGGTGGACCCCCAAACAGGCGCAGGTGGCCTTTGCTCTGCTGGCCCCTTCTCCACCAACTCAAGATGCCTTGGCTCAGACCTTGAACCGTAGCCGTCAGATGACCCAAAAGCAGGCGGATGCCGCAGGGGTTATTGCGTTGTTAGACAGTTGTGACGCCTATGAAAGCGCGTAATAGCAACCAAATTAGGTTGCAAATACAGAAAGCAACCCATTTAACATGAGTCTTCCCATCATGCCCCTGCTCACGATTGAACTACTGATAGCTCTGATTTGCGCGCATCTGTTGGCTGATTTTGTGTTCCAAACCACAAACATGGTGCTCAACAAACACCGACCCGTATTTATGCTGATGCATGGGCTGCATGTGTTTGCCCTGACGGCGTTGTTTTCGGGCGGCGCGATGGCTCTTAGCCTTGGAATTGCCCTCACCCATGTTGCGATTGACGCCATCAAGGTCCATCTGGCCCCTGATACCCTACGCACCTATCTGCTGGACCAATGTGCGCATCTGGCAATATTGTTGTGTGCAGTAATGTGGCTGCCAAACGCCCTACTAGAGCCATGGTGGCCTCCGCTCAGCACCGACATGATACAAGTTGCCCTTGTCCTAAGTGGCCTGATCACGGCGACAATGGCGGGTGGCCCTGCTGTTGGCCACCTGATGGCGCGGTACAAATTTGATGCCCAGCCGGACGGGTTGGAATATGCGGGCCGTATCATCGGATTGATGGAACGTGGCCTGATCTTTTTGATGGTCATGATCGGGGAGCCATCAGGCATTGGCTTTCTCATCGCGGCCAAATCAATTTTGCGCTTTGACACTGTATCGCGCGACCAGAAAATGAGCGAATATGTGATCATCGGCACGCTCGCCTCATTCGGTTGGGCACTGGCCGCCAGCTTTGCCACAATGGCAACGATGCGGGCGCTGGGCTACTAACCTCTTGAGATCATCAGCACGCACCCCTATCTAGGGATCAAAGGAGCACTCATATGTTCGGAATTCCAGGCAAGCAAGCGGTCACCATGACCGATAAAGCAGCAGTACAAATCATCAAGCTGATGACCGCAAAAGGCCATGCAGGCCTGCGTATTGGCGTGAAAAAGGGTGGCTGTGCAGGCATGGAATACACCATGGAATATGTGGATGAAGCTGACCCGAATGACGAAACAGTCAAACAAGACGGCGCATGTGTGATGATCGCGCCAATGGCCCAAATGTTCCTGTTCGGTACAGAAATCGACTATGAAACATCACTTTTGGAAAGTGGATTCAAATTTAACAATCCAAATGTCTCAGAGGCATGTGGTTGCGGCGAATCCATTAAATTCGACGAAACACTTTTCGCAAAATGAGCCTCGGTGAGGCGGATATGTCCTTCGCCCGTGAGCTGCTTTCTGACATCCCCGATCTCACAACCCGCCGCATGTTTGGCGGGATGGGCATCTATTCTGAGGGCACCATATTTGCATTGATGATGTCTGACGGCCGTTTAATGCTAAAGGCGGCCAAAGGCCCGTTCGCCAATCGCATGGCCGATTTGGGCGGCGAAGAATGGACCTATACGCGCAAGGATGGCAAAAAATCCTCGATGCCTTATTGGACACTTCCGGATGCCTATCTGGATGATCCCGAAGAGGCCTGCACGTTAGCACGTGAGGCACTGAACAACCTGCGCTAAAGCGATATTTCAGCCAACAGCTGCGTGCGGAATGTCTTCATAAACGCCACCCGTTCTTGGGCTAATCCACGCGCTGTCGCAGTATTCAAGGTTTCGGCCACACGCAGCAATTTCACCTCAAAATGATCCAGCGCATAGGCGCGATCATCTAGCGCGCGATCCTGCGCCATCGGATCACCGCCATGAAACAGCGCGGCGTCCATCTGGCCAGACACATTAAAACAGCGCGCAATCCCCAACGCCCCCAAAGCCTCAAGGCGATCAGCGTCCTGCACCACCTGTGCCTCGATCGTTCGTGGTGTAACGCCCGCAGAAAAGCTATGCGCCTCAATGGCATGTGCCACGGCGTTCACCTTCGGGGCCGCCACACCTTGCGCGGCTAAAAACTGCGATGCATGGGCTGCAGACAGAGATGCGGCCTGTTTGCGGTCAAGGCTGTCTTTGGGGGGATTGATGATGTCATGCATAAAACAAGCGGCCTCAATGACCTCGAGATCACCGCCTTCAACGGCCGCAATCTGTTGGGCCAAAACCCAGACACGGTGCAGATGCCAAACATCATGCGCACCGTCCGTGTGATCACCCCAAACCCGCAACACTTCTGATTCAAAAGCGGTACTCATTTCTTTTTCAAATGCACGTATGTTTCGCCGTACCGCGCGGCGAGGTGCGCGCCGGCAAGCACAACCTTATCAGACCCAAGCGGCGCGACGTTGGTGTCATGGGACGGGTTAAAAAACAGCGGTACTGATATCCGCTCGTTTACGCCGCCAACCACCCGGTGCGGTGTTGCGCGCACGCGACCATCGGTCCAGACATCCATCATTTCTCCAAAGTTAATCACAAAGGTTCCTGGATCAGCGCTCAGCGGAATCCAGCCACCGCCGCGCTTGCGCACCTCAAGGCCCGGTGAGCCATCCGTGGCCAGTAACGTCAGGCAACCATAATCCGTATGGGTGGCTATCCCAAAATCCTTTGCCCCTGCCCAACTGGGCCGCGCGGGATAATAGTTGCCGCGCAGCAAGGCCATTGGTGTCTCAAACCCCGCATCAAACGCATCACGCGGCGCTCCAATGGAATGAGCTACCCCGCGCAGAACGGACATCGCGACGTCGCGCGCATCGTCGTAATAACGGCTGATCACGCCCTCAAATTCGGCAGGTTCAGCGGGCCAGACGTTGGGCGCATAAACAGACATCTCACGGCGCGGATCACTGGAGGACAGGTTCACACCATTGTCAAAAAACTGTTTGTAATCAGGGTTCACATCCGGGTCGACCTGCTCGGAACCTGCCGCGCCCCATCCGCGATTAGACCCCGTGCGCGCCATGTCATAGCGTTGTTTTTGTACCTCGGGCAGTTTGAAAAACGCGCGGTAGGTTTCAATCACTTCCTTCACGCGCGCACCGGAAAGCGCGGTGTTATGAACCGTCGCAAACCCCACACCTGTAGCCGCTTCACGCATGGCTTCCAGCGCGACGGAGTCATTTGCGCGCAGTGCTTCCAAATCTATAGACGGGATCATGGTCTTCTCCTTGCCTGTTATTGTCCTCCTACAGTTTGCTGGGCCACGCGCCAACCCAATCGTTGAACTGCCCCCTGCTGGGATGTTAGAGACAGGAAAACAACTCAAGGGGCGATAAATGCGACGCAAACTGGCAGCAGGCAATTGGAAGATGAACGGCACCGCAGCAAATCTGGCTGAGTTGGAGGCATTGAAATCACTTATGCCCGTCGATGCTCCTGATGTGTTGATCTGCCCGCCTGCGCCGCTGTTGTTTCGCGCTCATGAGGTTGCTGGCGACACCGGCATCCAGATTGGTGCCCAAGATTGCCACAACCACGAAAGCGGCGCGTTCACTGGTGATATCTCGGCCACGATGATCGCAGACACGGGCGCAACCCATGTGATCGTTGGCCATTCCGAGCGACGCGAAGCTTATGAAGAACACGACAGCGATATACGAAAAAAGGCCAAAGCAGCGTGGGCTGCTGGTCTGACCGCTGTGATTTGTATTGGTGAAAGTGGTGATGACCACGAGGCCAACAATACGCTTGAGATTATCGCAGGTCAGCTTGCAGGCTCCCTGCCCGATGCGACATCCGCCACAAACACCGTCATTGCCTATGAACCCATCTGGGCCATTGGCACGGGCAAAGTGCCCACGCTGGAACAGATCGTTCAGGTTCACGACTTTATCCGCGCCAAGATCATTACACGCTTTGGCGCTGAAATTGGCGATATGATCCCGTTGCTGTATGGTGGATCGGTGAAGCCAGACAATGCGGCCACCATTTTCGAGGCAGAAAATGTTGATGGCGCGCTTGTTGGTGGTGCATCGCTAAAGGCGGCTGATTTTGCGCCAATCATTGAGGCCTTGGCAGCAAGCTAACACGTTCTTTGAACACACTTTAAAACGAAAAAGGGCGCTGGTGTTTGATCACCAGCGCCCTTTTCAATTTGTATGGGAGCATCCCTACTTGGTGATAATCTCAGGTCCCATCATCAGCGTTGGCAGCCATGTAGAGATGATTGGAATGTAGGTCACCATAATCAGGAATACGAACAACACCGCAAGGAATGGCAATGCAGCGCGCACCACATTCATCATCGGCATATTCGCCACGCCCGAGGTCACAAACAGGTTGAGCCCGACAGGTGGCGTGATCATCCCGATTTCCATGTTCACCACCATGATGATGCCCAAATGGATTGGATCAATACCCAGTTCAATTGCGATTGGGAACACCAGCGGTGCCACGATGACCAACAGGCCGGATGGCTCCATGAACTGACCACCGATCAACAAGATTACGTTGACAATGATCAAGAACATCACCGGACCAAAGCCCGCATTCAGCATTGCAGCGGAAATCTGTTGCGGGATTTGTTCGTCCGTCAAAACGTGTTTGAGGATTAGCGCGTTGGCAATGATGAACATCAATGTCACCGTCAGCTTACCTGCTTCAAACAGCGTATCGCGGGTATCACGGTGAAAGAACGCCGTGATCAGCGCCAAGGGTTTCTCCATCAGCGACAGGTTTTTCCCTTCGCCTTTGACATGCAGTGGCCCCATATCGCGGTAAACAAAAGACGAGATGAAGAAGGCATAGATCGCCGCCACCGCCGCCGCTTCTGTGGGAGTAAAGATACCACCATAGATACCGCCAAGGATAATCACGATAAGGAACAGACCCCAGCCCGCCTCAATACCGGATGAGCGCACTTCACCCCAACCGCGCCATTCGCCTTTTGGCAGATTACGCACGCGGGCAATGATGTAGATCGTCAGCATCAGCATAAAACCAGCCAACAGGCCGGGAATAACACCCGCAAGGAACATCCGCCCCACAGACACATCCGTCGCTGAGGCATAGACAACCATAACGATGCTAGGCGGGATCAAGATACCAAGCGTCCCTGCAACGGCAATCACACCCGCTGCAAAATCCTTGGTGTAGCCAACTTCACGCATGCCCACGATCACGATGGAGCCAATGGCAACCACGGTAGCAGGAGACGAACCAGACAGAGCCGCAAACAACATACAGGCAAACACGCCTGCAATTGCTAGACCACCGGGCAAGTGCCCGACCAACGCAATGGAAAAGCGGATGATCCGCCGCGCCACACCGCCTGTGGACATAAAGCTGGAGGCCAGAATGAAGAACGGGATCGCCAGCAAGGTGTAGTGCCCTGCCATCGCCTGAAAGAACGTCTGGGCGATGGACGCCATTGACGTATCGGACAGTGCCAGCAGAAACAGGATCGAAGACAGGCCAAGCGAGATGGCGATCGGCACACCAATCAGCATCAAACCGACAACCATGGTGAATAGAATTAGAACTTCCATGGGTCAGCCCTCCGCGTTCAAATGTTTAACGTCTTCCACCGCATCTTCAGCCTCATGGCTGACGATCAGTGCTTTTTGGCGTCCTTGTGCCACCTTCACCAGCGCCTGTACAAAGCGCAGCAGCAATAGTGCAGCACCAAAGGGCAACATGGCATAGGGAATGAAACGAGGCAGCTTTTCATAGGCTTCGCCCTCATTCATGATCGGCTCGATAAAGCGCAGAAATTCAGGAAACGGGATGTCGTCAACTGCGTACCATGCCTGATCGCGGCTGTTCAGAAAGCCCGAAGGAAACCAACGGCCAGACGTCGCATCAAGCCCTGCAAAAGGTGCCCAGTAGTCCCAGGCCCCTTTGAGCAACAACGCGGCATAGATCACACAAACCACACCAGCGATAAGTGCAAGAACCTTGCGAGGTCCTTCACTGAACAGGTTCACAACTGCGTCCACACCCAAATGTGCCGTCACTTTGACCGCATAGGACATGCCAAACAGAACCAACCATGCGAACAGAAAGGTAACCGATTCAAGGCCCCAGATAAGGCCAGTGTTAAAGCCATAGCGCAACACGACATTGATGAAGGTAATGATGGTCATTAACCCGAGGATCAGCGCGATCGCCGTCTCCTCGATTTCGCTTACGATGCGCGCAAGCCCGCTTTGATCAGACGAATGGCCCGACATGGCAAGCACTCCCTGCCCTAGTAAATTTTCAAAGATAAAGAAGCGGCCAGCCTGTAATCAGGCTGGCCGCAAGTGACGCTTAGTGCTTGGCGTTGATGGCCTGCGCTGCGTCTACGTTTTCTTGGCCCACGTCGCCGATGAACTGATCCCAGACCGGTTTCATGGTTGTCACCCATTCTTCACGCTGAGCTGCGTCAAGTTCACGTACAACGCCGCCGGCGTCCAAAATGGCCTTCTTGGCGTCTGCGTTCACTTTTGTGGACTCAGAGTTGCGTGCTGCCGTTACTTCGCCAACGATTGTCATCAGTTGCTCACGTACGTCTGCGGGCAGCGAATCAACCCAATCGGTGGAAGTCACAAGAAGGTAGTCGATGATACCGTGGTTGGTTTCGGTAACGCCGTCTTGGACTTCAAAGAACTTCTTGCCGTAGATGTTGGACCATGTGTTCTCTTGGCCGTCTACAACACCAGTTTGCAGGGCACCGTATACCTCAGAAAATGCCATTGGCTGGGGTGAACCACCCATTGCAGCCATCTGGGCCTTAAGTACGTCAGAGTTTTGCACGCGGAATTTGAGGCCAGATGCATCCGAAGGTGAGTTAAGCGGCTTGTTTGCTGACATCTGCTTCATGCCATTGTGCCAGAACGCCAGACCCAGCAGGCCGCGACGTGTCATGGATTCTTTCATCGCCTGACCTGTTTCAGAGTTCTGGAACTCATCTACAGCGTCGATGTTTTTGAACATGAACGGCAGATCAAAGATCCGGAATTTTTTGGTGAACTGCTCGAATTTGGACAGTGACGGTGCCGCCATCTGAACGTCGCCCTGCAGCAGCGCCTCAAGAACCTGGTTGTCGTTATACAGCGTGGAGTTCGGGAACACTTCCATGCAGGCTTTGCCGTTCATCTCGTCATTGACGCGCTGTTCCAGCAAGGATGCCGCGATGCCCTTTGGGTGCTTGTCCGTGTTGGTCACGTGGCTCAGCTTGATAACGATTTCGCCGTCATCGCACGAGGCAGCAACAGCGCCAGCGGATACGGACAGGGCCAGAACGGCCGCAGTAATGAATTTCATGGTATCTCCTCCCAGAGAGTTCTGTGTCTTACGGCATTACACCGCGGTGGAGACACTATTGGGCGAAGGTTTGCTCACTACAAGAAGCAGCGCTAGATGTTTTTTTATCTGTTTAAAATCAATACCCTAAAAATCACACTTAGATTGATATCGCTAACAGAGATGCGCCCCAGTGCGGAAACCCGCACCGGGACCACCTACACTGTGCGGAAATCCACACACATCAATTATGCGACTCAAGGGCGGAAATCTTCTGGTTTGATCGCGTAGCGTGCGCATTTATCATAGAATGTTTTTCTAGGAATCTTGAGCGCGCGCGCGGCATCACTTGCTTGGCCCTGCGCCCGCCGCAGTGCCCCCTCAATCAAGGATTGTTCGATCTGGGCAAGTTGCGCCACCAATCCTACGCTTTCGTCTACATCCGGCGTTTCGGACATGCCTATGACAAAACGCATCGCCTCTGACATCAGCGCACGGGCATTGCCCGACCATTCCCGCGCCATCAACGCAGCGTCGATTTGCGGAGTGACTTCTGGCGCGCGCTGGCCACTTTGTTCAGCGGCTTGGGCTACATAGTGGCGAAATAGCACGGGAATGTCCCTTGGGCGCTCACTGAGGGACGGAATGCGGACAGGCATCACGGTGATCCGGTAATAAAGATCAGCGTTAAAACGCCCCTCTTCCATTTCAATTGCAAGATCACGGGTTGATCCCGCTATCAATCGTGTTGCTGGTGCACCATCAAGCGCTTCGGCCAGGGCCAGCTGGCTTTGTGCGGGAAGCACTGCAATCTCGTCGATGAACAGACTGCCGCCTTCGCCTTGAGCAAAAGCATCAGCCAACGCGGTGGGATCCAGATCATGTGCAGCGCGTTTCAAGAACGGACGTTTTGAGCGCAATGAACTGAGGTGGATGACTTCGGCCACTTTAGAAATGCCGGTCCCTTGGGCACCTGTCACAAGTACTTCGCCGCCCGTCTGCGCCACACGGCGCACCTGCCCGCGCAATCCCTGTGCCAGTTCCGAGTTACCAAACAGCATCCTTGCCGCTGGATCACCGCTTTCGACCAGTTGGCGCAATTGCCTGTTCTCAAGCACCAGCGCACGGGTTTTGATTGCACGTTCAACAACGGCTAGCAATTCCTTGGCCGCGCAGGGTTTTTCCAGAAAATCAAACGCGCCTTCGCCCATGGCCTTTACCGCCATGGGTATATCACCTTCACCTGTCAGTAGGATCACAGGCAAATCGGGATCGATGCTATGCGCATGTGCGAGCAGGTGAAAACCGTCACGTCCCGGCATCCGGATATCCGAAATAATCACCCCATCAAAATCGCGCGAGATGTGATCAGCCGCAACCACAAAAGACCCCGCCGCTATGCAGTTTAGATCGGCCAACTCCAACGTCTGGCCCAATGCCTCGCGAATGGCCGCATCGTCATCTACCAACAAGACAGAGCGGGTCATGCGGCGCGCTCCTGTTTCATCGGTAGCAATGTCACTGAGAAACACGCGCCTTGTTCTGTATTATGCACTCTGATCTCTCCGCCGACACTTTGAACGATGGCATAGCTGATGGACAGGCCAAGCCCAACGCCTTTTGCAGCTCCGACTTCTTTGGTTGAGTAGAATGGATCAAACACCCGTTCGGGTGCCCGAATACCGTGCCCTGTGTCTGAGATATTGACCGTTATGCCATTATTTTGATCAATGTCGATTTTGAGGATACGCGCGTCGGCGTCAATCATCGCGTCTAGCGCATTTGTGACCAGATTTACAAACACTTGCGCCAGTCGCACCTCGCCGCCACTCACCCAGATCGGGGCCTGAGGAGGCTTATATTCCAGAACAGTATCCATGGAGGTGCGCCGCGCCAGTGTGAGGTCAAGCACCGAAGCAATCACAACACCAAGATCGACCTGCACCTGCTGAACGGATTCCTGCTTTGAAAACGCCCGCAGATTTTTGATGATCCGTCCCATACGGTCTGCCATGTCTGAAATCCGGTTTAGATTCTCTGCTGCGCGTTCAGGTTTGTTGCGTTCAATGAATTTCACCCCATTCTCGGCAAAGGACTGCACAGCCATCAAGGGTTGGTTCAGCTCGTGGCTGATACCCGCGCTGAGCTGACCTAACGCACTGAGTTTACTGGCCTGAACCAGATCGTCTTGTGCCCGCGCGAGTGCCAGCTGCGCCTCGTTGCGCTCAGAGGCTTCGCGGCGCAGTTCATCATTAATGTCACGCAAGGCTTGGGTGCGCGCCCTGACACGTGCTTCCAACTGGGTGTTGGCAAGGGAAAGCGTGCGCCGCCGCTCGGTAGCGAGGAATAGGAACGCGCCGAAGGCCAGACAGAGCGCGGCAACGGCTGCTGCCTGAGAAGCAGCAAGCCTGCGCACGGGTGCCACGTCCATCAACACTTCGCCTGTCATGCCGATCACAGGTAAATCTTGTGTCAGGTGCAGCGCGTCTTGGGGCAGATACGGCCCCCACCCCAAGCGCCAGATTTCATGCACGCCTGAATAGCTCACTTCGAAACTAGGCACTTCACCCTGAGGGGGCATCAACCCTTGCGCGCCGTCAGGGCGTTGCCACAGGACCAGCTCGGAACGGTTAGAGACCTGAACACGCCCTCGACCGTCGGTGAAAAAC
>ERZ1027208.834-NODE-834-length-10359-cov-8.470594_pt1 | contig 10359 bp, 11 predicted proteins | sample MGYA00520867_ERZ1027208 | MGnify/ENA primary metagenome ERZ1027208 (study PRJEB33311, sample SAMEA4378413) | marine metagenome | biome: Marine biome; feature: Fjord; material: Water | collected 2014-07-20T08:00:00Z/2014-07-... | depth 75 m ...
GGTGTTGTGGGCGCGTAAATGTGTATAAGAGAAAGTCATTGTACTGGATATCCCCATTGATAGCAGCACCTTATGACAATTGCGTGAGCTAAAGGCCAGAGCCGTCCGAGCTCCGCCGGTTAATCGCACGGGGGCCAGCAATCTGCGACGACGCCTCCCCCCCTGACAACACTGCGTTTTACGGGATCACGGCAGAAAAACAGATGTAAAGCCGTAAAGAATGTCGCCAAAAACAACCAACAGCTACTACACTTAATCTTGAAAAACAAGCTAGGCGATCACGCAATAAACGTATAGAATCGCGCAAAATTTGTACTGGACGAGCAGATAACCCCTCAAATTTACCGTTTTGAGGACCAGCTCTCGATGCACCGCCAGCTATAGAACCGCCATAGATAGAACACCTATAAATGGGAGACTCCAATGCAGTACAGCAAAAAGAGCCTTTTAAGTGCATCGCGCTTTAGCCTTGCGGCCTTGATCCTGTGCCTTCCATTTATACTCAGCGCCAGCCATACACCCACCGCGCTCGAACGTGTGTTAGAGAGCGGCGAGCTGCGAATCATTTCTCGCAACGGGCCGACCACTTACTATGAGGGCCGTCTCGGTCTCGACGGCTATGACTACACACTGGCCAAAGCCTTCGCCGACCACCTCGATGTAGAGCTCGCTATTACCGAAGAAGAGAACTTTGGCGATATCTTTCAAGCCGTAGGCTCCAAGTCGGGGCAAATGGCCGCCGCCGGCCTAACGGTGTCCGAACAGCGCAAAGAGGCCGTTCTATTTACCCGCCCTTATATGCAGGTGACCCAAGAAGTTCTCTACCGCGCCGGAACCAAGCGCCCACTTAACACCGAAGATCTTCTCGGTAAGTCGATATTGGTCATCTCAAACAGTTCGCACGTCGAACGACTTCAACAACTGCAATTACAAATGCCACTACTGCGCTGGCATGAACAGTCTGACATTGAAATGTCCGACCTGATGGAAATGGTTCATACCGGCACCATTGATTACGCCATTGTCGACTCCAATGCCTATGACATGAATCGCAGCCTTTACCCTCGTGCTCGCCGAGCCTTTACCATTTCTGAGTCGCCACAGGGAATTGCCTGGGCATTTCCCCAAGGCTCCGACCGCAGTCTCTACGATCTAGCCGACAGCTTTATTGCCAACGCAGAAGCCACGGGCATGCTAAAAGAGATGCAAGAGCGCTTCTATGGTCATGTTGATGGCATGGACGCGGGCAGCGCGTTTACCTTCGCGCGCCGTATTCAACAGCGACTTCCTCGCTGGCAGGAGTACCTCGAGATTGCTGGCACCATGTTTGATTTGGACTGGCAGCTTCTCGCCGCCATGAGTTATCAAGAATCCCACTGGAACTCACTGGCGAGATCTTACACCGGTGTTCGCGGCCTGATGATGTTGACCAGAGCAACCGCTAAAGAAGTCGGCGTACAAGACCGCCTAGACCCCATTCAGAGTATTTATGGTGGCGCCAAGTATTTCAGAAAAATTTTTGATCGTATCCCAGAAGATATTCAGGGTGCCGATCGTACATGGCTTTCGCTGGCGGCATATAACATCGGTTTTGGCCACATGGAAGACGCTCGAATTTTAACGGAACGCATGGGCGGAGACCCAAACAAGTGGACCGATGTGCGAACCCATCTTCCGCTACTCACCAAACGTAAATATTATCGCACCACCAAACACGGCTATGCGCGAGGCTGGGAAGCGGTGAAATACGTGCAGAACATTCGAAGTTTCTACAACACCATCGCCCTACACGAGCAAGTCCAGATGCGGCGCTTAGCATCGGTCTCGAAAGACGGCCTAACACCGGTCAAGTTCGAGCGTGAAATAACCGAAAGTACTTCTTTATTGTAAGCTTGCGAAACTCGGCAACTCAAAAAACACCCATCAGTTTATTCGCTCGACCTGGCCTGCCTCTCTTTTCGAGCGGCTTTTGCCTCTTGCCGGCGGCGTTTGAAAAATGCTTGAATTTGAGTAGTGGCCTCAAGCTCACAAACCCCAGATCGATAATTAACACTGTGATTCATCCCTTCTTGATCAAATACATTGGCATTGCTGACAACTGCGCCAGCTTTGGGTTCGGTGGCCGCAAACACCACTCGACGCACCCGACTGTGGATGATGGCCCCTGCACACATAGTGCACGGCTCTATGGTCACAAATAGCTCCGCCTCGGGCAGTCGATAGTTACCCTGCTGCTTAGCGGCTGCACGCAACGCCATGACTTCAGCGTGGGCCGTTGGGTCACACGCCGTGATCGGTTGATTCCACCCCTCGCCAATTATTTCACCCTCGAGCACCACCACGGCGCCAACTGGAACCTCACCCAGTGCTTCTGCACGCGCAGCCAAGCTGAGTGCGTGCTGCATCCACCGATGATCCGAATCAGGCACCCGAGCCCCCGCTAGACTGAAATTGAAAATTGCGATTCATCGACTCTTCGCGCTCTACTTTTCGATAGCGCTGTAAAACGAAATCCGCCGTTACGCTCAGCTCACTGCTCTCTTGAAGCCGCGCCTTGCCCTGCTCTGAACCGTGCCAAACAAACGGCGTCATTTGCAACAGCTGCTCAATCACCTCGGCAGACGCCAGCGACATCACAAAGCTCAGCGCAATTGATTCGAGCGGCTCAAACCCCTCTGGAGATTCCGGCAACTCATGCAGCCGCACATCCTCATAAAGCGCTTGCTTGAGCTCAAATAGATGCCGTGGCCCCGGTACTACCCGCCAAAACTCCCCACCTAGTTTCAACACTCTAGCGACCTCTTCGATACTGCCGGGCGAAAACACCCGTAAGAGCACATCGACGACCTGATCAATAACCGGCAATTGAAAGCTGCTTGCCACTGCTATCGAAGCCTCGGTGACAGACTTTGCCGACAACTTCGCGGCGTCTTTTGAGATGTCAAATCCATAGGGCAGTATTTCGATACCCAACGACTGGGTTTTGGCGATTATCTGCTCGAGATAGTAACCTTCGCCACAGCCACTATCGAGGAGTGTGAGAGGTTCAGCATCGGTGTCTATTAGGGCTATCTTTTCTGCCACTAAATCTGCCAACGGCTGATAGAAACCGGCCTGTAAAAACCGACGGCGCCCCTCAAGCATGGCCTTACCATCGCCGGGAGAAGCGCTGCGACGATGATGTGCTGGCAGCAGCGGCAAGTAACCCTGCTTCGCCCGATCGAACTGGTGATTGGCACTGCAGGCAACTCCTCCCGCGCGCTCAATCAACGCCAGGCGGCAAATGGGGCAAGCCCAAATCACGCCTGACCACGACTTGCCACTAGAGCCTGCAAGCTCGGAGCCTCTTTGTAATCGGATGGGTCGAACGCTTTAACGTATTCAAATCTGGGTCGCTCAACACCTTCTACCACCACCGCCTCACAAAACATCTCGAATGGCCTTACCCACCAGCCATAATCGCCATACAAACACCGGTATGACACCAAAACCTCTTCAGTTTCGCTGTGCCTTGCGACCTCGAAGACTTGGTAATCAAGCCCCTTATAATGACGATAAACCCCAGCTTGAATCTCAGCCATAACACACCCTTTTAAATAGCATTTACATCTGAACCCGACAAAAGTGCGCTCGACGCGCGATTTGCGCACGAGCCACAACAACACAGCTCACTAAGCCAAGCCGTCAGGCAAAAACGCGATTTTAACATCAATATTCAGTAAATGAGTCAATTTGTCACCTAGGTTACGGTTGAATCAGAGAACAAGGACTACACTAAGCTCCGCAGAATAAAAACTGGCTCCAAATTCTCACTGCAGATGCCCCCTGCTGTGAGCTTAGAGAGCCTGAAGAGAACACAATACAATAACGACACAAAGCCAATTCAGGAGAACGACATGAGCGAAGCGACAAACAGTATCGTAATGAACCAGGACGGCAGCGGAATTCCGACCATGGGCGAAGGCGACACTCCCGCCGAGCAGCGTGAACATCGCAAACGTATGCTCACCGCAGCCTTTCGCCTATTTGGTAAGTTCGGCTTCGACGAAGGTGTTGCCGGACACATCACCGTACGCGACCCGGAGCACCTAGACCACTTTTGGGTGAACCCAATGGGAGTCTCGTTCAAGCAGATAAAGATGTCAGACTTATTACTGGTCAACCACGACGGTGAAGTTGTCGAAGGCAACGGCCTGCTCAATGGCGCTGCGTTTACCATTCACTCCCATATCCACAAAACCCGCCCAGATGTAACCGCTGCCGCTCACGCCCATTCAGTCTACGGCAAGAGTTGGTCGAGCCTGGGTAGACCACTAGATCCCATCACTCAAGATGCCTGTGCGTTTTATGAAGATCACGGTGTTTTTGAAGATTTTACTGGCGTTGTGCTAGATATGAGCGAAGGTGAGCGAATTTCTAGCGCACTAGGCAATAACAAGGCCGCCATCCTTCAAAACCACGGTTTAGTTACCGTTGGCGAGAGCGTTGAATCTGCCGCTTGGTGGTTCATCACAATGGAGCGCAGCTGTCAGGCACAACTTATGGCTGAAGCCGCAGGAACTCCTAAACTGATCTCTCCCGAGAGCGCAAAACTGACCCATGAAACTGTAGGCAGTGAGCTTGCGGGCTGGTTTAGCTTCCAACCACTACTGAGCGTTATCAGCGCAGAACAACCAGAAATGTTCGAATAGCAAGGTCAATGAGTTGACGCTAACGGCGTCAACTCATTTAAGCAAACACCCTACCCACCACCCTGTCCTCTCTGACCTGTTTTCTGCAATATTCGACACACATGACCCTTTTAGACCTATATTGTGCATCCTGCTTCGAGCTAGAATCCGCCAACCCGAATTTTTGGCCCAGCTGTATTTATAAATAGGCCCCATATGCCCAGTATCGCCATAGCCGTTCATGACGGCTGTCGACTATCCAGCTTTTCTAACGTTCTTGATATGCTCGACATCGCGAATCTTCAATGGAGAAAGCGCTACGACACTGCCGACACTCTTTTCCGTTGGCAGCTGGTCTCCCGTGACGGCAGACCCATTCGCACCGCAACCGGCGTCCGTATTGCGGTCGACACTACCTTCCAAGATGCAGAGCCTGCCGACGTCGTAATCGTTGCCGCGTCGCCCTACTCCAACAAACAAGAGTTCCCTGAGTTCCTCAACAAGCAGCGGCCGTTGATTAACTGGCTAAAAAGCCAAGCGCAGAACGGCAAAACTATCATTTCGTCCTGCACCGCAACGTTCCTTCTCGCCGAGACGGGCCTGTTGCACGGCAAACCCGCAACAACGACCTGGTGGCTAGCGGACTTATTTCGGTCGCGTTACCCAAGTATCGAACTTGACGTCGAGCAGTTAATTGTCAAAGCCGACAATATGATTACTGGTGGCGCCGGAAATACCGATTCACTGATAGCCCTGCGGTTAATCGAAAAGTACATGGGGCAACAAATTGCTTCACTGACGTCCAAATTGATGCTGGTTGACAGCAATCATGTAGAGCAGACGCCCTATCTGACTCTGCAACAGCAACTCAACCACAACGACTCGCTGGTCGCTGACGCGCAAACCTGGCTGCAGATACACATGAAAGAGCCGGGTGCCCTCGAAAAGCTGGCAGCTCATTTGGGGGTGAGTTCGAGAACCCTCATTCGCCGCTTTAAACAAGTGATCTCAGTAACCCCTAATCGCTACCTTCAAAACTTACGTATCGATACCGCCAAGCGACTATTAGAAACGAGCGGCGGCAGTATCGAGTCGATTATGCTGCAGGTGGGTTACAACGATTTGAGCTCATTTAGTCGGTTATTTCAGAAAAAGACTGGGCTAACCCCTCGCGCCTACCGCGCAAGATTTCAAAGCTCCCCCGACAACAACAGCGAACCCAACAACTTGGCGGCGCAGAGGTTATAAGAAAAAGTTACACTGCACGGCAAAATTTGAGGCCTTCGATCATCGCAATCGACAAACTCAACAAAATTAATACAACGACTCACTAAGACATACAATTTATAACGAGGTTAGCTATGCCATTGATCAATTACATCGAAGCCAACGGTACTCACTATGAAGCCGAGGTCGCCGTGGGCGAAAGTATCATGCAAGGGGCCGTCGACAACATGATCGACAGTGTTTTGGCCGAGTGTGGCGGCGCCTGCGCCTGTGCAACTTGCCATTGCTATATCGACAACGCTTGGATCGAAAAAGTACCCGCCGCTGAAAGCGCCGAAAAAGATTTGCTCGAAGCAGTCGTTGATCCCAAAGATAATAGCCGTTTGAGCTGTCAGGTATTTGTCACTGAAGAGATGGAAGGCTTTACCGTTCACTTGCCAGAAACTCAGTACTAAGCGATTTACACTCACAGCGTCATGGCGCTGTGAGTGTTAGCCAGTCACGATCAATAACCTTCAGAAACAACAAGCCTAAGTTTTCTCGCCAATATCACTGGCACATCATTTTGATCGATCGCGCCGAGTAACAGGCCAAGACCTGCCTCCAAAGTAATGCAACTTGCGATTTATCACTGCCCCGCTATCGGACATGTAATTTCATCCATTCGAAGACGAGACGCAAAAAACACCGTTAACGATAGCAACCATCAATTACAGGTGAGATTTAATCCTATTGACACAGCGTGTCAGTCGTCGTTACGAAAGTCCTGATCCGAATTCTAACTTCCTGTAGACCGCTAGAGCTGAAAGTACGCTGCAAACTACGAATGAGTGATCGGGCTTACACCATAGTGGACGTTGTTCATGCGCTCGGCGACTCTACGCCCGCACTCAGCCCAACGAAGACGCTGTTGATTGAGCGCAAAAGCCCGCCTGCGACGGCTTGAAGGCTCTTCAGGCTGGTGAAGTGATGCCATAACTGAGTGAGACTTCATGGATATAGTGTTCGACATACTAGAACCCTTCAAAGTTTTGACACCAAATTCGACGAAACAGATAAAGCAAAGGTCCGGCCAATGCTGTCACTAATCAGCCTTTTTCCCTGTCAATTGCTGCCAAAACATCTGCGCTGCGCTTTCACACATGGGCTCCACGGCGGCATCATCCATATAGATACCGTCAATGGCCAACCGACTCATACCGTGCAAAGTACTCCAGCTCACCTGAGCGAAACGCAGAGGATCAATATCCGGCAGTATGCGTCCATCCTCTTTCCACTGTCGCAACCGGTCAACATAGAGGCGGAATGTCGAGTGAGCTTCTCGGGTTAAAGAATCAGTTAATCGTTGAGATTTCCACAAATGCCCACCGAACATCAGGTCATAGTACTGGGAGTTCTGACGGGCAAACTTAAGGTAGTTACGAACAAAATCCAGCTGGACAGACATAGAAAGTAGGCCGTCATCATCAAATTCACGCGCGTCGCCAATCAAGCTAAAGCGCCGAAACCCCTCTTCCGCGATACCGCACAATAACGTCTGTTTATCCGAAAAATGATGATAAGGAGCGGTTCTCGATACGCCTACACGCGCGGCAAGCTTGCGCATAGACAAAGCCTGTTCGCCCTCCTCTTTGATCATCAATGCGGCCTCATCCATTAACACTTGGCGAAGATCACCATGGTGGTAACTCGAGCGAGCCACTGATTCTGAGCTTTGTGTTTTTTCAGTCATGGACGGCAATCTACCGAGTTATCTTGACACTGTCAAAATACATCGTTAACTTAGTCACCACTAAACTTGACAGTGTCTAGTTGTCGGTAAATTTATAACAAACTGTGGCATAAAGCCCAGCCCAATAAAGAGAGAAGAGACAATGACCTACAAAGCCTTGAAGGTAGAGATCACCGACAAGATCGCTCACATCCAGCTCAATCGCCCCGAAGCCTACAATTCAATGAATTTGGACTTCTGGCAGGAGCTCCCGGGTGTCGTTCAAGAGATTAGCGATGCGGCCTCCGCCCGGGTCATTGTTTTGTCTTCAACCGGCAAACATTTTTGCGCGGGCATGGATCTATCAGTCTTTACCGACGGCAGCAACATCAAGGACGATCTCGAGCCCGGCCGCCGCCACCTAGATTTACGCAATATGGTATTGCAGCTACAAGACGTCTTTAATCGCTTCGAAAATGCCCGTATGCCAGTGCTCGCCGCTGTTCAAGGTGGGTGCATCGGCGGCGCGGTAGACATGGTCAGCGCGTGCGACAGCCGCTACTGCACCGAGGAGTCTTTTTTCAGTATCGAAGAGACAAAATTGGGAATGACCGCTGATCTCGGCACTATGCAACGTCTGCCTCACCTGATCCCGCAAGGGCTTATGCGTGAACTGGCCTACACCGGCCGCCGTATGTACGCCGCTGAAGCCAAAGAGTTCGGGCTGGTGAACAAGGTTTACAGCGATCAAAACGCCATGCTTGAAGGCGTGATGGAGATTGCCGGACAAATAGCCGCTCGATCACCGCTGGCGGTGACTGGCGCCAAAGAGATGATCAATTACACGCGTGATCACACCATGGCCGACAGTCTAAATGCCATGTCGCTCTGGCAGAGCGGTATGTATCAGCCCCAAGTCGACATGATGGAAACCTTTGCCGCGAAGATGGAAAAGCGCGACCCCAACTTCGAAGAGCTGTGCCCTATCAAGCCATTGTTCAAATAATTCAGCTCAAGTGATTCAGCCCTAGCGCTTAACCACCTCACACAAATTCCTAGGATACGACCATGAACCAAGAAAAACTCGACATTTGGCACAAAATTATTTTCGAAAAAGACTTCGACCTACTCAATGATCTATTGGCCGAAGATGTAGAATTTCACTCTCCTACCGTTTGGGCACCGAAAAAAGGCCGTGAAGTAACCGCCTATATTCTTCAAATGGTGAGCGGTATTTTTGAGGACTTCAAATACCATCGCGAATGGATTGACGGCGACAGCTTCGCTTTGGAATTCTCTGCAATGGTTGGCGACAAGAGCATCAAGGGAATCGATCTCATTCGTTTCAACGACGAAGGAAAGATCATCCACTTTGAAGTCATGATGCGCCCCATTAACGGCTTGCAACTGATGTTCGAAAAAATGACACAACACCTGAGAGATGCCGGATTTATTCCTGTATAGAGCTGAACCCAATTACCTTAGAGCAAAGCGTCAGACAAAAACGAAATATTGATTGCGCTTAGCGCAATCAAACACAAAGAGACAAACGACTAGCCTCGTATAGATTGGAGTTTTTCATGAGCACACATCCTTTTCCAAAATTGTTCGAACCCCTCGACCTTGGTTTTACCACGTTAAAAAACCGCGTTCTGATGGGCTCAATGCACACCGGACTCGAAGAAGCGCCTAACGGCCACGAGCGTATGGCGGCATTTTTTGCCGAGCGTGCCCGCGGTGGCGTTGGCCTAATCATCACTGGCGGCTTTGGCCCCAACAAGCGTGCCGCAACCCACGAACACACCAAAATGTTGTGGTCAGACGAAGATTGCGAAGACCACAAAATAATTACCCAAGCGGTTCACGAAGCTGACGGTAAGATCTGCATGCAAATCCTGCATACTGGCCGTTACGCTTTTAACGAAAACCCCATTGCCCCCTCGTCTATTCAAGCGCCCATCAACCCCTTTCTACCTAAAGCGGCGACTGAAGACGAAATCGAACAACAGATCGCAGATTTTGTTCGCACCTCAGTACTGGCTCAAAAAAGCGGTTATGACGGCGTTGAAATCATGGGTTCCGAGGGCTACTTTCTCAACCAGTTTTTGGCAGCGCGCACCAACAAGCGCGACGATGAATGGGGCGGAAGTTACGAAAACCGTATGCGTCTTCCGGTAGAAGTTGTACGTCGCGTGCGTGAAGCCGTAGGCGAGCACTTTATCATTATTTATCGTCTTTCCATGCTCGACCTTGTTGACGGCGGCAGCTCTTATGACGAAGTCGTCACTTTAGGAAAAGCGGTTGAGAAAGCCGGCGCCACAATCATTAACACCGGTATCGGTTGGCACGAAGCTCGTATTCCGACCATCGCCACCAAAGTTCCTCGCGCTGCCTTCACTTGGGTGACCGAGAAATTTCGTGACGAATTTGATATCCCTGTTGTCACGTCTAACCGTATCAACACCCCCGAAAAAGCCGAAGAAGTACTCCAGGCCGGTCACGCCGACATGATCTCCATGGCGCGCCCTTTTCTAGCTGACTCTGACTTTATGAACAAGGCAGAAGAAAACCGCAGTCTCGACATCAACACCTGCATCGGTTGTAACCAATGTCCCTTATCACAATCTGACGCTGCCGAAGAAGAGGACAGTGTCAATCACGGGGGTGGCCACGTAACGCAAAAAAAAACGAACACTAAGAAATAGAAAAAACAGACGGAAACAAAAAATAACACACGACAACACAGGAACG
>ERZ1027208.835-NODE-835-length-10347-cov-6.523513_pt1 | contig 10347 bp, 7 predicted proteins | sample MGYA00520867_ERZ1027208 | MGnify/ENA primary metagenome ERZ1027208 (study PRJEB33311, sample SAMEA4378413) | marine metagenome | biome: Marine biome; feature: Fjord; material: Water | collected 2014-07-20T08:00:00Z/2014-07-... | depth 75 m ...
TGTAGGGGACAGTTGTAGTCTACGGTATATGGCAGCGCGAAGGAGTTTGAATTTCTCGCCCAGGGGGATCAACTGCACGTACTTGAAGGGTTTCGTATATAGGCTTTTCACTCGGATGACGGCGCTCGTATTTTGCTCAGCAGCGATAATTAGGGATTGTTGCTTGTTGGTAGTAACGGCGAGGTTTTAGATTCTGCTAAACGGGGCGATAGTAAGTCGTTTGACATATTGTTGGGGCGTGAGGCTAGAGAAGAGCACTGGGTTGCGTTTGTGAATGAAACGTCAAACTCGGTTGAGCTAAAGAACTTGGTTGATGATCAATTGGTCTCCGTCGCGTGGCCACAAAACTGGACAACCGCTCTAGCTGCCGTTTGTCTTTCTGATGGTGGCTTAACGTCGAAGGCCGGTTATGACAATAGTTGGTTATTTGCTTGGGTGATAACTCAGTCAGGTGTTGCTCACCAGCTCTTACTGAATGTCGATGGTGGCTCTGTTCAAATCCAAACCGTGCGTCAGCTGGCGCTAGGTGAGGGGGTTTCTCAGTGTGCGGTTGATGACCGCTATCAGAGATTTTATTGGGCTCAAGAGGGCGTTGGTTTATTGTCTCTAAATAGCGACCCAGAAGAAGACGAAGAGCGCAGGTTAATCGACTCAGTTGCACCATCTGACTTCCAAATACCCAGTGAACGCGATGTCTTACTTGCTAGTGATCAGCGCTATCTTTATAGCTATTCTCTGGCACCTTCAGATTCATCGGAAAAAAGACACTTCGCGAGTTTTTCTCAATCGTTTTCAAGTGTATCTTTTCTGCCGGCCACACCGAATTCAAGCGAGGGACTTTTTTGGGCAATGACCGAAGAGGGCGACCAGTTGTATCGCTCTAGAGCGCAATCCTTTTTCGCTGCGGTGCCTGATCAACGTGTCGATGATACGTTTTATGTCCTGCCCAGCGGTGAAACTCAACCCGTTAAGAGTGTGGGTGACGCCGCGGATGATCCAGAGGTTTGGCTAAACAGGAATGATCCAACGCAAAGCCTAATTATCGCCACCGATAAAAAAAGCGGTTTATGGGTCTATGAAATGGGTGGCCAGTCGAGGCAGTTTCTAAACCGAGGCCGTCTCAATAATGTCGATATTCGTTACGATGTGGATCTTGTTACGACGACTAGCGATCTCGCCATGGCGACTAACCGCACCACCCATAATATTGATCTGTATACGATTGATTCCGTGTCGGGCCGGGTCGCGTTATTGGCGGATGATCTTATTGATGACAGCCTGGGGGAGCCTTATGGCGGGTGTTTATACACCTCAGATAAAACTGGGAAAACTCACTTTTTTGTGAATAACAAAGACGGCCTCTACCAGCAGTGGCGGCTAGACTTTGATGCTGATCCCTCTTCACCAAAAGCTGCGTCAGTGTCGGCCAAAAAAGTTCGAGAGTTTTCACTGCAGGGGCAACCAGAAGGTTGTGTGGCCGATGATCGGTATGGGATCCTCTATCTAGGGGAAGAGAATCGAGGTATTTGGAAAATCGATGCAGAAGCTTCTGAAAAGGTGAGCCTTGAGCTGATCGACGATATGACGAGCGGGCATCTTATCGCGGACGTGGAAGGGATGAGCTTGTACCTGCAAGACGATGGCCGCGGATACTTGGTGGTTTCGAGCCAAGGTGACAATGCCTACGTACTCTACGATCGTCAAAGCAATGCCTACTTGGGGCGCTTTAGAGTATTCATGAATGCTGAAATGGGTATTGACGGAAGTTCTGAAACCGATGGTCTTGCTGTTTCTAGTGGAAACTTTGGTGGTCCATTTTCTAAGGGCTTGTTAGTCGTTCAAGATGGACGTAATCGCCTGCCTGATCAGAGTCAAAATTTTAAATTAGTCTCGTGGACCTTAATCGAAAAAAACCTGCCGTAGAACGGACTAACAACGTTGCTGCAGTTACGGATAGAGGGGCGTAGACGCCATTCGCCCCTCGATGTCTAGTGCTTGGCGTGTTGTCTCTTAAATTCCGACGGAGATATTCCGCTCCAGCGAATAAACGCGCGGCGAAAATTTGAGACATCGTGAAAGCCCAGTAAATCGGCTGTGTGATTGACTGATATTGCTGGATTGCGCAAATAGGTTTCCGCCAGTTCTTGCCGTACTTCATCGAGAATCTTTTGAAACGAGACGTTTTCATCACTGAGTCTTCGACGGAAAGTCCTTGGGCTCATGTGAAAGTGGCTAGCGGCTTGTTCCAAACTCGGAAATTGATGTTGCGCCGCGACCAACAGCTCTCGCACTTTAACTCGCAATCCCTCGCTGTTCTTCATGCGAGATAGCAGCTCATCGCATTGCTGCTCGTAGAGTTTGAGCATGGCAGGATTGGCGTATTCGGGTTTTTCTTCCATCAGTGAATTGGGAAAGGTGACCCTACTGGCGTCAGCATTAAAGCGAAGAGGGCAATCCAGAGTGCGATGGTAGTCGCTAACGTAGCGCGGAGCTGAATAATTAAATTCGATTTCAGCTTCTATGTGCTCGAGATGCAGAAGATGTTTAATCGAGCTTAGAACACCGGCAAAAAATAGTTCAGTGTCTTGACGCTGATCCAACAACTGATCTCTTTTGGGGCAGTACTCAATCGATACTTTTCCATTCTCTTCTTGTAGGTTTAGCGAGGCGTTGTTGAGTAGCAATCGGTAGTACTTGGTGAGAATTTCCAAAACTTGCCGAACATTGCGACAACTCATTACCGCGTAGCCAAACACGCCGTGTGAGGTCAACGTGAGCTGTTCACCAAAATGCAGAGCTAATGCTTCATTGCCGGTGGTCTCGATGGCCAGGCCAATTAAATCGCGCAGTTGACTTTCGCCGCAGCGGGCTTCTGGGCTGGCTAAGTCGCTGTCGCTTAATTCAACGGAATTGAGCAGTTTTTCTCGCGATGCGCCAAAGTTACTGGCGACGTCGACTAAGATTGCTGCATAGCTTATGGGTAAATCACGTTCTTTCATCTCTCAAATTCCAGCAGATAGGCAGTTGCTTATTATTCTTATCTAATTGATTTTATTGTATTTCATGTAATTTTTATCACTCTTTAGGAGTGTTTTTCTAACTGTGTCAAGGCCAAATATGACTATTAACATGGCTCAAGATAACCTTGTGAAGGGGCCGGATGCAAGCAAAACTTGAGACCATAAAAACACAATTAGGGAGAACACCGTGCCAGCCACTTTTGTAGAACGTACACCTAGCGAAATTCGATTCTTTGAAAATGCACAAAAAATCGGCGTCGATGGCGTTGATATGGAACTGACCGAAACGGCGGTCAATGAAGTCGCCGAGATTTTTAAAACGCCGCTCACCGGTAGTTTTAACTGGGATTATCATATCAACGAAGACCGCATCAAAAAGCTCTATAACCTCGGTAAAGAGCTGAACTGGAATGCGGATATGGATCTTGACTGGTCTAAGCCTATCGGTAGCGCTCCTTACGAAGTCAGAGCGTTTATGAGTGGCTTTGCAGAGTACAAGCCCTTTACCGATATGACTCAAGAGCAGCGCGAAGAGTTCTTGATACATTCTGAAGCCTGGACAGACTCGCAGTTTTTACACGGTGAGCAGGGCGCCTTGTTAGTGGCTTCACAACTGGTCTCTTGTGCACCCACTTACAATGCCAAGCTTTACGCAGCGTCACAAACCTTTGATGAGGCTCGACACGTCGAGACGTTTAATCGTTTTCTGCAAACCAAAGCTGGCATCATGTACCCGATTGATGGCGCGCTGAAAAATATCATCGATAAGATTCTGAGCGATGAGCGCTGGGATCTTAAATTCATCGGCATGCAGGTTGTTATTGAAGGACTTGCTCTCGCTGCCTTCACGACCTCCAAGGAGTATGTTGACCCGAACGGTTTGAAGCACGATATGCTCGACCTAATCATTCGAGATGAAGCGCGTCATGTAGCCTTCGGTATTCACTACTTGGCCGAGTATGTGAAAACGTTGTCGGACGAAGAAAAAGAAGATCGCGCCGAATTTGCTTATGAAGCGTGTTTGGTCAGTCGTGAGCGTTTGGTGCCAACCTCAGTATTCCGTCACTTCGGCTGGGATGAAGAAGAGGCTCGCCAAGTCTTTCTAGAGGGCGGTGGTATGGAGCATTTTCGCAAGCTGTTATTCCAACGTGTTATTCCAAACTTACGCCGTATTGGTTTGCTTACCGATAAGATTCGTCCAAAATTCGAAGAGCTCGGTATTTTGCAATTCGAGGACATGCCAGATGACGCTGACATCGATTGGGCTGAGCTGAGTAAACCACTCTACAGCTAAGCGCTCTGAGCTAGGTCTATCTGCTGTATAAAAAGGGAGGTGCAAACGCATCTCCCTTTTTTTGTGTTTATAGCTTAGAGGGCGCGCAGCCCTTGCTTACGTTTTCCTGCACAACGTCATGCTAGCCCCTAGCCCCTAGCCCCTAGCCCAGAAGGGCACTAATAGTGACAATCTCCATGGCCTCCAGAGCCGTTTTCCTATACCCTTGCAGCCCCTGAATTACTTGGCCTTGGATGTTGTTTTCGCTATGCGTCGACAGGACTTTTCGTACGAATTACCCAACGAACTGATTGCTCGTCAGCCCACCGCCGAAAGACGCGGAAGCCGGCTGCTGCGATTAGACGGTGACAGCGGTGCTATACAGCACGGCCAGTTCCCAGATTTACTTAACTGGCTAGAAGCCGGTGATTTGATGGTTTTCAACAATACCCGGGTTATCCCCGCACGTGTGTTCGGTCAAAAGCCCTCGGGCGGCAAGGTCGAGGTGTTGGTCGAGCGGGTGATTGACAGTCATCGTGTGCTGGCTCACACCAAAGCCAGTAAATCTCCCAAAGTGGGCACTGAGATCATCTTGGAAGATGGCACTGTATTGATGGTCATCAATCGCCATGAAGCGCTATTTGAGCTTGCCTTCCCAAAAGACCAGTCAGTACTCGAAGTGCTCGAGCGCATTGGTCATATGCCGCTGCCGCCCTATATCGATCGCGAAGACGGCTTGCAAGATCGAGAGCGCTATCAAACGGTTTATAGTGATACCGCTAAGCCTGGAGCTGTTGCTGCGCCCACCGCCGGTTTGCACTTTGATGATGAATTGTTGACGCAATTACAGGCCCGCGGTGTCGAGATAGCTTTTGTCACGCTGCACGTCGGCGCAGGCACCTTTCAGCCAGTGCGTGTGGACAATATCAAAGAGCATCAGATGCACAGCGAAATTATGGAGCTGGATGCGGCTGTGTGCGAAAAGGTCAAGCAGACCAAGGCGGCTGGCGGACGCGTAATCGCGGTCGGTACCACCAGTGTGCGCTGCCTCGAAACCGCCGCTCAAAGTGGTGAGCTGCGGCCCTATCAGGGCGAGACCAATATATTTATCTATCCCAGCTATCAATACAAAATCGTCGACGCTCTGGTGACAAATTTTCACCTGCCAGAATCTACCTTGTTGATGCTAGTATCGGCTTTTGCTGGCTATCGCCATGCGATGGCTGCCTATGATGAGGCGGTCGCCGAGCGCTACCGCTTCTTCAGTTATGGCGATGCCATGTTCATCACCCGAAACCCCCATGCAACGACAGAGGAAATCAGCCTTGACCGCGGACAATAAAGACGCCAGCCGTAACGAGTGTTTTATGGACTTTGAATTGGATACCAAGCAAGGCAAAGCGCGCCGTGGGCGCCTCAAATTCCCTCGTGGTGTGGTTGAAACGCCAGCCTTTATGCCCGTTGGAACTTACGGAACCGTAAAAGGCATGTTGCCCCGCGATATCGAAGAGATAGGCGCCGACATGATTTTGGGCAATACCTTTCACTTGATGTTACGCCCGGGCACCGAAGTAATTAAAGCCCACGGTGATCTGCACGATTTTATGCAATGGAAGGGCCCAATTCTCACTGACTCTGGCGGCTTTCAGGTGTTTAGCTTGGGGAAGATGCGAAAAATCAGTGAGCAAGGTGTGACATTTCAGTCGCCGATTAACGGCAGTAAGGTCGAGCTCAACCCTGAAATTGCCATTCAGGTCCAGCGAGACCTGGGCTCTGATGTGGTTATGATTTTTGATGAATGCACGCCTTATCCCGCTACCGAAAAAGAAGCTCGAGATTCGATGGAACTCTCTATGCGTTGGGCAAAGCGCAGCAAAGACGCTCACGGCGAAAGCCCATCGGCGTTATTTGGTATTGTGCAGGGCGGTATGTATGAGCACTTGCGCAGCGAGTCGCTCGAAGGTTTAACGGATATTGGTTTTGATGGCTACGCCATTGGCGGTTTGTCGGTGGGTGAGCCGAAAGAAGATATGATTCGAGTATTGGATCATCTCGCTTACACCATGCCGGAAGACAAGCCTCGCTATCTAATGGGGGTTGGTAAACCTGCCGATATCGTCGAAGCGGTGCGTCGCGGTATTGATATGTTTGATTGCGTGATGCCGACACGCAACGCTCGTAATGGCCACTTGTTTACCTCAGAGGGAGTGATCAAAATTCGCAATGCAAAGCACCGTCACGATACCAGCGCTTTGGATGCCGAGTGCGATTGCCACACCTGTACAAATTTTAGTCGCAGCTATTTGCACCATCTCGATAAATGCGGTGAAATCTTGGGCGCGCAACTCAACACTATCCATAACCTGCGTTTTTATCAAAACCTGATGTCTGGTTTACGAGCGGCGATTGCCGATCATCAGCTGGATGAGTTTTTGGTGGAATTTTATGGTAAGCAAGGACTCGAAGTTCCGCCGCTGACAGGCGCAAATTCGTAGCTTTCGCGCACGATTAAAGGTGGTTGTAACAATTGCCTCCTTCGCGCTTATAATACGAGCATTGGGCTATCGACTCTTGGGGTGGATTGAAAATTATCAATCTGACCCCATGATAAATGGCTACGGGCTACGGCGTAACAGTGATAGTTAGCTACTTTTAAAAATTACAAAAAAGAAACCGGCCATAGGCCACTTTGGGACCATTTATGAATCGTTACCCCCTTTGGAAAAACCTGCTGGTATTGCTGATCGCCACTTTAGGTGTGATCTATTCAGCTCCTAACCTCTATGCGCCCGATCCTGCGGTGCAAATATCCGGTCAGTCGGGTGCCACTGTGATTGATGAGCGCGCTTTGGCGATGGCGACAAGAGCGCTTGACGAGGCGGGGATTGAGTATTTTGGAGAAGAGTTCAACGGCAAGAATGCTCTGTTACGTTTGGCCGACGCCGAAAAACAGTTGGCGGCAAAACAAGCGATTCAACAGCAGCTTGGTTATAACTACGTGGTTGCTCTGAACTTGGCGCCGACAACTCCCGAGTGGTTGAGAAGCTTAGGGGCAGCACCCATGAAGTTGGGGCTAGATCTAGCCGGTGGTGTTCATTTTTTACTTGAGGTTGATACTAAGACTGCGGTCGCCAAGCGCTTGCAAAGCACTGCGACGGAAATGAAGTATCAGCTGCGTAAAGCTAAAGTACGCTACCAATCCGTTAGCCTCAGCGAAGACAACGTGATTACTGCCAGTTTTAAAACGGCTGAGCTACGCGATTCAGCCAATGCAGAGATTCGCAGCGAGTACCCAACATTGGTGCGTGAAAGCGAAGATCAGAATGGTCGCTTCATCATTACCATGCAGATGAGCGAGCAGTCCATTCGTGAAATCGAAGACTACGCCGTCAGCCAAAACTTAACCACCTTGCGTAATCGTGTGAATGAGCTGGGTGTGTCGGAGCCGATTGTTCAGCGTCAAGGCCGCAACCGAGTGGTTGTCGAGCTGCCAGGTGTTCAAGACACCGCTGAAGCAAAACGTATTATCGGTAAAACGGCAAATCTAGAGTTTCGTCTAGAGGCAAAACCTTCCGAGTTAGTCACCCGTAAAGAGTCTTTCCCTTTCCGCAATGAAATGGATCAGCGTCGTTGGGGCAATTCGTTTCTTGAGAAAAAGCTGATCATCTCCGGTGATCAAGTGGCCGATGCGAAATCGAGCTTTGATGGTGAAACCAGTCAGCCACAAGTGAACATTACTTTGGACAGTTCGGGCGGTACTAAAATGCACCGCGCGACGCGAAGCAATGTGGGTCGCCGCATGGGGGTGTTGTTCATTGAGTACAAAACTCGTATGGATTACGTCATCAATGAGCAGGGCGAACAAGAAGCGATTCCAACTCAAATTATTGAAAAGAAAATCATCAGCCTAGCGACCATTCAAAGTGCGCTAGGTATTCAGTTTCGTATTACTGGTCTAGACAATACGGCTGAAGCATCAGAGCTGGCTCTGTTGCTGCGAGCAGGCGCCTTGGCCGCACCTATGTACTTCGTTGAAGAGCGTACCATCGGTCCGTCATTGGGGGCTGAGAACATTGAAGTCGGTGTTAAATCGGTACAAATCGGTTTGGCGGTTGTTTTGGTCTTTATGCTGATTTATTACCGTGTGTTCGGACTGGCTGCCAACATAGCCCTGAGTATGAATTTGGTTCTGCTGTTGGCTTGTATGTCTATGATGGGGGCGACTCTGACTCTGCCGGGGATTGCAGGTATTGTATTGACGGTAGGTATGGCGGTTGATGCAAACGTGTTGATCTTCTCGCGAATACGAGAGGAGCTGGCCAATGGCCTGCCTCCGCACTCGGCGATTAACTCGGGTTTCGATCGAGCCTTTACCACAATTCTCGACGCTAATCTGACGACCTTAATTGTGGCGGTAATCCTTTACGCGATTGGCTCTGGCCCCGTTCAAGGCTTTGCCGTGACCTTGTCTATCGGTATTGTGACCTCGATGTTTACCGCTATTGTGGGTACGCGATCGTTAATCAATTTGATTTACGGTAGCCGTCGTAACCTCGATAAGATCTGGATCTAATACACCGCTTTATACCGAATGATTGAAGCCGCTCCGGCGGCTATCCACAGGATAGAAAAATGTTACCACAAGAAAAAGTCATTAATTTTATGGGCAAGCGTAAGCTAGCGGCAATGATGTCGACGCTGCTACTCATCGGTGCAATTGCCTCGCTTGCGTTTAACGGCCTAAAGTTCGGTTTGGACTTTACTGGCGGTACGCAAATCGAGGTCGGCTATGAACAGTCGGCAGATTTGAATAAGGTGCGCCAGCAGTTGGATGCGGCCGGTTTTGACGGTGCCGTGGTTGTGCACTTTGGGGCCGAGACCGATGTATTGATTCGTTTGCAAAGAGGCTTTGAGTCTGGTTTGGGCGATGAAATTCTCGCGGCTTTAAATCGCACAGGTGAAGATGTTGAGCTGCGTCGAATAGAGTTTGTTGGCCCGCAGGTGGGCGAAGAGCTGCGTGATGACGGCGGTATCGGCATGTTATTTGCGCTGGTGGTGGTGATGGCCTACGTTGCCATGCGCTTCCAGTTTAAATTCTCTATTGGCGCGGTCGCGGCCTTGGCGCATGACGTGATCATCGTATTGGGCTTTTTCTCAGTGATGCAGTTGGATTTTGATCTCACTGTACTGGCGGCCGTGTTGGCGGTGATTGGTTACTCGTTGAATGACACCATCGTGGTGTCTGACCGAATACGAGAGAACTTTCGCAAGCTGAGGACAGAAACCCCGGTAGAAGTTATCAATGTGTCTTTGAGTCAAACACTGGGGCGCACCTTGATAACGTCTTTGACGACAGCGTTGGTACTGTTTGCACTATTTTTCTTTGGCGGTGAGATCATTCACGGATTTTCAATCGCCTTGTTAGTGGGTGTTTTGGTGGGTACTTACTCTTCTATCTACGTTGCGAGTAACGTGCTGCTGGGTATGAATATCAGCAAAGAAGATTTGATGTTGCCGGTCAAAGAAGGTGAAGAGTTCGATGATGTGCCCTAGTGCGTAACTGCGCTCCAGTAAAAAGCCTCGCCAATTGCGGGGCTTTTTTTCGCCTATGCTGTGGCTAGATCAATGCTCAGTAAAGCTCTGCCAGGGTCTTTTTGCATCGCGTTTCTCTATTGCGTTGTCTTTTTCTGCGCTGGGCGAGTGGGCAGTAAGGTTCGTAAAGGGCACCGTCTCGCTTGCGGCATGATTTCATCTTTTTGTTCGGGCGCTTGGTATCTCGCCAACAATACAAAGGTCTCAGTCAGCCACAGGCGCCATGGTTTAGGGTTGTCGAGTTTGCGTTTCACAGGTTTTGTTTTCCTCTGAAGTACCGTTTACTGAGTATAGATCGTGTCTTCGTATTTTGCCGGCTTGGTCTTTAGCGGGGATTCACGTAAAGTCGCTCGAATCCACAAATAATCTGAAGGATTAAGTTCTCAGATTGTCAGTAACCATTGCTGAATCAACCATAGGATGGTGAGGGCTAACTAAGCGTAACGGCCAACAGCATAATAA
>ERZ1027208.837-NODE-837-length-10341-cov-7.743535_pt1 | contig 10341 bp, 6 predicted proteins | sample MGYA00520867_ERZ1027208 | MGnify/ENA primary metagenome ERZ1027208 (study PRJEB33311, sample SAMEA4378413) | marine metagenome | biome: Marine biome; feature: Fjord; material: Water | collected 2014-07-20T08:00:00Z/2014-07-... | depth 75 m ...
CAATTACCATATCGAAATTGTCCATTAAATACTCACATGCGTAATGGAGTTCACCCTCTGTTTCAGCATGAATTTCAAAAAGGGTCTGGTTTATTTTAACATCTTCGCCAAGCCGGACTTGCCAGTCCAAGCCCGCCACCGAAGACGCAGGTGCTCCAGCTAATTTTGCCAATCTTGCCAATCTCCTATTATCAACTTTAACTATAGTACCAGCGTGTGGCGAAAGAAATTTATAGCGATAGTTACTATAGCCTAGTTGTTTTAAACCACCTTGACTGGAACATATTTCCGAAAATTTTTCCCATGCTTTCCCCTCAGACAACGTTTTCCGCGCAAGATTTTTACCCTCACCCACTGCGGCTTTCGCCCCCATTTCCAATAACAACCCAGCTAAATCCAATGATCGCTCTTTAAGATCTTTTGGTGCATCCTTTTCACCTTTGAGTACTTTTAACACGTCTCGAGCTTCCAGTGATGGGCCAATACCTTCCCCTACGGGTTCATTACCGTTAGTGATTATTGTTTGTACCTTCAAATTACAGCGTATTCCCACCTCAATAAGTTTTTCGCTAAGTTGCTTGGCCTCTTCAATTGTCCTTACTTTAGCCGTAGGTCCAACTGGGATATCGATTAACACATGGGTAGAGCCTGCCGCCATTTTTTTTGATAACACAGACGCGATTAGTTGCCCTTCGCTATCCAGATCGAGTACTTTTTCCACGCGAATTAGCACATCGTCCACAGGGCTTAGTCGTACACTCCCCCCCCAGGCCAGCGAGCCCCCTGTTGTGTTTACCACCTTCTTGATCTGATCGAGGTCAAGATCAACATTGGTCAGTGCTTCCATAGTATCAGCTGTGCCAGCAGGTGATGTAATGGCTCGCGACGATGTTTTTGGAATCATTAGGCCATTTGCTGCAACAATGGATACAACGATAGGGGTAGTACGGTTACCTGGTAGCCCTCCTACACAATGCTTATCCATTATCAGTTTCCCGCCCCAATCTAGCCGGTCTCCCACATTGACCATCGCGTTTGTGAGCCATGTGATTTCGTCAATACTGAGTCGATCCCCTCCACAGGAGGTGACAAAACTTGATATTTCAATATCGTTATAATGTCCCTTAGCAATATCATTCACGATGGCTGATAAGTCGTTTTTCGAAAAATCGGAGTTGCTAATTTTTCTGCGTAACGCAGACAGCGAAGTCACAACGGGTGCGTGTGAGACGCTTACGCATGCACTGGAAGGTAACTTTAGTTTCTCTAGTGCTACATCAGAAAGTCCAATCGTGTTCTCCTTCAAGAGGTTGGTATCTACGACATAAACTTTTGCGATAATTGATTTATCACCTCGGGAAATGCGAACACTTGCCAGCGCGTTGAAACCCTCTGACCGACAAACATGACAATCAGATCGCATGAACGCAACTAACTCGTGATGTGTGTTGATCCCCATTTTTACAGCTTTTAGTGAATGAGGTCTTTCGTTAATATCCATAGCATGCCTTCTATTTAAAAAACCAATTTTTTATGTGTTGGTTGTAATTCGAAAACTGTTCCTTAACTTTTATTTCAACTGATTATTCTTGATCGGGGCAGTGCTAATTGATTCCTAAGTTATTAACTATCCATAGGTAAGCATCCTCAAAGAGACTAGTGTACTTTACTTCTTGCTGTAAGCTCGATAACCCAAACAAAAAGCATGCCCAGTGATGCCATAATAAGGCTATAGCCAAGCTGGTGATCCTGACCAACGATCTCTACATATTGAAATGGAGTCAGATTTTCTTGCATTATAGGAAAATCCACGCCCTTTCCATCTGTTCCCAATATTAAGGTGTGTTTCCATGGCCATATTTTATTTAGGGAACCCAGCATAAAACCCATTAACAATGTCATGGTTGCTTCGTGGTAGCGAACTAGCAGCAAAGAGATAAACCGAGAAAACAATATCAACCCCGTTATGCATCCAGTAGCAAAGATCATCAAGGTTCTTATATCAAATTCATTGATCGCCTCAATAACATAATTATACATTCCCATCAGGAGTAATATAAAACTACCAGAGATGCCCGGTAGAATCATCGCGCAAATTGCTAATGCTCCAGCGAAAAAGAAGCTAATAGCGGTTGGATCTATCTTAGATGGATTAAGGGTTGTAATTAGATAGGCAGAAACGATACCCATCAATAGGGACATTAAATTCTTCAAACACCACTGTTTTATTTGCTTAGCCATGCTCAAAGACGACATCAAAATCAACCCAAAGAAAAATGACCACAATAATGTCGGGTATGCACTGATCAAAAAAGTGATTCCCCTCGCAAGACTCGCAACGCTAGTTATGATACCTAGCATTAATATCAATAAGAAATTTCCGTTAATATCAGCCCAGAATGCCGCTGGACCTTGAGAAAACAACACCCTTATTGATTTGGGCCCCACGGATTTAATGCTGCTTATCAGCTCCTCATAAATACCGGTAAGGAAGGCTATAGTACCGCCACTAACGCCAGGGACCACGTCTGCTGCTCCCATGGCCATACCTTTTATATACAGCAGGAAACCTTTTTCTATATTGGCCATAGAATCACAACCTCAGTAAAGTTTGTTGTAGAATTGCGAGTAGAGTTTCTGCCCACAAAAAGGAGGCTTCATGTAATTGGCTAACTGACTTACATTTTCTCACTCTCGGTCAGAAACTACGTAGCGCAAAGCTAAAGCCACGAAAATATTTGCAGCCCACTTCCATTTTGGTCTTAAACTAGCTATCGAAATAGCTTGTTTTCTTAGTGCCATACTTACACCTCTATAACGTTGACATGCTAATTCAGAATAAGAACCGAACAATCAACTTAAACAAGCTGAAGAACGGCCTAGAAAATCGACTCTTAAAGCTATCTTTAAGAACATTTGAGTCTTCCGCCATATTATTTTTAGACAATTTAAACGCGTACTTTTTATTTATTTCCCCCCAGGCTTGAGCCATTTCATTCCTGTTACTAGGACCAACTATCGTTTCGACATTTTCATAATTCAAAAAAAGGGTGTTGTTAATTGAAAGCCAAAGCGAGATAATTCTTACACCAAGAAAGTTTTCTGGTTTTGCATTGATAACGGATGGTATCAATAATTTGGGGAATAGATAATGCAAGTTGTTTAGTTCCCCAAGGATAAATGCCATATTCCAGGACTCGTAGAGACTTACCCAATCTTTATGAAAAGCGAACGTTGGAAAACGGTTATCTTCCTCAACTAATAAATCATAAAACTTGTCAATATCGCCTTCTGGAAGTACGCTTCCTGTTTTGTACACTTCTCGATGGCAGTTTTTTTTCGCTTCTTCAGATAGTGCGTGCGCACTGATAGCATTGCTCTTTAGTCTATTATTATACTCAGTGATCCCTGCCTCATAAATATTGATCCTTAGCCAATCACTGCAGTAACAAGAACCTTCATTACACACAGATAGAAGAAGTTTGTATTCAAAATAGGACAGCTCACCATTTCTATAAAGATTTTTAACAGTATCTTTAACTACAACACCATTACCTTGCTGGCGTCGAAGTTTAAAATAACCCATCGCAGGATCTAGCGATACCGCCTTTGCGGTAGCAAAGAAATTTCCTGAAAAACTGCCTTTTCTGGGCCAATTACGCCAGATAGTACGAAATAAATGTGTACTATCAATTCCGATGTCTCTCTCTTTGGTCCTGATATGCGCAATAACTTCATTGAAAAATATGTCGCTATTGCTCATGGCTGCAGTCATAGCTTCTAGTATAAATGCTACATGGATTGATTTTTGAACATATAGTGATTCAGAGAACCAGCCTTCAATGAGTGATTTTTTAGCAAACTCTAGAATGGCTGGATGTTTTGCAATGAGCCCTTGCCTAATATTTTTAAGCATAGGCTCTAGTTGCTGAGGCTTTGAAACCACGTCACTAAGAAACCTTTTCATAGGTGTATAAGAAGTATTAAAACCATCAAGTTTCATTTCCATGATAATATCCTGAGAAATATCTAGGTCTGTCTTCATATCCATGTTGATACCCAGCGCACCCATTGAGTCATCAATAATAGTTGATGCAGCACCCTCTTCTACAGGTTTAATTGGCGTTTCTGCAAAGTGCACGTCATGCATGATAATTATTCCTATTGAGAGTTTTATGCATCCAGCTATTCCATGTATACATGGATTATTTTTCTATTTTTGAAATGCTTCTTCCAAACATTTTGTAGAGTTCACTATTTGTGGTTAATATCAGTGTTGTCTTTTCATCTACTACTGACTTATAGGCTTCAAGTGTTTTTACAAAGCCATAGAGATCACGAGATGAAGGGTCGCTGTTATATGCGCTAGCATATATTTCTGTTGCCTCGGCATCTGAATCCCCTTGAATGGTTTGTATTTCTCTATAAGCTTCAGATTGAATTCTTTGTAACTCTCGTTCTTTGTTACCAATTATTCTTGCGGCCTCTCCTGCACCTTCCGAACGAAATTTTTCCGCGATTTGTTGCCTCTCACTTATCATTCGTTGATATATTTTTTTCCTAACACTTTCATTATAGTTGATGCGCTTGAACCTAATGTCTAACAACTCGATGCCGAACTCTGACAATTTATCAGCTGCAGCACTAAAGATATCTTGCTCTATTAGTCGCCTGCCTCTTTGAATGGGCAGTAGTTTTCCGATATCAACACTGGCCAATAAGGGGTCGATATTAGGAATACGACCCTTCGTCGTACGAATTATTTCGATCAGCTCGTGTTTCGCGACCGCATTTCGTGTCTCACTTCCCAAAATATCTTCCAGCCTTGATTGCGCGCTGCGCTCGTCCCGTAATCGAAGGTAATACTGCAGAGGATCCTTAATGCGCCACCGGCCAAAGGTGTCAACTGTAATATAAAGTTTATCTTTGGTTGGCATATCATTAGCTGAACCATCCCATAAAAGAATTCTTTTTTCTATTCTATTCACAGTTTGTATAAAGGGAGTCTTTATTTTTAGTCCTGACTTATTTATCACATCTCCAACGGGTTTTCCAAATTGGGTAATGATTACTTGCTCTGTTTCATTGACTTTATAAAACGACTCGTAGGCAAGAATCATTAAAGGGAATGCAAGAGCCAATACAATGTAACCAACGTTTCTCATTGTCTATCTCCTATTTTTGAGTTCTCTTTACCGTGTTTTTAACTAAATTTGGCGTGGCTATTTGTAAAAGCGGTAACACGGAATTTGCCGCATCATCGATAATTATTTTTTGATTTATATTTGGGATTATTTCAATCATGGTTTCCAAATATAATCGTTTCTTAGTAACCTCTGGGGCTTTTAGGTACTCGTCAAATAATGCGTTGAACTTAGACGCATCCCCTTGGGCTCTATTAACCCTTTGCATAGCATATCCCTTAGCCGCTTGTATCTTTTGATCTGCGATGCCTGAGGCTCGAGGTACAGCTTTGTTGTATTCACCTCTTGCCACATTTATCATTTGTTCTCTCTCCTGCTGTGCCTCGTTAACTTCGTCGAAAGAAGACTGAACGGGCCTTGGTGGATTTACATTTTTTAGTTGAACCTGATCAATTCTCAACCCCATTTGATAGAGATTCACAACTTCTTGCATTTTTTCTTGCGCACTTGATTCAATATCTTGACGACCAATTGTTAAGACTTCGTCAACGGTACGGTCCCCTATGACTTCTCGCATCACAGATTCAGAAACATCTCTAAGGGCATCAGCTGGTTCACGCACTTTGAATAAAAAATCGAAAGCATTCTCGATCCTGAACTGAATTACCCACTCGATTAAGGCTGTATTTAAGTCTCCGGTGACCATCGTTGTTTCCAAGTTCCACTCTGTTGCAGAGGTCATTTGTTGAGAGAAGGTTGCACCTGGGGTACCAAATCCAAATTCTTCTTTAAGCTGCCTCTTGACTGGTACCTGTGTGACAGAATCAATGCCAAACGGGATTTTGAAGTGCAAGCCTGGGTCAACCACTTCGTGATAATGGCCAAAGCGCTGCAATACACCAACCGATTCTGCAGATACGGTGTAGTAGCTCCCCAAAAAAGCCATGACGAGTATCACTGCACTGATTACAAGTGAAATACGACTTGGCGACAACCTCACATCGAAACCGGGTGGTTTCATCTTTGTTTGCATATTTGTCTCCTGATAGAAATTATTTTGAATGTTTTTCTAATGCGTCGAATTTATCCCGCATTTGGTTTACTGAAGTTCTAACACGTTCATACCCCCCCCCTTGACTGACCGATGTTAATAGAACCACTGCATTTCACCGAAAAACAGTGGTTTTTGGCGTCCGAATTCTGTATCCGTCCTACCCTTAAACCATTGAAAGCCAATTCGGAAATGCAAATCTTCATACTCCCCGGGGCTATGGCGAACTGTGGGTAGGAAAACATAGGAATTGTCGTTGGCGTTATACAGCCACGTAATATCAACACCGCTTATAGAATCTAATTCTTGTTTAAATATCAGCCCAATATAACGTTTCGCAACGTCAGTACGCTTACCTGCTAACAATGCGAGCCAGTCGTATTCCTGTGGTTTGTTGGCACCATCACCCCGGTATAACAGTTCTGTAATTAATGTCGTTTCACTGACAAATGTATAATTCATGCTTACAACAATATCGTTGTAGCGTGATCTGGTCGCGGTAGGCGCTGTTTCTTCGTATTCATTTCTAGTCGCTTCTAAGCGCCAGCCGGCTGAACCCAATTGGCCAGCAGCGGAAAAGCCCCCAGCCCTCACCGTGCCATAATCAGCTAGAACAAAATCCAGGTCCGTTGTTTGTATATGTGTACGCATACGTATACCTGACGCTTTTTCTGAATCAGAATGACCTCCCACAGAAACCCACTCTACGCGACTTCCATTTTCACGATTCCAGACAAGTTGTACTGCATCTACACCTTGTCTTTCGTCTGGCTCAAGCTGTAAGGGGTCGTACGGATTAAAGCGGTCGAAGCTACTCCAAATAAAGCTGCGAGACCAATTGAGCTGCTGGCGTCCAATGCGGATATCTACAGAGCCAACAGGCATTCGTATGTACGCTCGATAGAGGCCATGACTTCCCTTTTCTTCATCTTTATTATGCCATTCGTTTTCAAGCTCCCAGTAGGTATTCGGCGTAAGTTGTTTTTGTAGCTGGTATTGATCCGTCGCTAAGTAATCACCGAATTGCCACTCGATATCGTAGCTCAGTAGTATTTGAGCTTTTGAAAATGGTTGGCGCCAGGTCATACGAAAACGATTAATACTTTGCTCTACGGACTCTTCTTTTCCAATAATCGTTTCTGTGTTTAACCAAAGTGACTTAACGTAACCAGACACTTCTGCATTGCTAGTTCCCCCCTGTAGTAGAATAAATAAGCCCACTACTACAACAGCTATTTTTCTAAAAGCGTTACCGCCCATGAAGTGCCTCCACGGGCTGTAGGCTGGCTGCTTTTAACGCGGGATAAATGGATACAACAACCCCGATTAGGTATAGCAGTGCAGCAGGCAATATCAGATTAGATGGGATAATAACGGGATAGATACGATCAGTGACTCCTGGAATGGCTGCCATGCTATCCATAAACGCCGACAAATCAATACCTTCAATATGGTAGTACTGAGCCAGTGCAAGACCTGCGAGAATGCCAACAATAATGCCAGCCGCACCTAAAATAAGCGACTCATAAAGAACGGTACGTAACACCTGGCTTGGTAAAGTGCCCAATGCCAATAACATTCCAAACTCTCGAACCCGCTCAAGCACTGACATGAGCATTGTATTCATCACGCCCATACCCACTACGACAAATATCACCGCTAGTATTAAGTAAAAATCAACTTGGGTCATTTCAACCATTTGTACAACGACAGGCATAATCTGTTCCCAAGGCTGCGCCTTTAACTGGGTGCCGTTTAGCGCCGCAGATAATCTATTGGCAACGCCTTGACTATCGTGCCGATCAGATAAACGAATCGCTAAATGGCTAATGCTATCCTCTGGCAAGGAAAATAGTTGGCGGACATGTTCAATGGAACTGAAGACATAACCCCTATCAAACAATTCGCTACCGCTAAAAAATATCCCACTAATGCGAAGTGCTGTTGAAAGCAATTGGCCCTGACTATCCTGTGTGGTCACCACTATTTTGTGGCCTATAGAAACCTTCAGGTCTTCTGCTAAGGTGCGTCCAATCAAAACACCCTCACCGCCAAGCTTCGAACTCACTTCTAAGTAGCTCCCCTCCTGTACCAACGTCTGCAATCGCGTAACATTGATTTCTGTTTCTGGATTAACACCGATCCAATTGACCGGTAACGCTTTATGGGGACTGCTTACCATTGAATCCATCACTAAACGAGGGCTGCTGCTTTGTATTTCTGGCATTTCAAGTAGATCTTGGCTGATGGATGAAGAAAGAAATACGGTTTCTCTTTTCCCCTCCTTTAACGCTTTAATTTGTACGTGAGAAGATAATAATTGAGTAGAATTGGTAATCATTTGTTCGAAAAAACCATCAGCAAACGCGTATAAAAAAATAAACGTGGCCATGCCAAAGGCTGACGCACCTGATGTAATATATGATCGTTTGGGATTTCTAAATAGATTTCGCCAAGCAAGTTGCCACCATAACCAGCGAGAAGGAATTTTTAGTACCTGCTCAATTTTATTGGCTATGAGGGCTGGTGGGGCAATACCTCTGATGGATTGGACAGGATCCATGCGAGAGGCTCGCCACGCTGGAAAAACAGCAGGTAATAAGCACACAATTAGAACAACCAGAGAAACCAAAAGCAGGTGATCTTGGCGCAGTAATGGGTAGACAATCGCGGATAAGCCAGGCATGGTCTCCATCGCTTCGGTATATGCGGATAAATCTATTCCATTTACAGCCCAGTATTGGGTAAAACCAATACCTAGGGCATTTCCAATTGCCAGTCCAATAACCGCTAGCAACAACGACTCCCACAATACCAGCTGGATAATCTGGATTCCCTGGGTGCCAAGCGCCTGCATTACACCAAATTCTCTTATCCGTTCCATCACGGACATGAGTAGCGTATTGGCAATGCCCGCAGCAACGACAATAAAAACGATCCATAGCACCACATAGGCTACTGCTTCATGAAATTCAACGGCCTGTACAACCGAGGGTAGCAATTTAGGCCAGGGATAGACCTCATATTCAGTTCCCAAATGGATTGTTAATTGCTGGCTCACCGGCTCAACGACCTGACGATTTTTAAGCTTTACCACCCAAGAAGTGTACTGCCCCCACATAGAATAAAGCTCTTGAGCACTGGCCACAGGTATCATTACTAAACGCTCATCCAGCATATCAATACCTGAATTGTACAAACCAACCAATGTAAAACGATCCGCACCAATTGAGCCATCAGCCGCTTGGACGATCATGTCCAGTGATTCGCCCACCGTTACGTTTAACTCACGGGCAAGATCATCTCCTAGTACGATTTCCAGGGGCTTGTTGGTTAAATATCGGCCTTCTACGATTGTATTGTGTAGGGTCGTGACGGTAGGTTCAAGTGCTATATCTACCCCATAAACCAGCACCGTAGCAGAGACGTTTTTTGAACTAATCAGTGCCGTCCCCTCCACCCTTGGCGTTGCGACTGAAATGAGAGGCTCATTTTTGATCGCGGCGGGGAATTTTTCTGACATTGAGAGTGCTAGAACTTTGTCTTTATGATACCCCTGCTTATGTATTTTAATGTGCCCTGTTAGGTACTGAATATTGTTGGCAATCATTTGTTCATTCATACCATCGATAAATGCCCATACAAAAATCAATGCCCATGCACCAATAACAATTGCTGACAAGGTTATGGCCGAACGCTTTGGATTTCGCCACAAATTTCTGAGAGCCAAGCTAAACATCTGAAACTACCTTTAATGAAGTTGTTCTCTTGCTCGGTAACGGTTGTTTGAACTGGTCATTTTCAATGCGCCCGTCTTTTAAGTGAACTATCCGACTCGCTCGTTCCATTACCATAGGGTCATGGGTGGAGAATAAAAAGGTAATACCCTGTTGCTGGTTTAGTTCACGCATCAAATCAAGTAACGCTGCACCAGTTTTACTGTCCAGATTAGCAGTAGGTTCATCAGCCAAAACTATAGAGGGTTTACTGGCGATAGCACGAGCCACAGCAACACGTTGCTGCTGTCCACCGGAAAGTTCTCGAGGCCTGCGATGTTCAAGTCCCCCTAGGCCAACCTCCGCTAACACTTTTTTTGCACGCGAGCGACGATCTGCGCTGCTCACCTGTTGAAGTAACATAACGTAC
>ERZ1027208.839-NODE-839-length-10313-cov-9.202964_pt1 | contig 10313 bp, 10 predicted proteins | sample MGYA00520867_ERZ1027208 | MGnify/ENA primary metagenome ERZ1027208 (study PRJEB33311, sample SAMEA4378413) | marine metagenome | biome: Marine biome; feature: Fjord; material: Water | collected 2014-07-20T08:00:00Z/2014-07-... | depth 75 m ...
GTCCATGCCAGGACCGACCCAGCGCCGCTGCGTCAAAGAAGCCTCGACCCCCAGAAATGCTGCTGCTTGGTCCATGGCTTTTTCCTTTTGGTTAGGTCCTGCGATCAAACTTCCTCGATGCGCAGGGCCACGGGATCGCCCGCGACAACGGATGTTGCGTTGAAAGCTTCCAGCGCGTGATCGATGTCAGCACGGGTGGTTTTATGCGTGACGATCAACACAGGCGCACAATCATCCTTATGGCCGTATTGGCGCATGCGGTCGATGGAAACGCCAGCTTCGCCCAAAACAGCAGCAACTTTTGCCAATGCACCCGGTTTGTCCTTAAGGGACAAACGCAGGTAGTAGGCCGCTGGCCGCTGGCTGAGTGCTGGCGTTGCTGCCTTGAGCGATGTTGCGGATTGGCCAAATACTGGCCCGCGGTAACCGCGTGCGATGTCGCAGATGTCTGACATTACGGCACTTGCTGTTGGGCCAGCACCCGCACCTGCACCGCGCAAAACGATTTGGCCAACGGCATCACCCTCAAGAACGATCATATTGGTGCCGCCCTCAAGCTGCCCCAAGGGAGAAGTCGCCGGAACAAGACACGGCTGCATACGTTGTTCCAACCCACGGCCTGTCATCTGGGCAACACCCAGTAGTTTGATCTTATAGCCCATGTCGGCGGCTGCGGTGATGTCATCAAGCGTGACGCGCTGGATGCCTTCCAATTCGATACCCGCAAAATTGACCTGAGTGCCGAAAGACAGGGACGACAAGATTGCCAGCTTGTGACCGGCATCAATGCCGCCCACATCTAGGTTTGGATCTGCTTCGAGATAGCCAAGCTTGTCCGCTTCATCAAATAGGGCGTTATAGCCTTGGCCAGTCGCCTCCATCTGAGTGAGGATATAGTTACAAGTGCCGTTCATCACGCCCATCACGCGGGTGATTTCATTACCGGCTAGGCCTTCGCCCAGCGCCTTAACAACAGGGATGCCACCAGCAACTGCGGCTTCATATTTGATCACGCAGCCTTTTGCTTCGGCAGTTTCGGCAAGGGGTTGGCCGTACATGGCAAGCATTGCCTTATTGGCCGTAACCACATCCTTGCCTAGGGCAAGCGCGGCCTCGGTTGCGTCTTTGGCTGGGCCGTCTTCGCCGCCCATCAATTCAACAAACACATCCACATCGTCGCGTTTGGCCAATACAACAGGATCATCTTCCCATGCGTATGACGACAAATTCACTCCGCGGTCTTTGTCGCGGCTGCGCGCGGAGACGGCTGTGATCACCAAAGAGCGGCCTGTGCGCGCTTCTAGCAATGCGGCCTGTTTGCGCAAGATTTGCACAACGCCAGCACCGACCGTGCCCAATCCTGCAATCCCAAGACGAAGAGGCTGTGACATGGCGGTTGTTCCTTTGAATGAATGCTGTTTGCGCCGATGTAGCCCGAACACTGCCTTCGTGCAACGCAGCAGAGGGGCTTAATGCAAGCCGTTAGCCAATCGCTGTCTTTCGGCGCCGCTCAAGACTGATCCGCGTAACCGCGCTGCACGGGCTTTTAAGGCGCTGACACGTGCATCAATTGCACCGGATGCTTGAACGGGTTCGACATTGGATGTGTTAGCCGCGGCCAAAACAGGGCCAAGTGGTACGAGGGCAGGATAATGGGAATTTGCCAATTCAGGCGTTACAGTACGATCTAACTGGGGAAATTGCGTGCAGGCACCTGTTAAGGTCAGGCAGGCCAAAAGGGCCGTTGGAATTAACACGCGTTTCATAGGCTACGGTTTGCACCAGCATGTGGGCGTTATGCAAGTGGCTTGGGTTATCTTGGCGTGAAAGGGTTTACTTTTTGAATGCTCGTTCAGATAATCAGGCCATGGCACGTACCGCAGGATCACATTCAGACATCACAGGCCCACGGGTTCGCGAAGCAGCGCTAAAGCTATTTGCGCAGGGGGGGTATGCCGCTGTTTCAATGCGCGCGATTGCGGCAGAGGTTGGTGTACAGGCAGGCGCGCTATACAATTATACACCAGACAAGCAGTCATTGCTGTTCGACCTGATGGAAGGTCATATGACCGAGCTGATGGCGGCGTCAAAAGATGATGAAACATTGTCGGCAGACCAACGGCTCAAGGAATTTGTCTCTTTTCATATCGGGTTTCACCACGCGAGGGCAGACGCCGTATTCATAGCCTACATGGAGTTGCGCAATCTCACGGAGGATAACTTCGCACGAATTGAGGCGCTGCGCAGCGCATATGAAAGCGGGCTGGAGCAAATATTGCGTGATGGTGTTGCCTCAGGTGCGTTTCAGATCAGCGATACCAAGATCGCAACGCTGGCGATTATCGCGATGCTGACAGGCGTGAACACGTGGTATCGCGCCGGTGGCAGACTTTCGTTGGAAGAAGTCACCGCGCAGTATTGGGAAATGGTCCGCCGCGCGGTGACGTGATGCGTTAGTGGGCCGGTTTGATGAATGTGCCGTTCTTGAGGTCCTGAACAGCTTGAACCAGTTCTTCACGCGTGTTCATCACAATGGGGCCGTGCCACGCGACGGGTTCGTCAATAGGCGCACCTGAGATCAGTAAAAACCGCAAACCATCTGGCCCAGCCTGAACTGTTACCTCATCGCCAGTGCCAAAACGCACCAATGTCCTGTCACCAGACATGTCTCGGATATTGAGCTCTTCGCCCGCAACTTCCTTTTCTAGCAACACACCAGAGGGGCGGCTGGCATCCACAAACGCTCCAGCGCCTTGGAAAATATAGGCAAACGCGCGACGATATGTGTCTATCTTGAAGGTTTTGCGTACACCCGCTGGGACGCTAACATCCAGATATTGTGGGTCAGCCGCGATGCCATCAACAGGACCGCGCTTGCCCCAAAATTCACCCGTGATCACACGAACCTTGGTGCCATCATCATCAATGACTTCGGGAATCGCATCGCTTGTTACGTCTTGATACCGCGGGGTCGTCATCTTTTGTGCTGCGGGCAGGTTGCCCCAAAGCTGAAAACCGTGCATCTGGCCGCGCGTGTTTCCATGCGGCATTTCTTGATGCAGAATGCCACTACCTGCTGTCATCCATTGTACATCGCCCGCACCCAATGTGCCGTTATTGCCTAGGCTGTCCGAGTGCTCAACAGTGCCCTCAAGAACATAAGTTATCGTCTCGATCCCGCGGTGCGGATGCCACGGAAAGCCTTTTTCGAAATCTATCGGGCGTTCATTGCGAAAATCATCAAATAGCAGAAACGGGTCCAGCTCACTGGGGTCCTGAAAACCAAATGCGCGGTGTAACTTAACGCCTGCACCTTCCATGGTCGGTTGGGCGGCGCGTGTTTCTAGCGTTGGACGTAAGGACATTTTGCGGCTCCTGTTGTGTTTCTCTCGATGAAATTAGGTGTTGTGTGGTTGGCAAGCAAGATGGCAGGGCGCAGGGCCACTGTGCGCAGATGCTCAGACAATCGCTTACAAAAAATTGCACGTGGCAAAACGGATAAAGGTCGGTTTTAGACGGGCCATGTCGCAAAACGAAAGCGAGGCTGGTTAGAACTTTGGAGAGGTTGGTTATGAAAATTGGGTTCATCGGGCTGGGCAATGTTGGCGGCAAACTATCGGGAAGTTTGTTGCGCAATGGTGTTGAGTTATACGTGCATGATTTGGACGCGGAGCTGGTTGCAGCGATGGTCGCAGGTGGTGCGACAGCAGGGGGCAGCCCTGCCGAAATGATGCATAACTGTGATGCGGTGATCACTTGTTTGCCCAGCCCAGCCGCCAGTGCTGCAGTGGTAGAGCAGATGCTGCCAGAGGTGACTGGTGGTAAAGTCTGGATCGAAATGTCCACCACGGATGCAAATGAAATCAAACGCTTGGCTGCATTGGTACAAGCACAAGGTGGTGCTGCGGTAGATTGCCCCGTGTCGGGCGGGTGTCACCGCGCGGATACGGGAAATATCAGTATTTATGCAGGTTGTGATCGCGAAACGTTTGACCGTGTACTGCCGATTTTGACGCATATGGGACGACGGATTTTGCATGTCGGCGAATTGGGCAATGCGAGCGTTCTCAAAGTGATGACGAACTACCTTGCCACGGCAAATTTGCTCACCCTTTGTGAGGCGCTGACCGTTATGAAAGCCCAAGGCATGGACCTGGGGATGACCTATGAAGCGATCGCAATGTCGTCTGGCACCAGCTTTGTGCATGAAACCGAAAGCCAACTGATCCTATCGGGATCACGGGATGTGAACTTTACGATGGACCTGATCCAAAAAGACATTGGCTTATTTCAAAAGCTTGCGGATGACGCCAGTGTTCCATTGGAAATTTCGCCACTGATGATCGAGATGATGGGCGACGGGCAAAAGCGGTACGGGGATCGTGCGCAGTCGGACAGAATGATTGAGCGGCTGGAAGAGGCAACCGGTTTGGAGGTGCTCGCGGAGGGGTTCCCGATGGATTTGGTGGATGATGAACCAGAAGAACGCGGATATGAGGTGCGCCCAAAACGGCTAATGTAAGGTCGCCGCGTTCTCAATAAGCGTTTGTAGTTGCACGGGAAACATCACCTTTTCAATTTCAACGCAGTGCTAGGTACTCGAAACCATGCGGACAGGCATATTGGGATATGCTTGCCCGTTGGTGCATCTGCGGCTAGGGGTCAGAAAAAGGAGTGCAGCCATGACCCCAACTGATGAAGTGCCAAAGACTGATCCACACGAGATTATCGCGACAGCAAAAGCCGGACCAGGGCGGCGATTTTTGGGCATGGGATCGCTGGGGCTGTTGGGCCTTCTGTTGATCTACATCGCATTTGTCCAATCGCCTGGACTTGAGTGGCGGGTGTTCTTGTTAGTGCTCGGGGTCGGCTCGCTTTGGGTTGCGGATAAGATGCGGCGCGCAACAGAAACACGTATTGAGCTGACTGAAACGGAACTACGTGACAGTGACGGCACAGTGATCGCGTTGATTGCAGATATTGACGGGATGGATCGCGGTTTTTTTGCGTTCAAACCTTCAAACGGTTTTTTGCTGCGCACAACGACCAAGGGACCAAATATTTGGCGTCCCGGTTTGTGGTGGCGGATGGGGCGTCGCATTGGCGTTGGCGGTATGACGCCGGCGAGTCAGACAAAATTCATGTCCGAGATCATTGCTGCAATCATGGCGCAACGTGATCTGAAGCTTTAGAACTTGCAAAAGAAAACCCCCGAACGGCGTGACCGTACGGGGGTAATTTATTCAGCGCAGATTAAGAACCAGCAAAATCTGCTTCGATGTCTTCCCACAATACTTGTGGTGCGTAACGTGGACGCGTGAAGATGAAGTGGTCAATCTGTTGGTTGCCAAGTCCGATCTCGAATGGCGGCTCATAGATACCGGCTGTTTCGACAACAATCATACGTTCGTTGTGGATCATCATCGGCAGTTTATCAGTCCAGTCACGCACGTCGTGGTTGCTTAGCTCAGTAGCGAAACCACTTGTTTTTGACCAATCCAGCTTGAAGATGTCGTTGTTTGCGTCATAGCGTACAACGCTTAGGCGGATGGTGCTTTCCTGTGGGTCCCGTGTGAGGGTGTTCATCAAGGCGTGTGTACCCTCAAGGTAATCCATATCAATGGCGAGGGTCTCGCGAGAAACCATGTCGCTGATCGTATAGGCTGCCTTCTGATGCATTCCGTGCTGTCGGGTGTAATCAAGCAATGTAATGAAGCAAATCATGCAAAAGAACATTAGCGGGATCATGATGATGGCTTCGATCGAAGCCGATCCTTTTTCGCTGCGGGCAAAGTTGCTGCGCAGGGGGGATTTCAGTTTATCATACCACATTATCTTGGCTCCTGTACGAATGCGCTAACCGCGATCATTTCGCCTTTTCCGTTGTCACCAGATCCGAGCAGCTTACCTAGTCCAAGGGAGGCTAGGAAAGGGACGTACTCATAGCAGGCACGCATAAGCATCAGCTCGTGCTGTTCACCAAGTGACCAACCGCGCACTGGCGTAATCGTCACAGGTGAGTTGGTGCAATCTGCGTCTGCTGGCAGACCTGTGTAGTTACGCAGGTCCTCTGACAGCAGTTCTAGACGCATGTTGGCTTCGCAGTCTTCCAATCCACCAGTGTTATCGCAGATGGCTTGCTTGAGGTCATCGTGGCTGTATTCGACCGCAGTGTTAAGCCGGATGATCCGTGTTGTGACTTCCAGACCGCGATCCAGTTGGAATTGGCGGTTAGAGTGTGTCGTCAACTCAACGCCGTAAAACAACGTCATGAAGAGGAGTGGAAGCATTACAGCGAATTCTAGCGTGTAGATTGCACCGGCTTCTTCCTTGCGAAACCGGTTTAGGCGGTTTGTGATACGAGTGATCATTGTGTGAGCCTCAGCTGGTTGATTTGGCGAGCAATTGCGCTGAACGCCTCTTTGATTTCGACACCTTCAACCCGGAAGAAGTGGCTGGGAGAAGAGGCGCAGTTTTCCATAACTTCGGCGCTATCGTCTGTAACTTCAAAGCCGATGGACCAAATCACGATGTTCTTGTCTTTGGCGGCGTCACAGATGTTGTTTAGCAGGGTATCGCCATAGTCAGGCCAGTACTTGAGGTACTTGAAGTTATCATGCTGGTAGCTTCGTACATAGCGGTTGAGATACCAGCTCAGGTTGTAGCGACTCCAGTGCGCTGCGTGGCTGGTCGAAGCATAGTAACTGTCGTCGATACGGTAGGAGTAATGGTTTTGACCATCGGTCATCAAGACAACTGTTTTGAGTGTCTCATAGTCGTCGTATGCCGCTGGACGGGTAATGAACGCAGGGTCTGTAATGCCATCATCGGCGAGGTTTTCGTTGGCTTCCTGGAAGTCCGGATCAAGCAGGCCAACGGCCCATTTCATACCGGTAAAGATCGAAGTACTGCCGCGCGCTTCAAGCTCGCTGATCTTGCCTTTCAGATCGGATACGTCTTGGCTAAAGGCCATGATGTCTTCGTGTTCACCGATGGGGCAAACTGGATTGGTTACATCGTTGCTGTACCCGTTATAGCTCCATTGGAAGTGTTGAACCTGATCATAGGTCTTGCTTCTGTCCATCTTGGCCGAATTGAAATCGCTTTCACTGAATTCAAGGCAGTGGCTGTAGGGGTTGTTCACGTCTACATCGAACTGCGCCATCAGCTCTGGACCCGCGCTCACGTGTTCGGAGTAAGGCACAATCGATACTGAAACGAGGTCAGTGGTGGATTCGTTTACTACGGCATCCACAAATGTGTTCGCGGCATCACGTAGGTTCGACATTTTGCTGCCGGATCCCATGGAGCCGGAGATATCAAGCACCATCGAGATTTCGACATTGTTGACCCGCTCTTCAGCTTCAGCGAAAGCGTTCAACTCTAGAAAGTTACCTAACTTATGGCCGATCCCGGCTAGTTCCAGGTTTTTTATTTCCTCATCCGTCAATTCGGAGTCTTCGGGTCGATTTTCGGCGATACGCGCATCTGCACGTTCCAATGCTTCAGCCACCGCTTCAGCAGCCTGCTCTGAGTCGCCTAGTGCAGCACTTGCTGAGCCACCCATGGCCGAAACGCCGTAAAAGTTTCCTTCAATGGTCTGCGCTTCGACTGCACCACTTGCGAGGACCGAAACAGTGCGGAAGTTCAAACCTTCATCGATGTTCACTTGTGCAACAAGGTCAGGATATCCAACCTTCGCAAAATAGTCATTCACAACGGCCTGTGGATCAAGTGTCTGATCCAGATCGGCGGCCGCAAGAACAGCGCGGTCAGCAGTGTGTTGGATTTTCACGCGGTGGTATTCGTGGCTGTTTAAGTCCCACGATACGCCGGCAAGCAATGTTAATGCGCCAAGAAATGCAAGCGATGTAATCGTAACATTACCCGCTTCTCCCTTCACAAACTTCCCCACGAAAGGGGGCAGTTTGGATCCCGCCGACGCCGGGAGGCAAGTTGTCGAAAATAGTTTTTTCATGTTCGTCACCTTTCGAGCCCGGACCTGTCATCGTGACGGTGTCATTGGCTAAATTCGATGCTCTGTATGGCGGATAAACGTGGCCAAAATGGGGCGAACTTGTGCCTAAAAGCCTTATAATAAAGGGATTTCAGGCATAATGCCTTTAATTCAACAGGAGTGTTTCTAAGCGGTAAACAGTAGGTTAAAAAAACGTTTCGTTTTGGATGTTGTCGGCTGATGTGAGTCGTTGCTATCGTCCAAGAAGTTATCGAAAGGTTAACCGGCGGCTGTTACTTTCAAGCATTTGAAAATAGTTTTGCACTTGTCACCGCCAAAAGAGCCTGAGGTGTGATCTCGAAAACTGTCTCTGGCGCGCCGCCAGCACCCCACACCGTTTCATAGCCCATTAGGGCGTCATCCATATAGGTAGGCATCGGGCACATATGGCCAATCGGGGCGACGCCTCCAATCGCAAACCCGGTTTCAGCGCGGACACGTTTAGGATCAGCACGCCCTAGTTTCTCACCGAACAGTATTTCAGCCCGCGTTAGGTTTAGCTCATGTGCACCACTGACAAGGATCAGTTTTAGCGCGCCAGATTGGGTCCCTTCAAAAATGAGTGACTTGGCAATCTGCCCGACATGGCACTCGCAACTGGCTGCAGCATCCGCAGCAGTACGGGCGCTGTTAGTCAATGTGATGATTTCAATGTTTAGGCCTGCAGCGATGGCAGCCTGTTTGACGCGCGTTGTGCTTTTACCCATCTCTGGCTCCTGCAACTTTTACTTTTGAGTAGGGTGCAAATGCTACAGATGTGGTCAAGGCCAAATCACAGAAAGAATATTGTTTCGATTGTTCTTAAACTGATTAAAAAAGTGGCACTTTAGGTTTTGCAGATCTAAGGTGCCGTAAGGGAGCGGGATTCTCCGTTCCCAAAATTGCGCATCGACATGTCCTTAGAAAGGGTGCCCCTTCCAATGAATCAAGCCACCAACGAACCAAGCTTTCGCGAAAGCGTTGATATGATGTTTAACCGTGCGGTTGACCTGATGGATCTCAAGCCGGGTCTCGTAGAGAAAATCCGTGTTTGTAACGCGACCTATACTGTGCGCTTCGGCGTTCGGCTGCGCGGAGACATCAAAACATTCACCGGATACCGTTCTGTGCACTCAGAGCATATGGAGCCGGTTAAGGGCGGCATTCGGTTTTCCATGGGGGTCAATCAGGATGAGGTAGAGGCGCTGGCAGCGCTGATGACATTCAAATGTGCGCTGGTCGAAGCGCCATTCGGGGGCTCCAAAGGCGGTCTTTGCGTGGATCCACGTGAATACGATGTGCACGAGATGGAAATGATCACGCGCCGTTTTGCGTACGAATTGATTAAACGTGACCTCATTAATCCAAGCCAGAACGTTCCTGCGCCAGACATGGGCACGGGCGAGCGCGAGATGGCGTGGATCGCGGATCAGTATAAGCGTATGCATACGACTGACATCAACGGTGCCGCTTGTGTGACAGGCAAGCCGATCAATGCAGGCGGTATTCAAGGTCGCACCGAAGCCACAGGCCGTGGTGTTCAATATGCGCTTCGTGCGTTCTTCCGCGATGGTGAGGGCGTCAAAAAAGCTGGCCTGACGGGTTCGTTGGATGGCAAGCGGGTTATTGTGCAAGGCCTTGGTAACGTGGGTTACCACGCAGCGAAGTTCTTGAGCGAAGAAGACGGCGCGCCAGTGATTGGCGTTATCGAATATAACGGCGCAATCTGGAACACGGATGGTATCGATATTGAGGCGCTCAAGGCGCACATCACCGCAGAGGGATCACCAAAGGGTTTTGCGGGGGGGACGTTTGTTGAAGATGGTGCCAGCTTACTCGAGAAAGAATGTGACATCCTTATTCCTGCAGCGCTTGAAGGGGTGATCAACCTCGGCAATGCGGACAAAATCAAGACCAAGCTGATTATTGAGGCTGCGAATGGTCCGGTAACCGCTGGAGCAGATGAAATTCTGCGCAACAAGGGCACTGTGATCATCCCCGACATGTATGCCAACGCTGGTGGTGTGACCGTGAGCTACTTTGAATGGGTCAAAAACCTAAGCCACATCCGCTTTGGTCGGATGGGGCGGCGTCAGGAAGAAAGTCGTCACCAGTTGATCGTAGATGAACTGGACCGGATTAGTCGAGACACCTCGATTAACTGGACTTTGTCTCCTGATTTTAAAGATAAGTACCTGCGTGGCGCGGGGGAACTGGAACTGGTGCGTTCCGGATTGGATGACACAATGCGGATTGCGTATGATTCAATGGCCAATGTCTGGCATGGCCGCGATGACGTGACGGATTTACGTACAGC
>ERZ1027208.841-NODE-841-length-10290-cov-6.888324_pt1 | contig 10290 bp, 10 predicted proteins | sample MGYA00520867_ERZ1027208 | MGnify/ENA primary metagenome ERZ1027208 (study PRJEB33311, sample SAMEA4378413) | marine metagenome | biome: Marine biome; feature: Fjord; material: Water | collected 2014-07-20T08:00:00Z/2014-07-... | depth 75 m ...
CTGCTTTTTTTCGTGAATTGTCAAATTTTACCCACTTACCTTTCAGTTCATCCCCAGTATTTTGGGGGTCAGGTAACAAGTTCGTACCTGATGCCGTAAAGTCTGCGAGCAAATAGACCCGTGAGAAATACTCTTAAGAAGTATCAATCCCACGCATTTTTGTCAAATCTACCTGTAGATCATCAAGAAGGCTTTGCCATTTATGTGGGTCAATTTGTGTGGCAATGACGATTTGCTCATTGGATATCACCCCAACATTCATTCGTCTTAACGTGTCAATTCTCGCACCATCACTCAACCCCATAAATAAGGTTTTTCGCCGCTCCCAACGATACTCGTCGATGCTTTCTTGTGCGGACCAAATTCGATAAGGCTTAATTGACAATTTAGTTGACACATACTCAACCAAGTGATCCTGAACTACTTCAGGGAAAAATTTCTCTACAAGGCGTTGGATTTCAGCTGGACTAAAATAAATAAGCCTTTCCTTGACAAAATGATAAGCTATTTTCCTCTCTTCTGTTTCAGAAAACTGTTGCAGCCATGTTGCCAAACTTTCAATAAATCTAACGCCTGCCAAATAATCTCTATATCCGTCATATTTATACGTCGACATAAACGTTAACCAGCGAAATTCTTCGCGAGCCTCATCCAAAGTCCAATCCATAATTTCACTGAGAATCCGCAAGCCAAGCGCCGTGTTCATTTTGCCATAACCCCTTATTTGAAAAACGCTAGTCCGTCTTTTATTAGGATGCGATTGAGGTAAGTTAAAGTCCCTTGCGGCCCTCTTATTCCAGCGGGACAGAGATTCCAACAACGATCTTGCGCTGAAGAAACTTCATCGACACTAAGAGAGAAAGGGCTTCCCAAAAGTTCCGTATCATTGCCTGGCCAGCGCCCTCGATCACCAATAGCGAGAATGTCAGTACCGGAAGGTATGAACTTTCGCATTTCACAGATAACAGCCACCTTAGACACGTCTGCCGCAATAATATCAATCGAATGGCTTGAACGTACAACTTTCACTTCATTATTGCCACTGTAACTGAGCTGATCACGAACACTTTGCCACAAAAACGACTCAGGAGTCGCTACCGCAGGCTCGACAGTTATCTGTTTTTCTCTTTTGGTAATCTCGGGTTTTATAGATGCAACTTGAAGGTTGGAGATAAGAAGCTTTGCAATGGTCTCTAACTCTGCTTGACAACCATCTTTCCCATTAGGTGATACAGCATCACTTAAATAAGCGATGTCGGAGCCATTATAATAACCAACCAGAATTTGGTCCCAATATTTTTCAGGTATAACCTGATCATTCCGCAACTCATTTCGTATTGACTTTCCTCTTCCTGTCGCAAAGCCAATTTTAATACCTGCATCCAACAAGCGAACCAACTCAGCACACAGCACTGGCTCAGGAGGATAGCCTCTATGACGCCCATCAACCAATGTGCCATCATAATCCAGTACAACACCACCAATCTGTTGCTTGGTCAGTTGGCTCACGAAACGCTTGTAAGCCATTTTCCACGCTTTGTACTCGGTATTATCAGCTGGCCCGTGCACAATTTTTCGAGTAATGGCTGCCTTTTCACGCGGCAAAGAATTAATAAATCCTGACTTGGCGGTAAGCCTATATATTTTTGAGCCATAATCAGGTACACCCGGCCGCCCTGGATCAATGCCTCTTACCATACCTCGCCAATGCGCTAGATAAAATGACAAAACCAATCCAGCCAGTAGCTCGACGCCATTGCCAGGATCTAAAACGATATGGTTTTTTACAATATCAGAAGGTAAAAGCGACAGTGTTTTCTGACCTAAATCTGCATCATCGGGGAGAGTGATACACAATACGCCCCCACAAGGTTGTTTATCAAACCAGTGATGCCGACCATGCGCAAAATTTCTGAGGTCCGCTAAATGAACTGACGACAACCCAGCCTCAATGAATTTGGATTCGATATCTATTGCTGTACTTTTGAGTCTAGTACTGTATATAACGTGGAAAGTATCCAGCTGGCATAAATCAGCGGTTAGTTTTTTTAAGCCTTCAATTCCATGGCTACCCGGTATACTCTGAGATATCAATGTGTCTATTGTATCAGGCACAGAGTCAGATCGGCCTGTGGCTACCTGATAGGCACGAAATAGTATTGTTGAAAAAGCCAATAACGAATTAGTCGCTAAAAAACCATCCTTACCGGAAGGCAAAAGATATTCAAATAGATTGGCGTACCGATGATTACTGGCCAATGCTGCCAATTTGCTTTCGCCCCTACCCACTAAAGCGGTTACATTCCTAGGCTCCAATAGCGCCGTATGCTTGAACCCCCTCCGTATATCTATATTGTTGCCACTGGCTGACATAAACCAAACTGAAGCATTACCATCGAATGGAAGCGCCGTTGTTAGTTCCATGGGAGTGCACGCGTTGGCAACGGAACGAAAAGCTTGTTGGTGCAATGACACATGCAGCTCAGCTGCAGAATACGAGCCGCCAGAGCCCACTGAGATCAGAGGATAGTGATAACTGGTTCCTATCAAATTCGCCAAATCAGTAACATCAACTTGACTTGACCATGACAAAGTTTCTTGAAGCTCGCTTAATTCTTGAGCGTATCGCTTACCCATTAGGCTTCTCTCCTATCAGCCATTTCATAACATAACCCTTATCGATGTTAAACAATATATTCCTCATTAAAAATGGTGTATATCGGCAAGGTTTAGATAAATTTCTTTCTCACTATTGTACAAACCCCACTTTCTTGTCGTTAAACAACTAATCCACACACAAAAACTGAAGGTTTTTGCAATCCTAACATGAACGATAATACCATATAAGCCCCAACTTGTTGCGGCAAAATAATTTGGCCACCTGATTGGAGGCAAAGCAATCGTTTTCTAAGCAATAATAAGCAATCGATTCGCAAGCGTACAAGACCAAGATTCAGTCCTTAATTGAGATTGGATATACCATTCGTAATCTATCTAGCCTAATTGTTACAATCCCCTTAATTTATCAACCCGCGAAGGGTTTTTTGAGAGGCAACAAAGGCACCCATTACCGCAACTGACACACATAACGACAAAGTGTTACCGTTCTTCGAACAATATGAGCTGCCTATATATTGTTGATAACAAAGATAGTCCGCTACACCAAACATTGGTCCCATAGAGGACCTAGAATGTCCTCCCGTCAATAGCTGTACTTGACGCGACCACCAGGACGTTTCTTCCTTTTTTGGAAAGCGGCTTCGAGTTGTGACGAGGATTTTAATACCCAACATTTGAGGGTGCTGTGATCAACATCAATACCACGCTCCTTCATGATTTCCTCAATATCTCGATAACTCAAACAGTAGGCGAGATACCAACGTACACATTGAAGTATAAGTGCTCTGGGTAACAATAGCCTTTGAAACTGATCATGAATATGCCACCTTAAGCATCAAACGACCGAGTTTACCGGTTTGCCGTGTCAGATGCGACGGAACCATAATGTGCGCTAACGTTGATACAACACCTCTAAGTATTTTTTCCGTCTGTATTCATTGTCGATGGCTGTGTATTTAAATAAAGACTGGCGAGATATATTTATTCCAAGCTCGTTCCTAATTGTTGAAATCAAAGTATCCCAGGTGAGTTTTGCGTAAACATAATCACCGAAATCTTCTTGGCCAACTCAACCAATACCCCCAAAATCAGATACTAAAACAACCTTAAGTTCTTGTCGCCTCGCCACCATCACCTCTTGTATATAAGCTGCCCCACAATCATCAAGTGAGCGAATCAATTGCTTCACCTCATTGGAAATCGTATCAAGTAATCTTAATTTTTCCATATCTTTAGACTGCTTAATAAACAAATTTCGATGATATTGACCATGCTCGAATGCTGTAGATGTTGGGACTAGCAAATAATGGTTTTTATATCAATATAACAACGCATTCATTATGCCTGATGGATCGAAGTCTGGGAAAACAATTATTTTACAACTGTTTTGAATACTCTCAAGCCAATTATTAAGATACTTAGCTTTTTTATCATGTCCCCGATAACAAGTTATAGTATTTCTCAATTTTTTAGAAAGGTTAACGCCACACCACTGATTAAATACTTCTAGATTCTCACAAACAATCACAACATCAGGCACAGGTATATCATCGTAACATATATCAAGCGATGTCCCTGGAGGCAGCTTACTCTCCCCTTTCTTTAGGGTAATATGGCCAGAATGAGTTACGATGTTTATGCGGCGATATGTTGGTGATTGTTTGGCATATTTTTCAGATCCGTTCGAATCGCCTCGAGACACAGTAATGCGATCTTTTGTAACTGCCTGTTCATTGTATTTAAGGGGGTCAATACCAGATATAGCTTCAACGCAAGTACGTAACTTTCGGTAATCATCTTGCGTAAGTCGGTATTTAACACCTTCCGATATCCCTACATTAAATTCTTCATGCAAAAATCTCCAGACAGATACCTTTTTATTGACGAGCGCCAGACGACGTTTAACAATTCGAGAAATAACGTGCATTTCTTGTTTATTTAGTTCTCTCATGAGCGTACCCTCCTAAACAATGATGCCTATACGAACATCAACAATGAAATCATTGCCCGAATAATGTGGGTGGGGGATTTCGACAGTTTTAAGGTACATGATGGCCTTATCACCTTCATCTAGATAACTGTATCGATTCAAAAGACAGTACAACCACGCCTCGAATGACCAATCGGGAGATTTCGAAAAATGGTATTCTTTTGCGCTATGGGCATTACCATCCAAGCATTGGGATAGAAATACATTGACTTCTATAGCTAGCAAGTCCGGTTCAGGTTCGTAAACAGCCTGGTCACTATCGAGCTTCTCTGCAATTTCTAACTGAACTGGCTCAGCCCGAATATCCTCGCGAATTTTAGAGTCCGTTTCAGCAACAATCTCTGCCAATACGGTTTCTAGTGACAGAATAGTGCTATCAACACTTGGTGCCAATTGAATTGGGCCCGCGATAAGCCTCAAAGAACTTAACTCTATGCTATGGGTAAGATCAGGCATTTCATACGATGGGTTATGCCTTACAAAGGCATTAAACCCTTTTACCAGCAATGTGGCTTTATTCATTCGACGAAACTCGCCCATCAAACTACTGAGTTTTTTGTAAGCGTTCTCTAGGTCATTCAGTCAGCGCTGAATTCCCATTTGCATTTCTTGTACTAGGATACGGAACAATAATTTCTCGCCAGCAGTAAGATCATAAAGGTCGCTGATATCTATCATCATCAGTGATTCGGTCAGCTCCTGAACGCGACTAATGGTGTACTCACATTCGTTTATTTTTGCATCCAGAGAGGTGACATAGCCAAATTGGGTACCAATGTGTGTCCAAAGTATAGTGGTATTTTCTTCGAGTGTTTGTAGGAATTCTGCAACATATTCATAAATATCAGAGTAATAGGTTTCCATATCACACGTATTGTCACGATTCTTTGCTGCTAAATACATACGAGTAAGGTTAGCGATTTCTTCAAGTCGATTAGCGGTATCTAAATCAATGCGCCGGTTGGTTTGATCTTTCAGCGAGTGAACTAGAAAAGCTTTTAGCGACTTAGATAGGCGGTACTCCCCATTGGTATCCATAGCCCACACCATTCTAGCAGAACGTAGCTCTTCAATGGCGCCGGCATTCTCTTTTGTCTCTGCAATAGCGGTATTATCATAAATGTCAGCAATTAACTCGCTATGCTTGAGCAACTTTTTAAGTGAGTGCTTAATTGACTTGTGATTGCTCAAAATGCCAGATCCTTCTGCTGTTCACCTGCAGATTCTTCTAAGCTCAACCTTTGGTGCTCATTAATGAAATTGATAATGTCATATAAATAATCCATACGCCCTGTAACCATATAACTCAACCCTTTTTTACAGGTTTCTACGTACCCAAATCCTTCAAGGCGTTGCAATATGTTCTTAAGTATTTGGTCAGGGGAGCTGCTTCCTGATTTGAAAACATGAGATTGTGGGATGCGTTTGAGCCTCTCCTCCAACGGCCTTGCATCCTGAATGGCCGCCAGCAAAGTACCTATACTAATTACATCACCAGCGCTAACTACAGTTGTTGCCTGAGTAGCGTCAAACAGCATTTCGATAAATTCAATAACTGGAGCAATATGTTGACGTATCTTTAAAAACTCCGAACGGATAGCTGATCGATTGTACTCATCAATGGTTATTGGGCTTGTATAGAATGCAGTCTCCGTGCGAGTTTTTGACAGTTGTCGATTAATAATACTTAGCCATTTATCAACCTCGATATAGTTTTCATCAATGGATAACCAGGCAAACATATTGTTATTTGTGAATTTGCAGATGAACTGCCGACCAATCAGCGTTTTGCACACTAGACTACGTTGTAACATCGGTCAATTCCCTTTTTTTTTGCCATTTCCCTTTTCAAACGTGTTAACCCAGATATTAATATATCTTCATCATTAGCAACAGTTTTAAGCTGTTTTGTATCTTTATCGACGATGTATTTATTCACAAACATTCCTAATAAATGTTTATCAGGTTGCGGCAACGCTCCCACCATAACTACATTGTTTTTATTCAGCATGTGAAACAATTTTGAAATATTGTTGCCATGAAGCTCACCAAGTTCATCAACTGGCCAGTGGATAACTGAACGTCGGCTTTCGTTCAGCATCTTAGTGAACCCCATGTAGAGCTTGCAGAGAATGAGATACTTCATACCATTGCTGGATAGGTCATCGAGCAATGCATCTGAGGTGATAACCATCAATTTACCGTTTTCCCCTATTTTAATAAATAGGTCAAAAATGGTATCTAGCTGTACGCTCCCTGTAATTCTGTGTAACAAATTTTTCATTTCAAATAAAGCAGATAAAAAATCGTCATTGGGCAAATCAACAAATCCTGAGTCTTTCCATTTTGCAAAGCTTTTGACCAGTGCTTCTAACTCCCCCAATATCCTAGTTCTTTAATACGAGATTTTAGACCGATTTCCGCATCGCTAATGCCATCTAGATCTATATTTTCTGAAATTACAACACCAAGATTACGAGATTCTCGATCAATAAGTCGATGATACCCTATCAATATGTCGTATAATTTCTTGAATTGGTCGCCATAACGTTGGGCTTGCGATTTCAACAGAGTTTCTATATTTTCAATTTGGCCATACACTAGCTTCGGTAGTCGCTCAATAACATAGGCATGGCGCTTATATGTATGTCCATCAGGTAACCCACTGATGGTGTGCTGTGCTTCATCACGTAGTTGGCTCCATGAATCGACTATAGCGGCGTTACCGTTCAAGTTAATAATTGATGAGACTGCATCAATATTCTCACTGATATCGCGGTAAAACATGTTAAAACGGTCGAGTTCCAACCGAGCGTCACCCAAAGCCTGTTTTATACTGCTAAGTGAAAACGACAACTCAGTGGCCTGGATACGATCGAACGCTCCCCACTCTTTCTGGATTCGATTTAGACGATCCATTTCATAAGAATAGTCTCGGTATTTTCCTTCAACCTCAGCCTGATGAGTATTGAGTACCGTCACCTCCACTTTGAAGTTGGCATTCATCTTTTCAAGGCTTGCATGTAATATAACAATCGCTTTACTAAGGTCGGCAACACGCTCGTTGTTTCCTGGCAGCTCTGTTTCCCAGATATCGCACTTCCAATCCTCAAATTCCCGAATAAGCCCCTTACGATTTTCAATATCTGTAATTTCTTGAGTTAATTTTTTAATTGTTTTCTTCAATTCCACAACAAAATTGTCATCAATGCCTTTTTCGCTCAGGGCAGCCTTAAAATCTTGTTCATGTTCGGCAATACGTTCATTTTTTTGCCGTATAAGTGTTGTAAGACTAGCGTCTAGGGCATTGATGTCATCATCTACAGTTTCTTGAATGCCCTGCCAGCGTTCGAGTTCATGAACGCTCTCGACTCGATACTGATCCCCCATCATTTCAAGTTCTTTAGTGTTTTTCCTGCTAACGTATCTCGATGCATTTCTTCAGAATTTTTCTGATTAATAGCCTCTTGTTTTCTAGCGCCTACTGCTTGCTGTACCTCTATCTTGGCCATGCTCCACAGGTCTTCGCTAGATTTAACGGTGACTTTTGCGTTGGTAACTCGTAATCCAAGGACATCGATGCTATGTACCGTCTCATCTAACTCTGACTTGATTTTCTGTAGTGACGCTTTAACTTTATCTCGTCTGTTCATTAATGTGTTAAGTACATGTTCACTTTCAGCGATCATAGCGATAAGAGCTTCTTTATCACTCAAGAATGTAGGTGGCTCAATATTACTGAGATGCAATAAAATACCGCACACATCATTTGAAAGGCCGTTTTCATGAATGATGGGATCAAGGTCTGTACGTGGAAGTAGCTCAGGTTCTATTACTCGCCCTATGGTATTCTTCCATTCAGGTGCCGACTCATCTAGAAATTCCTGCAACGAACCCGCTGGTGGATAAACGGCGACAGATAACTCGTGAATCTTGTTTTCTAATTCTATAATATCGTGAGCTAATTCTGTGAATACCTGACCCTCACAGCTTCGCTCGGTCGTTAGGTTCCCTTTTGTTGTGGTTAGAACTAACAATTTGTTATTTAGTGTAGTGACCACGTCTACCGCTTCTTTGTGGTTGAACTCCACCGTGAGCAACCAGCTTTCCTCTTCAGGAGCCCCATTTGTTGTTCTAATTGATATAATAAGCTCTGTGATGCGTTTGCTGAACTCATCTAATTCTTGTCGGTGACGATCTTTCGTATCGTTAATGTCAGCATTGAACTCGCGCGACAACTGTACCTTATTATCAGTGTAAGTAGCCTCTTCGCTCCGTAGTTTCCCATGAAGATCTTTTAGCTGGTCATGCTTTTCAGTTTGCTGTTGGTCAAAAACCTCTAATACCTTACGCTTTTGTGATTCAAGCCTTAGCTCGTCTCCCTTTACTTCTTCGAGCATGCTCGAACACCGCTCTTCAGCGCCTAGTTTGACTTCACGTCGCTGGGGCAAGGCTTCCACATCGGCTTTAAGTGAACGTATGTCCTGTCCATTCCACCAGTCACGCTTTTTATGAATACTTTCTGCTCGGCTATCTATGGTTTTTTTGTGAAATTCCCTATCCTGTTTAGCCATCAAAGCTTCACCGCGGTTGTATTCCCATTGTCCGCGAAGTTTCTTTTTTTTCACTGCAAACACTTCAGCTTCAGATTTAAGTGATTTGATTGTTTTCTCAAGCAACGGCCTCAGATCTAATATTTGGCTTTTATGCTTACAAATTTCTGATATGTTATCCTTGAATTCAGTGCCAACACTAAATAGGGCATCGAAGGTCCTTTTATTAGTCTTAAATGCTTGCAGCATTGAAATATCATTTGTCATCACCTGCAAGGCAGCTCCATCAATCTTGGGAGCTTCGAACGCTTGACTGTTTTCTTGAATGATCTGTGCCACCATCTGGCGCATCGCGTCAAGTTTTCCATGCTTGCTCAGTATCGCAGTGACAATTTTTTCCATATGAACCAGCGATTCATTTGCATCGCACATTGAAAATTGATATGCGAGAGATGGTAGGTTTGATCGTATTTTACTGTTTTTTCGTAGATGTTGGCGGTTATTCTGAATGACCGCTCTAAAGTCCGGCGTACTTAAAAGCTCACTGCACTCATACCCTTTACGTCGTAAGTTGGCTCCGATGTCACGAACAGATCCCGGTTTGTATTTACCGTCTTCCTTACGAACACCGTAATCATCTTCGCAGTACTGTTTTTTAACAAAACGGTACTGCAATTTATCACGTTTGCTATCAGCACATATTAATACCTGACAAAGCTGCCCCGTCACTCGGATATACTCATAAACAAGTAAGCTAGACTCACGTGGTAAATAGAATTCGGGAACAGTCGCCTTAACCTTACTTTTGCGTTGGATATTGCTGGGGAGCTCCCCCCAAAACAGGGGCAATAAGCGCTGTAATGTTGTTTTACCCGCTGCATTGGTGCCACTGATATTTGTATGATTATCTACCTTCAATTCAGCAACACGGCCTTCGATGTGACAGTCGATCATTATGATCCGTAATAGTGAATATCCTCCTTCCATAGTGCTTCACCTATATGATGTCAATGTAACTTCACTGTTATGAAATAGTGCTCTAACACTTTCCCTTATCGTTCTACATTCAACATAGTCACCGGATACCGCACCGAACAATCAAAAGCTTCCTGTTACTCCCTCTAAACG
>ERZ1027208.842-NODE-842-length-10281-cov-7.284080_pt1 | contig 10281 bp, 8 predicted proteins | sample MGYA00520867_ERZ1027208 | MGnify/ENA primary metagenome ERZ1027208 (study PRJEB33311, sample SAMEA4378413) | marine metagenome | biome: Marine biome; feature: Fjord; material: Water | collected 2014-07-20T08:00:00Z/2014-07-... | depth 75 m ...
GATCCAGAACAGACAGGGATCGATCGTATCGCGGCGGCGCGTGATTTTTCCGTCGCGATAGAGCCCATCATAGGGCTCGCCAGTCAGCGTACCCACAAAGCTGGAAGCAAATATCGATGCAGGCGTCAGAGCGCAGTTGCCTTCAGCAATTGCTGTCGTCGGCCAGAGGTATAACCAGAGGAGCCATTTTGCCCAGCGTAAGCTGGTGAAGCCTCGTCTGGCAGAGGTTTCTGCCTTCAATTCGGATCTCCATATCCAATGTTTGATTAATGCGATTCAAGTCGCCAATATCTGTGACAATAAAAGCCAGAGACCGTGGAAGCTCTTCGTCCTGGGTGCTAATAAAAATAACTGCGCGATCTTCATTGCCAACAGATTGTATGCATTGCCCAAAGGCCGTCGCTGCCGGTGTTGATTGCTCTATACCTGCAGTAAATAAGGCAATTCGCAACTGCCCGTCGCTGGCGCTGCGAGCAGGAACACAGGAAAATGACATCTCTGTTGCAAGGATCTGAACCGGTGCGAGACTGACGGTAACCAGCCGAGGAGGAATTCCCGGCTCTTCAATAGCTCCATCAGTAGATGTCACAAAAACAACCAGTGCGAATACAAACAGAAACGACATTACATCGACCAATGGGGCGTCTCTGTCCATCACTGAGTGATCTCCACCAATGTCGGAGAGGTGCTTACATTGTTGCCAGGATCCACACGTATCTCAAAGGGTAAAATAACATAGTCCAAACCGTCAAAACCATCCGTGGTAAGAGGGTAGTTCACTTCACACTCTGATTGCCCCCCAAATAGTAATCCAGCTTGCATCGGATTGGAGCTTATTTCTGAAGGTACTTTGAGCCGGAAAAAACGCTCTCCTTTATCTTCGCTGAAATACCGCAAAGTCAGCGGATTAAAACCACTGCTGCTGTGCATAATGCGTCTGAGAAGTTCGCGATCCTCCGGCGCGTCGGGCTGCCAGATGATGTTGCTATCTTCAGGTGCCAAACCAAGAGCCTGACATTCTACAGAATTGGCAAAATCTAACGGATGGCATACGGGATTAAGAAAAAAATCGAGGTCAGTCATGGAGCTCCGAGCCCGATCCAACCTAGGCGTAAGCGGTGCAAATCCGGCGACAACAACCTCATTCTTTCGATCAGGTTCCAGCAGCACTGAAAGCGACGAACGTTCATAAAAACCCGGGGCAAACCCTGCAAGGGCAACGTTCGCATCTGTCGGGCTTTCGCTTGCTTCAATCTCTATTTTGACCTCTTCACAGCCAGCCGGAGTCAACCGGTAAAAGGTATCGGTCAAACCGGTATCCTGCACCTCAGTGAGCCAGCGGTTAGGATCATCCTCGCGTAGATTCACCTGCAAATCACCATCTGTCAGGGCTCGCAGAACTATTGAACGCCTTATTTGAAAAGCTGCCAATAAGAGCGCTTGATATTCTATCTCATTTCGCTCACGCCCCCACCAATCATGGAACACGGGCAGGCCAGTTCGTGGAAATACGGGAGTCCACTCCGCCACAACCGAAGATCGTGCGCGAAGCTCTGAGAGAATTTCCGCACCCCTACGGCTCGCAATTTTATTTTGCGGATTCTGAAAACGCAAGATGCCATCCAGCGATGTCCCGATCGCGAAGAATGAATCGCGTGTAAACCCAAGAGGATCAGCTTGGCCTACAAAAATAATCGCCGGTTCTTTGTTGGCAGTCTCGGATGCAGCCCTTGGCTTACTGCCGACAGACAGCGAAAGCACAAGGAATACGATCATTAGAACTGCAAACACATCTCCGAATGGAAGGAGCCGCCAGCGCATTGATCAGTCAAACGTTGCAAGACTGACAAATCCGTTCACCAGAGGCGAAAGCTGCAGATATAAAAACTGATCAACATGGTCTTCATCACCCCCGTTTGCAGCGGATTTTGTTGTTAGACGATAAGCGAGAATGTCGCTTTCCTGCAGTTCCATGATGAATGCCACTCGTGAAAGCTCACTGATATCCAGAAGGCCCACACCACTTTCGGTTGGCGCGATGTGGCTTAAAGGCAGATCGTAAAGTACTGTGTTATCCGAGACGCTGTAAACACGGATCCGCGCGTCTGCGGTTCCTAGATTTTCGGTGGTGAAATACACAGTTCCGGTTTCACCACTGTCGATGATCTGCCCGTCGAATTCACGTGCAGCCAGGTCTTCCATCGTTGCTGTTTCATCTGATGGATTATCATAGACCTCTTTCAGACTATCTGCTGCTTGCTGCTGAACTGGTCCTTCAGCAGGCGGATTAGCTGGATCTGTCGTGGAGTCTTCCTCAGTCAGATCATCAAGCATCTGTTTGCCGGCTCCGGCAAAAGCGGCAGTGACGCCAGATTCTATCAGCACGGCACCGACAGGCACACCAGCAGCCATCAGCGCCGCCCCAGCAACAATCATGGCCAACGCGAGCAGCATCTGTAGCTCAAACTGCTTGCGCTTTTCTTCCTTAACTTCATCGATCTTCTGGGTGGTTTCGTCCTTTTGGTCTTGCAGCGCCTGGAGCCGCTCCTTTTCCTCTTCAGTTAGGCTGTTCTTGTCCAGAAGCTCTGCAATTTCTTCGTCAATGGTTGCTAACTGGGTTTCAAGCTCAACCTGGTAGGCGCTCAACCTATCAAAGGCAGCTTTGGTGGCCCGTGCACATTCGTTTATCTCATCAAGGATCGCTTGGCGCTCTCCATCACTGGCCGCGCTGAGGACTTTCAGAAAATCGGCGCAACGCAATTGATACTGCGGATCAGGAACCAAATCTTTCAGATGATCAGGAACGGCGATATTTGTCGCGACATCGCTGAAGCGTTGCGATGCAGCCGTCAGCTGAGCTTCGAGTGTTTCACCGATTTGTGCCAACTCTTGCTGCTCACTAGCCGTTAGCGCCACCCCGTCATTCGCCAGCTTGTCACGAAATGCCTTAAAAGCAGCAAGGGATGCTAGAAGCTCATCCAGCTGCACACCTGTTGATTGCACCCGAGAAGACCAAGACGCACCAAATTCGACTGCCAACGCTTCCGTCGCATCAAACAGTTGTGTGTCTGTTGTATTTGCGCTTGCTACCTGGCCAATCACTAAACTTGCAATGCACGCGGCGCTAATTACTTTCCGAAAAATAGGCATGTACGTTATCCCCCACCAAATCTCATTGAAAAAATAGAATTAGTCCAATTAGTCAACTTAAAGATACTTTGCGCCGACTGTGGTCGCCTTTGAAGCTATTTTCAAGTTTTTTTCGGTAAAACGGTTTGTAACACAGATAATGTCGCGAGTGCTTGGCCAATCGATGAAGCGATTTTGGCACAGGCGCGCGGCACATTAAGAGCCGACTCTATTGAGAATTTTCCACTCTACACGCCTCCCCCATTCAACCGGCCATAAAAGCTGCGATCCAAGTGCAACTCGCCGATTTGTGCGCGTTCAACGAGGCCACGAAGATACCCGCCAGGCGATTTAACTTCTCCATCCGTTGATTTGTCGAGAATGAGAGCGATGGATGCAGCCGCAACCGCAGGTCCAAGCACTTTGTTTGCCACGCTCCAAGCATCCTCGGAGATACCAACCATTGGCCTTAGTGCCGCAGCGGCACGATGGACGTCGTTCCAATTTCGCATAAACCCTTGGGTACTTCGTGCCATCTCTGCAAAATGCGGACAAGAAGCCATCAGTAGCGGGATATCAATATTTGAGCTACGTTTGGTTCCATGTGTGCTCCAGCTGATATCTAGGTCAATATCTTCTGGCCTCTCATCACGCTCTGTCTTGCGCTCTTTGGGTACAACGCCCGCTGCGTGCTTTGTTTCAAAGCGATTACTAGTTACAGAATTAGGTTGTTTTGTAGTTAGTGTGTGGGCCTCATTTTTGAGACTCGTGGGTATCACATTTCTAGTTTCTTGTGGTTCATCTTCCACTATCGAAGCCTGCATCACATCGGTTTCATCCGGCCAATCAAAGGCCCTCTCAAATGATGTCTCTACAGATGCTGAAAAGGCCCTGATGCGGTCCAGATAGCTCTCAAGCCCCCCTGCCCTTTCAGATCGCGCTGGAAGGCTCTCCAGAAGTTCTCTGAACGCCCCCTGAAGGTTTGTCCAAGGGCCCCGCAGGGCAGCTTCTAGCGCCTTCTCGATCTTTGCACGGATCATCCGGCGCGTCACAGTGATCGCATTGCGCAAGGTCGCACACAAAGCTCTCTCGGCCTGCAGGTGCGCATAGAGCGCCTCAAACTCTTCTGCGCGGGCTGCCATAGGTGCCAGATCAAAGCCATAAGCCTCGACAATCACACCGTCCGCATCTCTGCGTCCCCAACGCTTGCCGTTAGGGCTGTCCTTCATCGAGATTACCCCAACTTCGCAGAGTCTGCGCACATGACGCCTTAGCGTGGCCAGAGAAAACCCTGTCTGTTGCATCAGGAAGTGGTTTGAAGCCCACACAATAGGCCGCCTGCCCCGCTCCCAGTCCTGAGACTGCGTCACCGCCCCAAAGGTATCCAGAAGAAGTAGATCTTGGGATTTTAACCCAATGACCGCAGCAACTTTCTTCGTTGCAACGATCGCTCGTGTTTTAGGTATAGTTAACTGTTCGCCGACTTCCGCAAACCGTTCGGCTTGTAGAAGTTCCGGCGTCGGCTTGCGCCAACCGCTCTGTGTCATGCCTGTATTTCACCTCCGTGGTTTATGGAGGCAAAAGAATCCCGTTCGCCGAATCGACGTTCTTTCGTTGACAGTGATTCGCGGGAGAGGTATCCAGTAGGTGTCTAATCAATCGGATAAGCTCTCGAGCCGCGCTGGCTTGGGGGCTTTTCTTTTGCCTCAGGTCATGGTGTCGATGTCTCCTCAGATTGAGCGAGATAATCCGCATAGAGCTGATCGAGGTTCTCCGAGAGAAACTCCCCAAACCCTGCGGAATCCTTAGCTGTCAGCGAGATGCTATATGCGCGACCAGACCGGCCAATAACGCCTTTGATACGGCCTTCCCCGGCCGTCCAGGTGCGTTTGGCAGGTGCCGTCTTGGCAACGCGCCGTTTCGGCACCATGCCCGCCTCAGCCACCTTGCTGTACAAGATTTCGAACTTGGTATCGCTGTCGAGCTGATCAAAGCCGTCAGCCGCCAAAATACGGTCCGCCACTTTGAGGTTGGCTTTCTCCGCCATCAGCTTTTTGAAGTCTTCCCAGCGATCTCGTCCAATTTGCTTGGCCGGACCAATCGCTTCGATCACATGCCCCGGTACTGTGCTTGCAACGGATAACATGCGAGACAAAAGCGTGCCGTCGATGGTCAGGGCTTGCTGGACAATATCCTTACCCTGCCCGTGATCGCGCAAATTCTTGGCGAACAGCGCTTTCTCGATGAACGACAGATCTGCGCGTGCCGTGTTTTCCTGGCCTTGCGCGAGAACATGCGCAACGTCGTCCATGTCTTTGACCACCGCCCGAACCGTCCGGTTCAGCGCACACGCGACACGGACACGCCGATGACCGAAGACAATCATGTAGCGGCCAGACGCTTCTGGATGAGGGCGCAGAAGAACTGGCGTATCTTGACCACTCGCCGCAATCGAGTTCTTGAGCTCATCAAAGGCATCGTCATCACCGCTTAAGCGATCATTGATGAAGGAGGCATCGATGAGATTGGTGTCGATCTCGACAATCGTTTCACCTTCAAGCAAGCGCTTGGAGTTTTCCGCAAGGCTATCAATGGACACCTTCATTGATTTGGACGCACCGCGCATCGCGTAGTTGGAGCGTTCAGTACCAGACGTACTTTGAGCGGTGTCACCCATCACGGATTTCAACAGATCTTTTCTAGCCATGTCGCCCTCCCAAATGTTCGTCGATCTGGTTATCTGCACGGCTGTCAAAACCAATCTGCACGGCTGTCAAAATCATGGCAGATCCCGCCCCCATGCTTGATGCACAAGGTCAACGATTTCATCATTCACAGCGTTCAAAGATGTGATCGCACGGTCATAGGTCGAACGCACAAACTGGGCGCGCTCGACTTCGTAAAGTGTTTGCTTGGTGATCCCCGCATCGGAAATCGCGGTGGACTTCACCATCTGCGCGTCGAGCATCTGATCGGGGAACATTGCCTGCAGAAACCCAACCATCTGCTTTTGCGGGCCATCCGTTGGTTCAAAACGCGTAACGAGATAACGGAACCACTTAAGCTTCATCTCGGCACCAGCATCACGGATCGTTTTCAGAATGCCGCCGAGCATTAAGAGAAACTGACTCATAGACATCACATCCAGCATCTGAGGATGCACCGTGACAAGCACGGAAGTAGACGCTGTAAGGGCGGTTAGAGTCAGATATCCGAGCTGAGGAGGGCAGTCGATGACGACAACATCGTAGCGATCATCAACCTCTTCGAGAGCTTTGGAAATGCGCGTAAAGAAGGCGCGGCCCTCGGATGGATCACGGCTCGTGAGCGCAACAGGGGTGTCATACTCATATTCTTGAAGATCAAGGCTCGCAGGAACGATATCCAAGTTCGGAAAGTTGGTCGGCCGAATAACCGTGCTGATCGGTCGGCGCTCATCGTCGTACCGAAGTGTTTCATACAGCGACGAAACAGAGTCTAATTCAGGCTGAATGCCATGTAGAGCCGTTAGCGAAGCTTGCGGATCAAGATCGATCGCCAATACGCGATGCCCTTTGAGAGCGAGGTGCTGAGCAAGGTGCGCAGCAGTGGTTGTTTTACCTGAACCACCTTTGAAGTTGACCACCGAAATCACATGCAGCTCATCACCTTCTCCGCGTCCGGGCAGATAGCGCCTCTTACCAGGCCGCCCATTTGCATCCAAATAGGCACGTAACTCCAGCATCTGTGCTGCTGAGTAGGAACGGCGACCGGAAGAAGACGTCTCTGGTGCAGGGCCTTTGCCCTCAAGATGCAGTTTTTTGATAGTGGATTGTGTAACACCGAGGAAATATGCGACTTCGGCCAGAGAAAACTGGCGCAAACCCTTTTGAGCATCAGGTGGATACTGCTCCTGACGCAATATATTGAGTCTATCAGAGATCAGCTCACCCTGCTGAAGGATGATCTCATCAAAGGGAATACTCCCTGCATCGCCTTTGAATGGTGCTGATCCCATGTTGCCGCCTCGCCTAATATCGCTTTTTGCGCGATTTATCTCATTAAACTGTGACTTAGCGCGGAAATGACTTATCCACAACGATTTTCTCTCACAGCCTCGGCGGGCGTGGTCGATAGGATAGGCTTGTTTGGGTCGCTACAGAAGGTGGAAAGCAATTGAGCATCCACTAAATCTGGCATGTCAATCTGGATGGAAATGTTCAGCTCATTGGATCTCTGGAGCGCAAATACTACACAAGTTACTGTTTTATATATAGATATTGGATTTGCACGGCTGTCAAAAAACTATGCTATCTGGAACTGGCGTCAGACCAGCGATCAATAACCAGCCGCTAAGCGGACCACCGCAAAGGTACGATCGCTAATTGAAAACTCTCGCCTCGAATTTCACAGAATCTGGATTCGATTTCATCAGATTGAACGCGATCACCACCCAAAGAGGAAGAATCGGTCCGCCGATTCTCTGACTCACTTCGATGGGGTAGGGGAGCAAACGCACGACTCATCACCCCCTAGGCCCCAATCCGTTTCACTCGGATCCCCAGCTTCCGCGCTTTATCGACGATATTTTCGGTGATCCCTGACCCTGGCGTTGCGATCAAACCCTGAGGCAGGATTTCCAGCATCTTGTCGTTGCGCTTGAAGGGTGCAGCTTTGCCGTGGCTTTTCCAATCAGGCTTGAACACCACCTGCGTCACGCCCCGTGCATCTGCCCACCGTGCTGCGATCATCTCTGCACCTTTGGGAGTCCCACCATGCAGCAGAACCATATCAGGGTATTTTTGATGCGTGGCATCAAGGACGGCCCAGATGAGATCATAGGCTTGGTAGTCGCCACCTGAGAAAGCAATACGGGTGCCGTCAGGGCAATGCACTTCGATCTCTTTGCGGCGCTTAGCCGAAAGAAAGGCCCGACTGTCCACAACAGCAGATGTCAGACCTCTGTGCGAAACCTTCGATCCGGTACGGGGCATCCACGGCGATCCAGTCGCAGCTGAGAAATGGTTACAAGCCAGATCGCGCATCTGCTCGAAGGCGTCGCGATGGTCCCAAAGCTTCAACCCGATCATTTGCAGGCGTTCCAGTTCCACTGAGGCAACCTCTGACCCGTCCTGTGCGCTCATGCTGTCGCGGATCTCGCATTCATTGTCATCAAGGCGTCTTTGCAGATGGGTGAGGCGGCGATGGAACAGGGAGGTGAGGGACCAGAGCATTTCTTCGAGGTTGTCTTCCAACTGGCTGTCGTCGAGCAGGCTGACGGTGGTGTCAAAGAGCGTCGCCATGGCGAGTTCGACCTGATCTGGCTGGGGCAGCGGGCGATGATCGGTTTCATCTGGCCCTGGCTTTGCGCCATGAAGGGCAAGGTGGTCTAGGATTGCGGACGTGAGGCCGCTGTCTTCGGGGTTGGTTTTGTCTTGAAGGGGCATGGTCTTGTTCCTCTGTTTGATCTGACCCGATTTGGATGGGGCGATAACAGGGCCGACGGCGACCGGACCGCATCCCTTGGGATCGCAGCGCAGCGGAGAATGCGGCCACGGCAGAAAATTGTTCCGCGAGGAATGCCCCGCCTTCTTTCTTGGCCGGGCAGGGGAATTTTCTGCTGGGGGCGCATTGCGGTTTGGGCGAGGAGCACTCAGCTCCGACCCGTTGGCCCATCGCTCCCCTTATCCAAACGGGATCAGATTGAACCCCTTGGAACGCCTGCCACTGGAAGCGACCGAACATAATGTAGAGGTTGTCATCTCAATCCGAAAAACCTTCCTTTTTCATGGCCAAAAGCAAAGCACTGCGAAGCACGTCCTTGCCAAAAGCCAACAGATCTTCGTTGAAATCGCCAAGCTTTGGCACGACACACCGACATTCTATGCCGACTGTGCCCAGTTTGGCCGATAGAATGTGCGCGGCGCGTTCCCCTGCCGCATCGTTGTCGCGCGCAATCCAGATGCGCTTGATACCTGACGGTGGAATGAAGAGGCCAAGATGCGTGGCTGTCAGACAGGACGCCAGGTTGAACTCTGGAAGGGCTGTGCCAACTGACAGTGTGTTCTCCAGACCTTCGCCGACGATCAGATCAGCGGAATCTGACGCGGACCAAAACCGAACGGCGTTGCCGTGAAGCTGGCCCAATATCCGTTTGGGGCTGCTCAGGTCCGCAATTCTGCCTGTGTTCGGATCGAGATATGTTCGAGCGCATCCGGTGATGTTGCCCTGATTGTCCGTGATCTTTGCCAGAAGGGCAGGGGAGTAGCTTGGCTGATCTCGGCCAGTGCCCGCGCCACGAAAGTAGACCCGAGGATGATAGCGCAAGGCCGGCCCAAAGCGTGCGATGCCGCGCTGGTGCAGATAAGTGGCGGCCAAGGTGCCCAAGACAGGTCCGCCAGCGGCAAAGAGCTTGCGTGCAGACACCATTCGCGACGTGTTGGATGCTGCAGGGCTTTTCAAGGTCCGCCTTGGCGCGCGGTTGGCAGAGATGGGTGTAATGCCCAAAAAATGCTGGGCCTCGGTGATGGTTTCTTTGAGAGAGGTTGATCCGAGTTTGGCATGCAACAGATCGATGAGATCGCCAAATTCACCTGTGGCATAATCTATCCAGCCACCTGCTTTTCGTCCGTCTTGAGCCTGCAAGCGGATGACGAGGCTGTGGCCCGCTGCACCAGACGTGTCGCCAACCTGCCAATAATCGCCCTGGCGACAGCCTTCTGAGAAGTAGGCGCGGCAGAAACTCTCTGCACGCGCCCCAAGGTCTGCTGAAATCTCAGCAAGCGAGACATCCCTCGTCATTGCGCCGCGCCATCCACAGCCGTGCCAACGGGGAAGCGCGACAGAAGTGACGCCAAAACATCAACTGCTTCTGTTGGAAGAAACACACGTGTCTTCCATTGGATCACTTCAGTAAAGCAGCCCATGGTTTTCAACTCAGCGAGTATCGCACCCGTCGCACCAATTAATTCAAGCCGTGGTTGACCCATGACGAGTGATCGGCGGAGTTGGAACCCGTTTATAAGGCTGAGGGTGGCACGGGTCTCCATAATGGCGCGTATGACGTCGTCAGGTTCCATTTGGATATCATTGTCGAGCCCAAGCCGCGCATAAACGTTGATCAACTGCTCTTGCGAGACCAGACGGCCAATCGCGCGTTCCCCATCTTCCGTC
>ERZ1027208.844-NODE-844-length-10240-cov-7.154050_pt1 | contig 10240 bp, 7 predicted proteins | sample MGYA00520867_ERZ1027208 | MGnify/ENA primary metagenome ERZ1027208 (study PRJEB33311, sample SAMEA4378413) | marine metagenome | biome: Marine biome; feature: Fjord; material: Water | collected 2014-07-20T08:00:00Z/2014-07-... | depth 75 m ...
GGCGTTAACAGCGGGATTCGCTCTGCTACAGGGGAATATATTGCGTTACTTAATAATGATACAGAAGCGCACCCTGATTGGTTAAAAGAAATCGTAGATACACTCGATTCTCAACCGGAATATGGTTTTGCTGCATCTAAAGTACTGGTTTTTGACCAAAGAGATACGATTGATTCGTTTGGTGATGGTTATAGTTTTCATGGTTTGGCATACAAGATTGGTGACTTAGCGAAGGATGACGGTCGTTTCGATGAGCCTATGGAAGTGTTTGGGGCTTGCGGTGCTGCATCCGTTTATCGTCGTTCTATGTTAGACGATATTGGTTTGTTCGATGAGGATTTTTTTGCCTATATGGAAGATGTAGAAATCAGTATACGGGCACAATTGGCAGGCTACCGTTGTATTGCCGTGCCTAAGGCAAAAATTTACCATATGATTAGTGCCACTACCGGCGGTGATACGTCCGAATTCTCGGTTCATATGACGTCGAAAAATCTGATAAATATATTAGTGAAAGTTATACCTGCCCCTTTGCTGCTGCTAATGGTTCCTTTGGCTATTGCATCGCAAGTTGTGCTGATTCTATTAAGTGTTTTTACGGATAAGTTTCCTGGTCTGCGTAAAAGTTTGCAAGGTTATCGGGTTGGTTTAAAGGAAGGTTTTAAGCAAATGCCGATGATGTATAGAAAACGTAAAGATATTAAGAAATTAAGGCGTATATCAACGATGGAGTTGGTTCGTAAAATGCGTGCTGCTGGAATACAAAAGCGCGAAGTCATGCGTTAAATCGACGTTAATCTACACGGTTAAATTGGAGTTTGTTTTTTTGAAAAAAACTGGCGTGTTTTCTTTGATGTGGCCAAGACATTGTTGTCTTGTTCGTAGCGTGTTGCGCGTTAGCCATAGCAAGATAATATTGTGCGGCTGTTTGCTTCAAATTTGTGTCGTGCAAGTTGTGCTAAGTGAGGTTGTAATTGAGTCGGTAGATGCACCGCAAAAACAGTTCAATGTTGCTGTTGTAGATAGCATGCTTAAGATTCGTCAGGGTCAGGCTGTGATAACAAAGGAGGGGCAAGGCATATATTTGACAACGGCACGTAATGCAGCTGAAACTGGACAAATTGTGTTGTATTCCACCAGTAGTGATTTTGACAATGTTACGGTCGACGTTTCTGATCTTGTAAGCGGAAATAACAGGATTAATGCGAACGACGTAGAGCGGTATATGGCACACTATTTTGAAGTCGACCACCCTACTGATCACAAAGGTTTGGCAGGGTATTGGCCTGATGCTCTGGTGCCATTAATAAATAGCTTTGCGTTGAAAAAACATAAATCTCAATCTGTTTGGATAAAAATACATGTTGGTGAAGCTGTTGCAGCAGGCACATATGTTGGGGTTCTAAAAGTTCGAACTGCGGGCGTTCTTGTTGAGTCGATTCCTCTTAGTGTCGAAGTATGGGATATTTCGTTAGAAGGTACGCCTACATTACCTATTATTATCGGCTTAGATTACTTATCGATAAAGAATGCTGAATTACCTGATGGATCATTTCAGGCATTAAAAAAGGAAATTATTCCAAAATATTATCAATCCCTACGAAAAAATGGTGTTTTTCCCGTAGCATTGATAGATGCTAAACCTATTGTGTATATTACAGAAGATGGCGTTGAAATTGATTTTGAAAATTATGAAACGGAGCTTATTAGTGCATATGATGGAAAAATAAACGCACCGTTCTTTATACCCTTAGAGAAGTCATGGCCCGTTGATTCAGATAAGTTTCCAGTATTTTCCGACGGTTACAATGAGCGGGTAGCTATGTACTTACGGAAAATGGCAGCTTGGTTGTCTGATAAAGGGTGGCTAGATAAAGCCTTTATCTACATTCCTGAATCTGATGAGCCCGGTACAATGTCAGAATATGAATTTATTGTTGGCATGCAAAGCCTGGCAAACGAAGCGGATAGTCGGTTACGCGTGCTTCAAACGTACACAAGAGAATGTGTAGATTGTTGGGGGAATGGCGGAATCTCAGCTCTAGAAAATAAAAACGTATTGTGGTGCCCAAATATATCTATCTTTGGAGGCCATTCACTCAAACTCAACAAGGGCCTTTTTAGCTCATCTATTAATTCTGAGGCGCCAGCATGGAATGAAGCAATTGCTAGCAAATTGAAGAAGGAAAATAGGGAACTTTGGTTCTACGTTAACCCGTGGACATATCTTTTGAGTGAGCCGCAGCCAAACTATCTGAATATCTATATCGATCATCAAGGTATCAAGGCGCGATTGCTGGGCTGGTTTGCCTATGCGAATGGCATGACTGCAATGACTCATTGGAATGGTACTTACTGGCAGGATGTGACTCATCCTTGGGGGCAAGTGTCGAAGGGGGAGTCTCGGAACCAGCCAAATGGTGACGGGGTGCTTCTTTATCCTGCTCGCGGAGTTAATGAATATACAAAGCAGCCAAAACCCGGCGGTCCAGTGCTGTCTTTGCGGTTGGAGCTGATGAGGGAAGGTGCTGAAGACTATAGGTTGCTAAAAGCGTTAGAGAAGAAGCTAGGAGCAGGGAAAGCTCAAGATGCACTGAGCAAAGTTTATACATCGGCGTTGGATTTTACTGAAGATCCAGTGTTATTAAGAGCTGTGATTGAGCAAATGGTCTCTGATTTACACGATTGATGATATTATGGCCGACAGAATTTAAAAGAAGTTTAAGGGGAACTATGTGGATATGATATTGCGGGTCTTTGGTGTTATTCGTGTCAGACGTTTATTGTTATTTGTTACTTTTGGCGTAGTTTTCACTGCAGTTATTACTGGGTCGTATATACGTAAGCCTACTTATGAATCTAATGCACTTTTACTGGTTAAGCTTGATCAACGTTCTGTTTCTATTTCTCGCTCTGATGTTCAATACTCAGTTGCCCACACTATGGCGGTTGAAGTAATCACCTCTCAAGCAGAAATATTAGGGTCCCAGACTCTGATTGAGGGGGTCGTGAATGAATTGGGCCCCGAGACATTTAACCCCACACCACTCCCTAGCGAGTATAAAATAGTAGAGCTGCTAAAGGGCGCTATTAAATCAACTAAGAATGGATTTAATAGCATTCTTGTTGCACTGGGACTTAAGTTTGAAATAGACCCACATTATACGCTAGTAAAGCGTGTGCGTAGAAATCTTAAGATATTTGCGGTTAGAAAAGCACAGATTATTGAGCTTTCTTTTCGAGATAAGAATCCAGAGATTCCTAAGAAAGTACTGGATACATTGATAAAACTATATATTGAACAAACTCAGGCAATGAAAGAGCAGTCTGAAAGTTATCGATTCTATTCTGGTCAGACAAAAGAGTTAAAAAAGAAACTTGCACAGGCTGAAAGGGACTTTTCCGACTTTCAGATTAAGTATTCGATTGTAGATCTCGGTGAAGAAAAACGATCTATTCAAGAGAAAAGGAATAAGCTCGTTGTTATGCTTGGGGATTCTAATCCGATTTCAGATGCCGACGATTCGCTTAATTCTATGGGAGCAGGCGCAATATCTTCCATTATTGATCCGCAAACCAAGAAATTTAAAGCTCAGTTAATCGGTCTTAAGACAGAGCGTTCTAAATTGCTTATTACCTATAGCAAAAGCCATCAAAAAATTAAAGCCATTGATAGCCAAATTGATCTATTGGAAAAGTACCTAAAAGAGGAAAAGGAAGCATTAACAGTACGTGCTGCTGCCTACAATAAACGTCTGGCTTTGCTGACTAAAATTGAGCCTGAATACAATAACCTTTCTCGAGACGTAACGAGCTGGCAAGAAGCCTATAATGTTTATGGCAAAGTAAGTGAAGATCGAAATTTGGCAAGAAAACAACCTTCTGGGATCAATCTTCGTATCGTTGACCCACCCATTGTACCTTTTGAACCCTTAGCGCCTTCACGCTTGATGTTAATAACAATCGGGTTTTTATTTTCCTGGATGTTCGCTTTGGGGACTATTATTTTTGTCGAGTTTTTTTGGACTGTGGCTGATAAAACCACAAGAGAGAGAGACAGTAAAAGTGAAAATCCCGATACTTCAGAAGGGGCTGGCAGTACCGACGTTGCCGTCAAACCCTCAGGCATTGAGCCTGTTGACAGTAAATAAAGAAATCATTAGACCGCGTGTTATGGGGTTAAGTGAACATAGATGACAAGAGATGTAGAGTTGGTTGATCACGAAGACTCAGAGATGAGTGAAAGGCAAGGGGGAGGCGATAGTCTTGCGAGCGTATCTAGAGATACGCTCTATATGGTGTCGGGTCAGATATTTTCCAAGGTGTTTAGCTTTGCCTACATATTACTATTGGCGCGACACCTTTCTGTGGAAGATTTCGGCCGTTTTAATTTGATAATGTCTTTCGTTCTTATTGCAGAAATTGGTGCGGACTTCGGTCTTTCTCGATTAATGATGAAGGATATGGCGCGAAGTGAGGATGTCATTCCCAAATATCTAGGTGCCTTGTTACCACTTAAAATACCGCTTTCCATTATTGCCTATGGTGCCATGTTGCTGGTCTTGTGGTTAGCGGGCTATTCAATTGATATTCTACAACTGGCAGCTATAGCGGGTGTATGTTTGCTGCCATCAGGCTTGGCGATGGCCTTCGACAACACACTGCATGCACGACAGAGGTTTCATTATTTAGCAACGACTCAAATATTCTTGGCGTTTTCTCAGCTGGTTTTGGGGGGTATTACTCTCTATCTCACCGCGAAGCTTAGTTGTGTACTTGTTGTGATGATACTCTCTTATATTTGTTATCTGTGTTTGCTGTATTTCTTTACACTGAAAAACGATTACAAATACAAGTTACACTGGGACTGGGGTTTTTGTCGTAAGATATTGCATCAATCCTTTCCCTATATGATTATTGCCATTCTCTATATTTTTGCTGCAAGGGCTGAAATGCTAATGCTTAGCCGGTTAGTAACGGATGCGGCTATTGGTATCTATAGCGCTGCATCAAAAATACCTGAGGCAGCGATATTTGTTCCTATGATGTTTACCTCAGTACTAGGGCCAATCCTTTCTCGTTTGCACGGAGACTCCAAAGAGGGTTTAACAAAGCTATATGGTTGGTCTTCTAGATCTATCGTTTTAGCGATGGTGCCGTGTGCATTTATCGGCATTCTTTTAGCTGAGCCTATTTTTCTATTCTTGTTTTCTGAAAAATACGCGGAGTCGATTCCTGTATTGAAGACGATATTGTTAGTCTTTCCCCTAACAAGTTTGTATATATTGAATTCAACTGTGATGTACACCTCGGATCATCAAATTCAGTCGATGGTGGTTTTTTTATTGTTAACGGTTATTCAATACACTCTTAATTATTTCTTAATCAATGAGAGAGGATTGGATGGTGCTATGGATGCGTTTGTGCTTTCAACCATCATCAACGCTGCTGTCACTACGCTATTGGTTCGTTTATGGTTTATCAATAGGATAGTGGTTTTTGCATTATTTCCACCTCTAGTTGCATCAGCAGTCTTAACGTTAAGCTACTTCTATTTTCCAATAGATAATGTGGTGATCAAGCCTTTGCTTGCTTTAATTCTATTTGCGCTGTGCGCCTATGGTTTGTGGCGCCTAATGCCAACCAGATTTGAAACGGAATAAAGGCTAGGTCTTATATGAGTGTTAGCCAAACAACAGAAGAACCAAAGATAGACGAACTGCTACCAATGGCAGGTTTGATTTGCATTGGGATTGGCCTCGTTCTTGGTTTATGGCTTGGATACACGGGGTCAACTTTGCCAGTTGCAGCAGTTGCAGGTATTGCCTTCTTTTTCATTCTGCTCAAACAACAAGTGGCAGCGTTAACCTTTGTTATTATGGCTCAAGTTATGATACCGATTTACGTCGGTGTACCATTGGTTCCTGGACTACCCCCGTTACCGCCCTCTTTATTGATGGCGTTAGTGTTGGCAACCATCACTTTTCTTTGGGCGATGCTTGATCGCCGCGATAAGCTTCAGCTAAGTTTTTTACCAAAATTGCTAATTGCTGCGTACGCACTAAGTGTTAGCGTGGTTTTATTTTCTGTCGTTATTAATGGGTCTGGTAAAGAAAGTATTAATGTGTGGGGGCGCTCTTCGATGATCCCATTTATGGTGTTTCTTACAACGGTTTTTATTGCTCGATCAACATCTCAAATTCAAAATTTATTCAATGTACTGTTGATAGCCGCTATGCTGGCAGTTTTTTATGCAGGTATCGAATTTATACTGGGTAAAAACATTCTTATTGAGAGCTTCATTGAACGGCAGTTCGATGATCGAGATATACCCTACTGGACACTTGTTGATGGTGACTCGGCTGGGTTTATCTATCGGGCACATAGCGTTTTTACGAATCCATTATTCTTTGGCACATTTTTGAGCATGATTGCCCCTTACCCCATATTGCGTTTTGTAAAAGGGCAGGGTGAAAAGCACCGGTATTTCTTTATATTTGCGGCCATTGTATGTGTTTTAGGGGTCTTTCTCACATTCTCGCGAGGTCCAATGCTGGGCCTGTTTCTTTCCTTGGTTGCACTTTCCGTCTTCCTAAAATCATTGCGCAAGGTGTTAGTGATGTCTATTCTCACCTGTCTACTTTGCTTGCTCTTTGCATGGCCTTGGATCGGGGCAAAAGTTGCAGACCGTTTTAGTGATATAGATAATGTGTCCATTAGATTTAAGCTATGGGAGTCGGCAGTCCACATGTACCTGGATAACCCTGTGTTGGGAGTAGGGTTAGGCAACTTCCCACAACATCAACTTGAGGTTAATCGTAATTATCGCATAGGGCCTTTTAACGAAAGCGATGGCGACCATATAGAATCAGTTAGAACGGCTGATAGCCTTTACTTGCAGTACATGGCTGAAATGGGTACTGCAGGCGTACTCGCTGCGTTGTTTAAATACTGGCTTTTAGCGCTCATTTTTACTCGGTTACTCAAAAATACCCAAAATGATCAAATTTGGTTACTGAATTTGGCAACGACGGCAGCAGTTGTTGCTTATTTAATAAATGGGCTAACCATTACGGCCTACCAAGGTTATTCGATTACCATTTTCAAAGAAATGTTCTTTGCCTTCGGTATCGCACTTTATTCGATCCATATTCTACAAAGAGACGAGCAGTCAGCTCCTGTTACAAGGCAATAAATAAATGAAAATAATGTTTCTTATGCCCCATCCTATCGAGGGGCCTTCGAGCCGATTTCGTGTATATCAATATCAAAAATACCTGGAAGAGCAGGGTATTGAAGTGTTGATGCGACCTTTCTTTACATCTAAACAAGCATTAAAAATATATGGAGATAGTGGTGTTTTCTACAAGATTATTATGACTTTGTGGGCAACGTTAATGCGAATCGGCGATTTATTGATAGCGCCTCGTTATGATGCAGTCTATGTGTTAAGAGAGGCGTTTCCATTTGGTCCACCTCTGTTTGAAACACTATTTAAAAAACTTTCCGGTAAGTTGCTGTTTGATTTTGACGATGCGATCTATATGCGATCTTTAGTATTCGATAATCCTTTGGATCGATTAAGAGATTGGGATAAACCCAATAAAGTTGTAAATATGTCTGATCATATCGTAGCCGGTAGTTACTATCTTGCTAGTTGGGCAGAGAAGTACATGGGGCCAGAAACAACCGTTTCTGTATTGCCAACGGTTGTAGACGCTAATCAGTATGAACCAGCAACGCAGAAAAATTCAGATGAAATAGTCATTGGCTGGATCGGTACGCCTAGAGGATCTAGCTACCTACAAACGCTTTTGCCTCTTGCGAAGGAATTATCCAACAGTCATAAGCACGTACGTTGGGTTTTTGTAGGAGCAGAACCTTTTGAGACCGAAGGGGCTCCGATTGAATTTCGTACCTGGGCGTTAGATCGAGAAGTGCCAGACATTCAGTCTTTTGATATCGGTATTATGCCCCTAACAGATGATGAAGAAACTCGAGGAAAGTGTGGTTTTAAACTTATTCAGTACATGAGTTGTGGTGTTGCTGTTGTTGGTAGTCCTGTGGGCGTGAACAAGGAAATTGTAGAAGATGGCGTTTCTGGTCTGTTAGCTGATAGTCCAGAGCAATGGCGCGAAGCAATTTTAAAGTTGCTTAATGATCATGAATTTAGAGCGCAGTGCGTGAGAAACGGTAGGGCACGTTCAAATGACAATTATTCTTTGCAGGTTACCGGGCCTAAGATGGTGGATATAATAAAACAAACATTGGATTCATAAAAAACTCTCCATTAGGAGAGTTTTTTATGAATGAGTTGAGACTAATCGTATACTCTGGTGCGATTAATAGACATCGAAGCGGGGAGAGGCAATACCTTGCGAATATATTGGTCTACAAAGTTGCCTATGTTTGTGATGGAGCTTTTAGGTACATAGATGATATCAGACGTTAATAACGCATGCTGAACGGTAGTTTGATCAGGTTCGTCAAATGCAGCGTCATGGTTAACCAACCAATAATAATAGCTTCCGTCATCTTTAAACCTAACGACAAATGCTTGTTCTGAATCTGCGGTAGTTCGTAACCCACCGGCTGCGGCGATGGCCATTAGTGCATTGCTACCCCTACGCAATGCGACAGAGCCGGGGTTTCTAACCTCACCCATTACATAAATTTCTTGTCGACTTCTGTCAAGGATGTTGAGGGTTACATTTAGTTGTTTGCCAAACAGTTTCGCGTAACTATCTCGAATAGCTTTTCTAACAAACGAGATGTCCTTGTTGACCGCTATAATGGGTTCGATAAAGGGTAGTTCAAGCAGCTGACTATCATAAACACGTCTTGCTAGCGTTGCGCCTCGATCGCGGTTGATTAACGATTCCATGAATTTATTGAGGCGTTGGTCAGTTTTTAGAAGAATGACAGCAACTTCCGGCTTTACAATGCCTTTGTTGCGATATTGTTTGTAAAGATTTTGAGTTAGTGTTTCTGTTGTCATGCTGGCCGCATAAAGGCTGCCAATCAAGTTTAAGGTGATTGCACCATCAGGTAGCACAGTAACGTTATCAGTCGTTAATTCTGGTCGCCCACTTAACTCTACCCGCAGTTCATCTCCAACCTTGAGAAGGTAGGGCGAGTCTTGCAATGCATTGGTCAAATAGTAGCTGATTTCCAAGATGTCATTATCTAAAATGACGCTTTTGGGGTGATCGCTAGTCGCTGGTGGTGGGAATTGATGGGTTTCACTAACAGGCTTGTTGGCACATGCCGTGAGTGACATCATTAAAATGAGTACAAGTAAAAGCCTTACTGAAGGTAATAACCGAATGTTCATGTGATTTACGTTGACCCTATTGGCAAAAGGTGGGATTTATTCATTCCTTTAATTAGATTAGCATGAAAGTTATTGCATACTAGCTTTCATGCCAAATTCCGGCAATTCTACCAGTTTCATGGGCTAGTGTGAGACTTTTTTGTCAGTCACTCTCTCATTGGGTACCACCGCTAGGCATATAGATTGGTGTATTCAACATATAAATTAAGCGCGTTACGTGTGTTTCGCGGGTTTTTGCTCAGGGATTTGTAGTGACGTCGGATGAGGCAGAGTTTACCTACAAGTGCACATATTATGTACCAGAACATGAATACACTTTGCTGCTGCATTCCCCTCGCATTATCTGTCGCTAAGATTCTAATTTTAATCTAACAGGAAATTCTTGAATAATATTATTGGTTGATTTAATCTGGTGCGCTGGCTTGTATTTAGAGAAGGGTAGAAAGGCTTTTTGGATTTGGTAGTTGACAGTGTTTATATTGTTAAATTTGAATAGAGCAAAAGAAGATTTAAGTAATGTGAAGTACATATCAGTCCTTATTTGAAAAAGGGCTTATCAAAAGTCCGCCGAAGTTTCTGGATACCGCCATCCAATATGAAGTAGTGATGGGTTCTATTGCGTACGACGTGCAGTTTGATCAATTTCAACAGCACCATATAATCGATAAGACTTCCATGGGTGGAGCGGGCCGTGAATATGATATTACGGTTTATTCCATCATTAAATATTTTCGATTATTGATGGACAACAATCCCAATATAATTGTTTCGTTATTTGTGCCTAGAAATTGTGTCTTGTATTCGACGCAAGTAGGCGAAGTGGTGAGAGAAGATCGACATATCTTTTGACGCAAAGGGTGTTGGGCAAAGTTTAAGGGGTATGCCTACTCTCAGGTACACAAAATG
>ERZ1027208.845-NODE-845-length-10240-cov-7.119195_pt1 | contig 10240 bp, 6 predicted proteins | sample MGYA00520867_ERZ1027208 | MGnify/ENA primary metagenome ERZ1027208 (study PRJEB33311, sample SAMEA4378413) | marine metagenome | biome: Marine biome; feature: Fjord; material: Water | collected 2014-07-20T08:00:00Z/2014-07-... | depth 75 m ...
CACGCCAGTTCGCCAGGTATCTGCAGTTCTCTCTACGTGTGCAGAGTTAGTGGGGTTTAATAGACAGATGCCAAATAGGCGTCATTGGTCCAAGAATCTTCCATGTCGTTGATCTGACGGAAATAACAAATATTACTCAACCCAGAAGCATCCGCTTCAGCACGAGACTGAAAATCAATGCTGATCGGGTCAGGGCCATGGGCGTAGTTACAATCAATACTACGCCCGCCTTTATCTTCACGGGTATCTTTGGTGTGACGCATACCGGCGGTTAGACGGAAAGTATCGGTAACATCAAAGGTACCTTGAACGTAGCCGCTTTCTGACTCGAGTGTACGCTTGGGTTGATTAAACGAAGAGAGTGTCACCAGATCATCGGCGGCAGTGAAACCCCAGCTACCGTGCAACATATCAAAACGAATATCGTTTTCTTCTTCAAAAGAGAAGACACCGGCGGTCCAGCGAAAACGGCTGTCATCAGAGTTTTTCAATTGGATTTCGTGTGACGTCGCGGTGTGACCTGAATCAACCGTATTACGAGTATCTCCCTGAGCCTCGTTGCCGTACAACTGGGTTTGCGACATATCGGTATAGCCGCCGATGTAGCTCAGCGTTAAACCATTATCGAAGTCGTAGTCAAAACGCGTACGAAAGCTGTCAACTTCGAGATCAATCGCACCGGGAGCAGTGGCAAAATTTTCGCGATCACTGCCATCTTGAGTCGAAACATCGCCCGTGCCTTGGTTGTTAAAGTTCTCGTAAGAGGCAAACCAGCTTAAGTTCTCAGTCGGCGTGAACATTGAGCTAATCCGATACGATGACATATCTTTAGTGCCATAGTTGTCGAAACTTCCATAAGGGCTGCCACTGGCGAATTCGGTTTCACCCTCTTGCTCATCGGTAACGCCAGCGAAACGCAGTGCCCAAGAATCGGTGATTGGAGTATTTAGCATAAAGCGAACTTCTTGACGATCACGACTTCCCACCGTCAGGCTCGCGCTGCCTTCAAACTCTTGCGAGGGTTTCGCCGTAACCAGTGACACGGCGCCTGCAGTTGAGTTGCGGCCGAACAACGTACCCTGTGGACCACGCAAAACCTCTACCCGCTCCATATCGTACATTAGGGCAGTAGAGCCCTGCGAGCGCGCCGAGAAGATGCCGTCGGTGTAGAAGGCAACACTCTGGTCGCCCGCTTCAGTTTGATCGATGGTACCTTGACCACGAATAAAAATGAGCGGAACACCGTGATCGCCGTTACTGCGAATTTGCAGGCTCGGTGCCATACCACGAAGATCATAAATATTACTGACGTGATTTTCGCTAAGCGCTTCGCTATCAAATGCAGAGATCGCCAGCGGCGTATCTTGCAAGCTAGTAGTACGCTTGGTGGCGGTAACAATCACTTCTTCTAGTTCATAAGCTTGTAGGGTTGCTGCAGGCATTGCAACACCGGCAGCGATCACTACCGAGAGTAAATTTCTTTTAAAGTTGTTAGGCATATTGACTCCTCCGTCTATTATTTTTTTCGCGTCATTCACAGACTCTTCTAAGACGCTTGCAGATAAGACGGATTAAGCGATTGATCCAAACCCCCAAAGTTCCATTTATTTTTAAGAATAATATGTGTTGATAAATTTTTGGCAAAAAAATGCCCGGAATAACCGGGCTCAGATAACGCGATGAGTCGAAACATTTACAGGATAGAGGTTTTTGGCAGTATCAAAATCCTATCGAGAGTTTCTTGATGCGCAACAACCGGAAGTGATTGCTCCAGCATGGAGACCACTGAATCGGTTTGCTCAACGGATAATGACGTAGTCACTTTCATTTTCTTTAGCGACTCGGTGCCTAGGATGATTTTCATTTTTCGGTAGCGATTAATATCGAAAACAACATCTTCAAGCGCCGCATCTCGGTAGACAAGCCTGCCATCTCGCCAAGGGGAAACCGCCTCTGCATCAATAGCTTCAATCACACCCATCATTTGTGAAGCTGAAGACAATTGTTGTCCGGCGGTCAGTGTTTTCACCGCAGTCGAGGTGAAGTCTGCACTCATTTCAGGAGCCACTTTAACAACACCCTCTTCAACCGACACCTTCACCTTATCGAATTGTTTATAGACTTCGAAACGAGTACCAACCACCATCACCCCTGCATTTTCTGCATCGACATAGAACGGCCTCGACTTGTCTTTGGCCACATCAAAAAAGGCCTGGCCCTTTAGCAGTCGTACCAGACGTCGCTCACTCGTCATAGTCACTTGGATATGCGAATCGGCTCCCATGGTAAGCAAGGTTCCATCATTCAGCGTGAGCTCTTTAACTTGCGCTACTTCACTGTGAAAATCTTGAGTTTTCTCGGCAGTGGGTATAACACCCGACAACCACACCAACGAAAACAACATCACCGCGTAAACACTGGCGCTAGCAAAGACCGGTATCGGTAAAAACTGCTGAATACTCGCTCGACAGCTGACTAGAAAACGGGACAAAAGTCCGTGCTGCGCAGCAGGCGTGCTAGCCCATTGCGGCGCGAGTTCCATTTCCCCTAGACCCTGCCACACATCTTCAAGCTGTTGATAAGATCGCTGATGTTGTTGATCTAGCCCTAGCCAGTGCCTAAACAGGGCATTTTCATCAGCGCTTAACGAGCGTTCTTGCTGAAGTAAAAACCAGTCTCGAGCTTGAGATTCGATGCGGTCTAATTGATCTGTAGTGGTAGGCATTAGTTAGACTCCCCCGTCACTGCATCAGAGGCGGGTCGTATGGCTTTTTGGCAATCTGCAAGCGCTTTGGAGACGTGTTTACGCACCACGGTTTCCGACAATCCCTCTCGTCTCGCAATTTCTGCGTAGCTGAGGCCTTCTATTCGATTCATGAGTAACAACTTCCGTCTTTTCCCCGGCATCGCCCAAAGCGCGCCGTTTATCATATTCAAAAATTGATGGCTAAGCGCCACCCGTTCAGGACTGCGAAAATCAACATCCAAGTCGCCCTGTGCCTGCTGACTCGCAACGTAACTCTCACGTACCTTTCTCCGGCGCGCCTGATCGATACAGGCGTTGTGTACCGAGCGGTATAGAAATGCGCGAACGTTCTCTATCACCTCTGCACTCGCTTGCTGGTGCACCGCCAACTTGGTAAACGCGACTTGTACAATATCTTCAGCCTCGCTGTAAGCTAGGCCAAATTTTTGCACAGCGTAGCGACACAGCTCGCGCTGATATTTCTGGTAATAGCGCTCCAGATCTGTCTCTTCTTCCGCCATCACTGAGTTAGCCATTGCTCTCAAAGGAAGACACCTTTTGTTTATTGTTATCATCTATCACGGGACGTTTCTCGATTTATCGTCACGGCTCACAACCCTTTTCGTGGTCGCAGCTCGGTGCGAATTGGGCCTTATTCGATGAGACGCTGCAGCAATTACAATCCGCCCCCCCTGACAAAAAAATTGTTAAAAACAAAGGTATTTCGGGTTATCGAAAGTCCATGCTTAAGCGCAAGCCCAGAGTTCGCGGGGGCGCCAGATAAAATAGTGGCTCCGGCGTGTCAGTCGAATGCACGTCATAGCGCACGACTTCATTGGTAAGATTATGTGCAAATGCCTCGAACCGCCAACTGCCCTTATGAGGTTTAAGGACCAAATTACTCTTCCAAAGCCAATACGCGGGCTGCAGATCGACATTTTCGGCGGCACCATTGGGGTCATTGACCCATGTGCCCGTGGAATTTTCTAATAATTGACCGCTGCGATCTTTGCGATTGGCCTCGCTTAAGTAGACTTCATCCGAATAGTTCACCCCCACAGAGGCGGTCAAACGCCCCCACCGAAAAGGTTTAAAATGGTGCTTGTAGGTTAAGCCGGCACTGAATTTAGGAGCTTGTTTCATTCGGTTACCGCTAAAATCAACCAGGTCGGGCTGATTCAGATCGCCTGCGCTAGGATTCCAAGTTTGCCCATGCTCAGGGAAATTCGTATCAACACTAATAAAATCATCGTAGTAAGCGTTTAGCAGCGACATGTGTGCCTTCAACTCACCAAATGCGCCGGGCAGCCAATTTAGCTCCAATTCCAACCCTTTGATCGTTGCCTTGGCACCGCTAGCGCTGCGAAACACCTTGCTGCCATCAGCATTAAGAGAAACTCTGGAAACCTGAAGATCGTCGTAATCGGTATAAAAAAGAGCGCCGTTTAGGGTGAGCGTTTTATCCGCAGCCTGCCATTTAAATCCAAACTCCCAGTTGCGACTCTCCTCGGGACCGACGTAGGCTCGCTCGCCGTCATTATTAGAGTGTAAAACGGCGTTGAGCTGTGACTGAAACCCAGAATCATCGGCACCACTAAAGACTCCCTCTACGCTCCCGCCATCTTGAACGATACCGGGTTTAAATCCTTCGGCCATCATCAGGTACAGCAATAGATTCGAATTAATACGCCACTCAACCCGCGACATAAAGGTAGTACTATTCCAACGTTTGCTAACATCATTGTAGTTAGCAAAAAAGCACTGATCGGCAACGGCCGACTCGCGATTAACCGCAATATCTCCGAAGTCTCCGCCTCGGTCCGAACGAATAAGATCTGGACAACCGATGTTTCGCCCACCCTTGTCGTAACGTAAATCACTGCCGCTGCGAGCTCCAAATGACAACCCCCAGCTCGGGGTTAAATCATAGTGAAGCTGACCATAAATGGCTTCGAATTGAGAGCCGCGTCGAGGCTGCTGGTAGCTGTGTGAAGCGGCCCCACCCCAGCCTAGGCCAGTGCTATCTTGATGCTCTAGATCAAAGCGAATATCACTCTCTTCTTCGAAGTAGAAGTAAGACAGTAACCAGCGCAGGCGGCTGTCATCGGAATTTTTCAACTGTAGCTCATGCTGCCACGACTGGTAATCGGACCAAACCGTATGATTACTCTGATGATAGCTTGCCGGATTGGTCTCACTGCCCATAGGGCTATTGCCGTCACCGTCCCATAACTGGTCGCGAGACATATCACTGTAGCCGGCAATGTACGTCAGATCCAAATCTTCAGTCATTTGCCACTGCAGCCGGCTTCGCACGCTGTGCATAACTAAATCGGTTTCACCCACGGTGTCAATTAACAGCGGGGTGTCATAATCGACGGCGGGAAAATTGCCACTGCCTTGGTTGCGATAATATTCGTAGCTTGCCCACCAGCTCCAATCATCATTTGGCTTCCACAATGAGCTTAAGCGGTAACTGGACATGTCCAGATTGTTGTATTGCTTGTCATCCCTCGACGAGGCGGAACCCGGCGCAAACTCCAAGAGACCATCTTGCTGCTCTATCGCAGCAGCCAGACGCACCGACCAGCGCTCACTTAGTGGTAGATTGATAACAGCTTGCAACGACTGATAATTATCGTCGGCCAGAGTCACGTCGATGCGACTCTCGAAATTCGGTTGCGGCTTTATCGTGTGATAGTTGACGACGCCGCTGGTTGCATTACGACCAAACAGGGAGCCCTGCGGCCCGCGCAAGATTTCAATTTGCTCCAAGTCATGTAAGAGCACCGCCGTGCCTTGACTGCGACTACTGTAAATACCATCAACATGGGTAGCAACGCCGGAGTCACCCGCCTCGGTGGGGTTGTCTGCACCCACACCTCGCAAGTAGAGCATCGACGCACTGTGATCGCCGTTACGCACCATCTTCAAGCTCGGCACTTGATCAACCACATCAAATAAGCTGGTCACGCGGAGATCTAGCAAGCTGTGGTAGTCCAGCGCGGTCACCGTCATTGGCGTGTCCTGTAGATTACTCACTCGCTTACCGGCGGTAACGGTAATTTCTTCAAGCTCGTAGCGCTGCTGATCAGACTGAGGTGAGTGCCGACGCGATACATCGATGGGCTTGGGCACGATGACTAGGCTCTGATTCGCCACCGCGCGATAGATAAGGTCTGTCCCGAGGAGTAATCGAGCCAGGGCTTCATCGGGGGAAAATTGCCCCTGTAATGGCGAAGACTGCCATTGCCCTTCTACCTCTGAAGATATCAGTACCGCAATCCCCGACTGACGAGAAAAAGCCAACAGAGCTTCGGACAGTTTCTGAGCGGGAATAGCAAACTCTACCGAGGAAAGAGCTTGTTGAGATAGTGACGAGGGCGCAGAGGAGTCAACGGGCACCGGCTCGGCGTCAGCAACTGAAGTTATAGGACTCAGCCATAGCCCAGACAGCGCCAAGAACGCTATTGAAGACATGGGTCGCGCTGATCGAACCTTCACTTGGCTGCTCATTAAGCCCTCTGAGTACACACAGAGTCACGTCACTTACCCTCATCCACCCCGCTAAACCGCGGTGGCCTAACCGCTCTTTGGAACCCCTGAAAAAGGTTATCGCTGAGTGACAGGCGGTTAATCAGATGAAAGGTCGTAACGACACGCTGGCGTCTCAATTATTGTTATATTTTTGCTGATACTACCTAGGCTGCGGTAGGGCTTCAACCATCGAGTTAACATCTATCACCTGCACCAAAACTCAATGACTAACTCCGATGTTATTAACGAGCGGACTGCGCCTGCGCTCGCACCCACGCCAAAAGCTCCGAACTGCCGACGTTTGCGTCGAGCCCAGCGGGTAATTCTTCAATCAACCAACTCACTCGCCACCGCAGCGTATCGCCAGAGACTAGAGCAGTCGCTGCACTCTGTACCTCCAGCTCGACATAGTCTTGACGGGGGCTCAAGTAAATTTCAACGTCGCCCTCGCCAGTCGCCATCTGATCAGCCGTTACCGGCTGGTAGAGCTTGAGATAAAGCAAGTCATTTTCGATCCAAGCCAGCCAGCCCTCGGTACCATTTGCGTTTATTTTTCCCTCGGGTGGCTTTATACCTGGCTTTAATTCTAACCAAACTACATCTTGGCTATGACGATAAACCACTGCGCCCATGACCACATCCAGCGACGACTGCGAAGCGGGGTAAAACACCAATCCGCGACGAGGAATCCGAGTAATCTCCCAGCCGGCCAACTCGTCAAAAGACTCTTTTGTATCGACGCTGTAGTCCATTCGCAACACATTATCGCGCTGCCCATCAATGCTCATCTGTTTTGTCACCCGCGCACCCATCTGCCAACCACTCATCAACGCGACGCTATGCTCTAGCATGGCGGAGACTTGATAGGGGGCACTATCATGGGCTTCTAGCGGTGGCCAGCCCCACAACTTTTGCGGGCTCAACCAAAAAGTTGAGCCCCAATTGTTCGAGTTCTGAGCATCTTCGCGTGAAAATAGCAGCTGCTGGCCCTTATAGAGCAGCGAACTGATACGCCCCCCAACAGAGGGGTCGATGGTCATGGACAAACGCTTACTGGCCAATTCCATAGATTCAATACTCAGCGGATGAGACTCGTTTTTGAGTGCCATGTGAGTCGGCGTAACAGCCGTAGCAGCGAGCGTTTCTGCTGATACCTCGTGTATCAGTGGCGTCCACGGGAAGAGCACAACTGACATCACCGCGGCCGTGCAAATCAACAATTTCATTAGCTATCACACCTCATGACCGAAAGCGGGTGCTGTACATCAGTCGCCAAATTATCTCCTTCGGCTTCGCTATTAACCTGCCCCGGCAACATTTTGATATTCGCCACGGTGACACCTATAGGTGCTGCCGTCTCCAACCCCAAGGGACTGTGAATACGGGTAAAATCAGCACCGGCTTTATCGAAACACTGCAGATCGATAGCCACACCGTGCCAATCGTTGGGCTGCCAAGTCTCAAACAGTGGATTGAGTGCAACACGAGCGGAGCAATCGTCACCGCAATCCATGGTCGCGTAGAACTCTTGGGTTAAGGCTCGATCGATTTTGACATCCATTTTCAGCTGACCATCGCGCTCGGCAAATAATGACAAGTCTTGCGGCGTTGCAGCCTGCAAGTAAACTCTTCCCTCACCTTTACCTTGCCAGAGGATGCCGCGCGCATCCTCTTGCGACTCTTTATCGACCGATGCGATTGAGACATTTTCATCGGCGCTGTTATGACGATTGCCGGTCACCTCGACGGCCTCTCCCGCCTCACCGGCGACAAACATTTGCCATGGTGAAAGCGTACGCGAGACGAACAACCAAGCATCATCGAGCTCACCAGATTCTGGCAAAGTATATTCTTCGGTTAACTGCCCCAACAATTCTTGATGATTTTGATATGACAAACCATAGCCATATTCAAACAATGGCTGGTAGCCCTCATCGCCTACATTTAATATGGTTTGATGAACAAACTGCGGCCACGAAAACGACAGCTTGCCGACAAAATCATTTCGAACTTGCCCCTGATTATCGGTAAACAGGACATCGGCTATGCCGCCACCTTCGGAGCCTGGTAACCATGCCGCCACCAAGGCATCCGATTGATTGAGCTCTTTATTGATCCACAGCGGACGACCCGAGAGAAAAACGGTGACCACTGGAACGCCCTTCGCTTGCAGAGATTTGAGCAACGCCAGATCTTTTTTGCGCCCGTATTGATACTCTATCGAGGCGATATCACCGTGCCACTCGGCGTAGGGCTCTTCACCCACGATAACAATCGCAACGTCGGGCTGCTCAGTAAACTCGCCATCAACGCTTAATTCGACCTTACCATTACCGGCATCTACGACATCTTTAATACCGTCATAAATCGATTGCGCAGCGGGAAAATCTTCTACCTTGTTACCCGTACCCTGCCACGATAATGTCCAGCCGCCACTTTGCTTGCCTATATCGTGAGCACCGTTGCCGGCCACCAAAATATTCATATCGGGTTTCAACGGCAGTAGTTGTTGATTATTTTTGAGTAAAACCAGAGATTTTCTAACCGCCTCTCGCGCCAACAGTCGATGCTCTTCGCCGCCCATTACACCCAATTTGGCTGACATCGCACGAGAAGAAACGAGCCCTTTATCCATTAGACCCGCACGTACTTTTACTCGTAAAATGCGGCTCACTGCATCATCCAAGCGCTCAGCGTTAATGCGGCCATCGCGAGCTTGTGCCAGAGTATTCTCGTATAGAGGCTGCCAATCGCTGGGTACCATGAACATATCGAGGCCGGCATTAATAGCCTCCGCACAACTGGTTACCGTACAACCCGGCACTTGGCGATGACCGTTCCAGTCCCCCACCACAAAGCCATCAAAGCCCATTCGCTCTTTAAGTACTTGAGTCAGTAGATAAGGGTTGCCGTGCATCTTTACACCATTCCAACTATTGAACGACGCCATTACCGTTTGCACACCGGATTCAAGCGCGGCAATAAATCCTGCCGCGTGTATTTCACGCAGCTCCACTTCGCTTACTCTGGTATCGCCGCGATCAATACCGCGATAGGTGCCACCGTCACCCAAAAAGTGTTTAGCCGTGGCCACAACTTGTTCGGCGCCTAAACGTGAGTCGGCGTCGCCCTGTAGACCTTCAACCATCGCTTTAGCGTATTGCTTAACAATCAGCGGGTCTTCGGAATAGCTCTCGTAGGTTCTCCCCCAGCGATCATCTCGCACCACCGCAACGGTGGGCGCAAAAGTCCAATCGATTCCTGTGACGGCGATCTCTTTCGCGGTGGCGATACCAATGCGGCGTATCAGGTCTTGATCGCGAGCCGCGCCCAAACCGATATTGTGAGGAAATAGCGTCGCACCGACGACGTTGTTGTGTCCGTGCACCGCGTCGCTGCCCCAAATCAATGGTACCTCGGCCGAGTTACCCGCTTTGGAGGCGAGATAATAGGCATCGGCTAAAGCGACCCATTCAGACACCGGCGCAAACTTGTCATTGTTGGGCGCAGTCCCGCCACCATTCAACACCGAACCTATGTGAAATTGTTTGACCTGCTCAGGGGTAATGTACTTGATTTCCGGCTGAATCAATTGCCCGACCTTTTCCTCTAAGGTGAGCTTTGACAACAATGCGGCGACTCGCGACTCTACCTGCAGGTCTTGTTGACGCTGCTGCTGATCGACAGACAAGCGAATCTGCGGCCAAGCATTTTGCGGCAATGATTGAGTATTGGGCTTCATTTCATCATTGGCCGATACCAAGGTTTCTACATTCGCCTCACCGCCCGAACACGCTTGTAAGGTAATCAACGTGCACCCCACAGTCACTCGCCACAATCGTTTGCTGATTTTATTCTGTGTCAAATACATCACTGACTCCTCTTTCACAATTTGACTCACGGTTATTTTGCATTGCCTGTAAGACGCAGTAACCGAGTAATTCCACTCCCCAAGAT
>ERZ1027208.846-NODE-846-length-10235-cov-7.881532_pt1 | contig 10235 bp, 10 predicted proteins | sample MGYA00520867_ERZ1027208 | MGnify/ENA primary metagenome ERZ1027208 (study PRJEB33311, sample SAMEA4378413) | marine metagenome | biome: Marine biome; feature: Fjord; material: Water | collected 2014-07-20T08:00:00Z/2014-07-... | depth 75 m ...
CGATAGACGATGGCACCAAAAAGGCCAATGCCACGCTGCCGACGACAATGCCCGCAAGAGTGCCAACGTAGCTACGGAACGGCAGCCGGGTCAGCCGCCGCGCGACCTGAGTGTCTAAGCCGGTGAATTTGATGGCCGCCCCCAACACTAGTCCGGCAAACAGCAACCAGAAGGTCGAAGTCTGAAATCCGGAAAACACCGTTTCTGGAGGCGCGATCTGAGTCATCATTGCCACTAGGAAAAAGGCCAGCGCGGTCCAATACTCGGGCATCACAGCGGTGGCCCAGAACCCCAAAAAGACCACGGCCATGGCTGCCACTGGTGCCAGTTCTGGCGAGAGAAAGCTGTGCGTGGTACTCCAAGTCAAAACGCTCAGCATTAAGATAATCAGAATTTTCCACAGCTTACCCAACAGCTGTAATAACTGTTTGCCAAAGAGAATCCCGATTTGCGGAAATCTGGCCTGCTTTGCATTCTTGCTCATGTAACGATCAATCCATTGTTGAGGAGACCCCCCATTCTTTGTCGAGGAGGGAGTCGAATATCCAATCGATTTATCCGACATCTGCCCCCTGCAAACTGGATGGCTACCAACCGCCATAAAGAAAGCCATTGAAAAAATACCCCTCCCACGCATAGGGCACGGGAGGTTGGTGGAAGAGTTCACAAAAATGGGATGTGGCAGAGGCGAGGTCGATTCAAAGAGTTAGGTCAGTTCACGCTGTAGCTCCCGGACCCGCACCGCTAACCGGTCGAGCATCGGATCGGCAATCCCTTGCGTGTTGAGATGATCTGCAGTGTTCAGAAGGTAGTCCACATTTGGCCCGCGCTCTCCCGCTGCGGTGGAGATCATCCGGGCCTGTTGCTCTGGGCTGAAATCGCAATACTGCTCGTGATCGCGGTTAACCACGTAGGTCAACGCCTGAACCACCCGCCCATCCTGTAGCCGCAGAGACGCGGTAATTTCGCGATAGGCGGGGTTGAACAGTTCTCGAGTTCGGATCATGGCCATCACTGGCTCTGTCTCAGCGGGGGAAATGGCCAGCGCCAATCCCTCGCAATAGCTGTGTGGGCCAGCGTCCAGCGCAAGCACCAATCCCGGTTCAGAAAAGGTGCCGCGATAGCGCAACGAGCGCAGGCAGAATCTGCGATGCCACCCATCAAGGCGGGCAACCACCTGGTCCTGCGGGATAAAGCCCGGATCCCAGATCAGGGATCCATAGGCAAAGATCCAGATACACTCACTCATGCTTCCTCCATTGATGCGGTTTTGGGTCAGGCTGTCGGCCCGACCGGGCCACTATCAGTTCAGCTTTTCATATGCAGCGACCAAGCTGCTGTAAGGCGGCAGGAACAGCGCATGCACCTGCCCATCGATTTGCATCGGCTGTTTGATGTCATAGTGCAGATGGATCGGGATCTCGCTCAGCCAACTGTTGCTGACTTTGCCGATGCGGTCACCTTTTGCCACTCGGTCCATTGGCGCAACAGCAACACTGTCCATGTCAAGATGCACATAGCGATGCAGCGCTCCATCGGAGGATTGGACCGTTACCGCAAATCGCCCGACATGGGCAATCACTCCGTTAGTTGCTGCCACCGCCCAATGTACGCTTTTCTCGCAAGTCGCAGGCCGTAGGTCCTGACCAGTGTGACCCCCAGCCCCGCAGAGCGGTTGGTCACTGCGACGAAACTCGCAGAAGTTGTCGCGCCAGGGAAAGCTGTAGTTGCTGGCCTCGCAGGAATCGCCTGTAGGTCCCTTAGCACCACCGATCGAGTACGCGTGTGAATTGGCATAGACTGGGCCGCTCTCGATTGGGAACCGCATCTCAGGGAAGAACAGAACTGGGCTTTTCACTCCCTCGCCGCTGTTTTCCAGCAGGTCGCCTGGTGCATGGAACCGGGGTTCGGCCTGCGCCGTCACTGTGCCGAGCAGCACCATGGCTACAGCAGTCAAAACCTTATTTCTCATTGGCTTGTCCTTTCACGACAAAGAGCGTGCCCGCCAACTCAGTGAGATAGTCCGGCTGCGTACAGCGGGCGTCCTCGGTGGGCTGATAGCAAGTGATGCGTAGGGTGTAATTCGCGCCAAACCGCTGCAGACTGTAATCTGCGCCATCGCCAATGTTCTCATAGGCGGCGGGCTCGTGATGGAGCGTCAGGCCGTCCGGAGCCTGCACTACAGCCTTTGATCCGGAGATTGAGATCTGGATGTCGCTCTCGGCATAAAAAGCAGCATAGGCGCTTCCCTGACTGACAAAGGCTGGGATCGACAGGCCTGCTTCATCGCCGAACAGCATCACCGGTAGCGCGGTAATGTCGGTGCTATTTGTCAAGGCGAGAAACGCCTTCGAGGGGGTCTGTTCCCGCTCTGCCGTGGCGGTTGCCGAGGCTTCCGCCGCGGACCAGTCAATCTGATTCTCCACAACAAGGACCGTCCCGTGCGAGTCGGCGATACTCGGACCTGCGGTCAGCATTCCGTAGGCAAGTGCGCCGACGATGGCACCAACCGAGGGTGTTTTTACCAATTCTTTCAACATGATTTTTCCATTTTCATCGATTCGCGCTCCAATTCTGCATCAACTGATTTCCAAATTGGTGCCGGTTCCTGTGGTGTTTTGGTTGCAGGGCGAGCCTGGCGCATCATCTGGTTCATGATGTTGCGCCGATGCATTTCCTCGGTGCCTCCGACGCTGCAGAAGGCCAGCGCATCACGCAGGAAGGTCGAGACCTCGCCCTCGTGATAACCTCGGCTACCGTAGAGCTTCAGCAAATCCATTGCCCCGTTGGTGATGGCGCTGGCCCCTGCCAGCTTAGCGATCGAGCAGGTCATCACGGCGTCCGGTGATTTGTTCAACAGTTGGTGCAACGCACCGTAGGATACCCATTTGGCGGTGTCGGCACCGATACGTATGTCGGTCAGTTTTTTCTGGACATACTGGTGATCAACGATCGGTTGACCGAAGGTTTGGCGGTTCTTGGCATAGGATAGCGCTTCTGCCAGCATCGGTTCGCAGAGCGCTGAAGCCGCCAGTCCGTAGTAGAGCCGACCCAGTGATGCGAACCGCACCAAATTGCGCAGCCCTTCTCCCGGCGCACCCAGAATATGGCCGTAATGCAGGGGCACATCCTCGAAGATGAGTTGACCGGTGGGCAGGTCAAGGTTGCCTAGCTTGCAGTCCTGCGGACCGATGGTCACACCCTCGCGGTTTTGATCTACCAGCACCAGCGAGATGCCGTCGCGCGCGTGGCCTTCTAGCTTGCACACCACCAGCGTGAAGCTCGCCACTGGCGCATGGGCGATGTTATACTTCTGACCGTTGAGTACGAAGGTCTCGTTCGGCCGCGGACTCAGAAAGGTGGAGCTGGCCCGCACATCGGTGCCGGTGTCGGGATCAGCAATCGCGGTGGCGCTCAGCTGGCCGCGTAGGATTCGCCGGAAGTACTCCGACTTTTGTGTTCTGGTGCCAAACAGATCCAGCGCATAGACCATGCCCGCTTGGGCAATCACCGACAACAACAACCCTGGGGTACGGATGGTTGAGGCAAGTCCCTCAAGAGCGGCGGTGAAATCCCACCAGTCGCAGCCGCGCCCACCATATTCTTGCGGGACGATCATCTGCCACAGGCCAGCATCCCGCAGTTGATCCCAGGTTTGCTGATCAAAAGCCTGCCGGCCCAGATGCAGTTCGCTCCGGTCCGTGCGGCTGCCCAATGACGCGAATTCAGACCGGATCGCCAGCTGCTTCTTTGTCCAACTCAAGTCCATTTAGATACTCCCATCTCTCATAACATTGTCGCACTCTGGCTTAGGCCGGAGTTAGCTCTTGTCCTGGAAGTTCGACACACGTGTCTTAAAATCTTCTGGGATCGGGTAGGTGGACTGTTCTTCGTAGTCGAACATCACATGCACCGATTTCAGCTTGGCGACGACGCGGCCATCGGAGGTAGTGTGCCGGACCTCATGATCCATTTCGAAGCTCTTGCCTCCGAATTTTGACACCGTGCTTAGTACCACGATAGTGTCACCGTAATGGGCCTGGCTGGTGTATTCGCAGGAAGTTTTGACCATGATGTGCGGTAGCTTCTGGTCCTTGGGGAGCTCCAGCAGCGCATGCATGTATTCCAAATAGGCGGATTGCATGTAGTCATAGTAGATCGGGCTGCTGACATGACCCATGGAATCGGTGTCGCGGTAACGTACTTCGATGGTGGTCTCAAACGCGTGCTGTGTCATTTGGGCGTACTCCTTTACGGGTTGATCCTGAAAATTCGAAAGTGGCATCTCGGCAGCCGGAGTGTTTCAAAGGGCCGTGAATGGTAAAGCCCATCGGCACTTGTCCGTAGGCCTGCACAATCTGCAAACCGTGTTTTTTGGCAGCGGCTAATGTGGTGATGCAGCCATCACCACGTCCGGCAACGACTTCTTCGGCGGCGTGGGCATTGCTGGCGGCATAGATTCGCTTCATTTCCGGTGGCAGTAGTTTCTCGGGTGCCGGATGGGTCAGGCACAGAGTCGGCATATTGCCAGTCACTGAGGTCAGCACCATGTCGTCCGTCTTCATAATGAAGACATCGAGCATGCCCAGATCGCTGATATGCTCGTAGATAATTGAATGCAGCTGAGGGTAAGCCACAACGCTCAGGAGCACCGAACAGCCGCAGGCCACAACCTGTGTCGCCGCCTGCTCCATCGAGTCATGCAGGGATAATGCTGCATTCCCACATTTCAATGAGGCCCATTTCAAAGCGGCCTTTTCGCAATTCGTACCCACTGGCCCAAGAGTGTGAATACATTTCACCCAATCATAATTATCCCCAATATTTTTTAGATATCGATCGCCCGGATCTTCTATTAGCGCAACATCCATTCCGATTTCTCCTAATAGTACCGTCAAATGACTCTTCTATATTTCTCATGACTGGGTTTTGACGCAGCCCCGGCCCTGAATTAAATTTTGTGACCGAACCTCATTACTTTGCGTCGCTCGGCCTCTTACTACTTATGGGCGAATGATGCGCTATGTCACAATTCGGAAAGTATGAGGTCTCCCATCAGCTTTGGTGACATCGTTTCGAACCTGCCGTGAAACGACAAAAGGCGCCCCGAAACCGGAGGCGCCTTTTCTTGTAAGTTGTCTGCTTTATGTCTTCGCGAACAGGACTGTAGCCGGGCCCACGTGGCTCGGCGCAGCGATGATCAGGTTGCGCGGTCAGTGCTTACGTAGCACCTACTTCTCGTGCGACCCCACCAAATAAATCCTGGCATCGCGAGAACCAGATCCGCACGGGATCGTTCTCCGCCAACAAATCGCGCGCTCCGACAATCCAGCACCACTGCAAGGTGCCAAAGACAATATAGTCTGGAAACAATTGCTTATCTCCACAAATCCAAGGTTGATTGGTCAACAGGTCACGCAGTGGGGCCAGCCGTTCGTTTAGAACTACCCGTTCTGCTGCACCCCGTCCGGCAAGAGTTTCCAGCGATACACCGAATCGACCTTCACGTTTCTCACGGAAGTATTTTTGGTCCGATTCGCCCATCACGTTGTACATGTCCAAGGCCACAATCACCGAGAGCGGTGGGTGCAACATCGACATGCAGTAACTCTCGAAAAATCGTGCCATCCGACGACCGCCGTCCCCTTCAAATAGGCTGGGGGCCTCTGGATAGGCTTGTTCCAGATATTCACAAATATCAAAACTGTCGCCCATGACACGGTCGCCGTCACGTAGCACCGGCACACTGCTAAATGCGCCGCCCTCGATTTTCGAAATGGTTGAAAAATCAACTGGAGAGATGGTGAAATCCAATTGCTTATGATGAAGTGCCATAATGACTTTCCATACATGTGGTGAATAGCTCACACCGTTTTCACCGCACAGACTGTATAGCTGTCTCATTTTGATTTTCTACTCCAGTTTAAGAGTCAAATATTGGCTCGGTTCTAAAAATTCGAGTTCAACGGCGGTACGCAAGTAGAATTTGATATAGACGCCTGCGCAAAATTCCGACCAATTCAGATCTGCGCGATGCGGCATGCTCTATTGCTTCCGCCGAACCTGTTCGCCTGCATGTGTACGGGCACTTTAGGTGGGGACGAGGGTGCTATCGGTCACTCCGGGAGCTTCGATCAGCCGAACAGTTGCGATACCGATGCATCCGTACCGGTGCCCGATTGAAGCAGGTCGGCAAACAGCGCATTCACCGCATTGATGGCTGGATCATTGGCTCGGGTAAACAGAACGCCGGACATGATACGCGCCGTCTTGCGCACCTCATGCAGCAGAGTGACATCGTCGGGTGGATGGAGTCCGTCATCAGTGTTGATATGCACTAGACCGATCCCCGCACCGCTTGCCACCAATGCGCGTGTTATTGTTTCGTCATCGACGCTAATGACACGCTTGGGTTGTATGTCGTACTGCTTCATTAGCTCCTCTGCCCACCGTCGGCAACAGCCATCTTGGGATGAGACAATCCAGACCATATCTGCCATTTGGTGCCAGTCCAGCGGCGACCCTACCGGAATCAAACCAACGGGTGCGGCGAGGTTAATGCTGAAACGTGAAACCTCTGTTAGCGCCATATCGGTCATGTTGCCTTCGTTTTCGGTGAAGAATCCCATGTCTAGGGTTTCATCGCGCAGCCCCTCAATCACCTGAGCGGAGGTCAGGTGCTTTAGTTCGATTTCCAACTCAGGGAACCGTTCCGATATCAGAAGCAGGAAAGAACTTACAAAATTATTGCCGGAGTGCCGTCCGGCACCGAGGGAGAATTTTCCGACGATACTGCCCTTCAGGCGTGTCGCTTCCTGAAGGAATTTCTTGTGCCGATCCAGCAACTGGGTTGCCTCGCCGAGCAGCCGCTCGCCGTTCTGGGTCACACTCATACCGCGCGAGGTGCGCTCGAAAAGGGAGAGACCGAGTGCTTCTTCGACCCCTTTGATTTGGGCGCTGACCGAGGGCTGACTCCGGCATAAGATATCGGATGCGCGGGTGATACTACCTTGCTGAGCGACGGTGACAAAGACTTTGAGTTGTTGAATGTCCAAAACTGTTCTCGTAAATTTATAAACAATTGCCCTTGATTTACTCAAGGCTTGTAGGAGATGTTCAGACCTATTCAGCTCTGCGATGTGGCCTGAAAACGCCGGCTAACACATGGCGTGGATCCTATAGTTGAAACTTGCACTTCGCGATAGAGAATACAAGTTAAACGTGTATCTCGATATGTTTGTGGACGGCTAGGTTCCGCCGATGTTCCAGTTTTTTGGGCGTTTGGCGATACAACAGATCAAAAATACACAATCAGGGGCACAAGCATTGGCATGCAATTATGGCCGCTTAGGGCAAGGCTTAGTCGGCATTTGGCAGACGGCTCCTGATGATCTCGACCACGTCTGAGGGCTCGGGCAGGGAGTGGTGACCGTGTACCTTCTGCAGATGCGGGTCGTTGTGCTCACGCCAAACCGGCTGGAAGACCTCATAGCCGTCCCCGCGGATCTGGGTGACGTTGCGCTGGACCGAGGCCTTTTCCCACATTGGCCCGCCCATCACCGGGAAGAACAGCACAGGAAAATCCGCCGCCAAGATCACCGTGGTCAGCCGGTTTTGCGATGATCCATTAGCCACGCCGCTCAGGGTGTTGGCGGTGGTGGGCAGCACCGCGAGCAAGTCATGTTCGGCCGCGATTCGGCCGGGTTTGTCAGTACTCCAATGTTCTGGCCGGTCGCTGTGGATCAGCCGGTCCACCAGTAGCGCTAGCGTGTCGGTGTTGACAAATCTAACTGCATTCGGGGTCAGCATCAGGCTGAGATTGCAATCGATGCTGTCTTTAATGGCGCGCAGGTAGAACGGTAGCATGGTCAAATCCAGCGAGCCGCAGGAGCCGATTAAAATGCGCGATTTGGTCGGGGGAGTCGGGGAGACGGCGGTTGTCATGCAGGGTCCTTTTTGGAAGAGGCAATATTGGGGGAGGCGTCAGGCGCCGGGGCGGTGGGCAGCGGCCATTGAGAGGCCACGAGGGTTAACAGGTCGAACTGGGCCACTCGAGCGTCATCATCGCTTCGCAGCACCTGGCAAGTCCATTGCACCTCGGCAGAGCCCGCCTTGCCGATTGGGCCGATGGCACAACAAGTCAGAGTGACGTAGAGCGTGGTGTCGAAATAGACCGGGGCGAAGAAGTGCAGGTCGCGGCCACCGAGATTGGCCAGCACCGGACCCGGTGCCGGGTCCACAAATAGCCCGTTGGCCAGCGCCATGATGAACTGCCCATGTGCCACTCGGCCATCAAAGAACGGATGTGCGCGGGCCGCGGTCTCGTCCATATGGGCGTAGAAAAGGTCTCCGGTCAGATGGCCAAAGGCCTCCACGTCTTCGGCGCGGACAATGCGATCAGCGCTGCGCATATGGTCGCCGATCCGGAGGCGGGACAGCGGCTTGCGGAACGGGTGTTCACCCTCACGCACGGGCACTCCTTCAATCCAAGTCCCGGAGATTTCGGACAGTAGGGTGGTTGGGCCAGATATCTCGCTTTCTTCGAGGTAGAAATCAAGAAGCGACAGGATGTCCTCTGCCGCCAAGCCTCTGCCGGACGCTTCGGCACCAGTATCCAGCGTGCTGGCAATGGTCTCCGGGCTGACGACAACGATCTGGTCTAGGCAGGGTGCCAAGGTGGCGAGGAAATCACCAAGAAATTCATGCTGGCGTGAAAGTACCGTAACATTGCGCCGTCCCGGAAACCTGCGCAGGATGTCGAGCACGACGCCGGTGTTGCTGTAGGGAAACAAGGTGACCTGCGCCATGCTGGGCTTTGATGCCTTGGGGGAGGAGGGTTGAGAAATCGGCTGTTCGAGATTGCCAAGCGTGACTTTCTCGAACACGGTCAGCAGCTGGTCGGTAGCGCTTTTTTCCAACGATTGCGGCACCAGAATGCAGGTGGCAAAAGAGGCATTGCTATGCAACGCCTGCACCGACTGCAAGAATAGTTCCCACTCGCTGGGACCGGGGTCATATTCAGGTGCCATCAATAGCGCTGCGTAGTTTGCCTGACAGGACCCCAGCCGGACACTACCGTTGAGCACCTTCGGATGGGCGTGAAAGGTGGCTGTGTGGCTCGGTGTCGCACAGAGAGTGACCACATCCCCCCGCTCTAGATGCGGCAGCAGAGCCGCTGCATCAATGACTGGGATCACATGCACTGCCTGCTCTGGCAACACATTAGTGGAGCGCAGCAGTTGAGACAGGCCAAGGGCCTCCGCCTGTGCCGTGTCCGACGCGCATATCAGCACGCTGCGCCCTGCCAGAATAGCCAAGCTAATGCGTTCCAGTAAATTGGGAAAGGAGGCGGCATTCGCCACTATATGCGCTGCCAAGCCGCTGCCCGGTTGCTTGAGCCGCATGCGTACTTGCCGATAGGGGCTGGGGGCTGAAGCCTGACCCGCAGCACCGTGGGCGCAGGGTCGGATCGGGCCGCAAACGATCATCTTCTGATCCGGCAGGTTGCGCGCCGCTAGGTCGGCCAGTCTTTTAATCCGGTCGAGCCCTTGCAGGAAACCTTGGTCGATCAGTACGGCATTGATGAGCGCGGACACAGGCTCAGCGGTCTGGCGATTGACCGCCTGTGCCGAAAGCGCCGCATGCAGACGGCGCAGCAGTTGGGCGCGTTCGACAAAATTCTGCGCCTGCAGGACCTGAGTGCCTGCGGCGCGACACTGGCTGATCTGTCGGGTCAGATCGCCGTGACGGTTGTCGCGATGCACATCGAGCTTTGCACACTCCTGATGCTGCAGGGCGTATGGGGACGGATCGGCCGCAGGTCCGGGCTGAATGGTATGGGCAAGGCGGGCTCCCTTTTGCAGGATCACGCCTGAACCGGCGGGTGGTCTGGGCTTGGCTTCAGCTGTTTCAGTCATGTCACTCTCCACTGCAATGCACATGTCTGAGTTGAGCGCAAACTGCCCGCTAATTGCCAATCGATTCATCGGAGGGTCTACTTCAGCTTTTCTGAGGGCAACATCACTGGGGACTCGCTGGGCCAAACGCACTCATTGATTAAAGGCGGCAGATCAGCCGGGCTGGGAACCCAATTCAGCAAAATCGACCCCTCCTTTATGAACTCCCACGCTACGTATCATTCGAGGGGGTTTGCCCTTATCGCGGGATAGTTAAGGTACAGCTATGGCAGAGCGGAAAACCGGGGGCAGGCCATTGCCGGCAATCTACAGAGCCCA
>ERZ1027208.847-NODE-847-length-10211-cov-49.504431_pt1 | contig 10211 bp, 11 predicted proteins | sample MGYA00520867_ERZ1027208 | MGnify/ENA primary metagenome ERZ1027208 (study PRJEB33311, sample SAMEA4378413) | marine metagenome | biome: Marine biome; feature: Fjord; material: Water | collected 2014-07-20T08:00:00Z/2014-07-... | depth 75 m ...
ACGCAAAACGCCAGAAGTTTTCACCATATGCTGAAGTAGCTGGGTCTTCTGGTGTTGCTACTGTCAAATGGTGGTGGTAGTTATGGTAAACATAGAAGTCCGCCATACTAAGCGGCGTCATCAGTGCTTGCCCCATAAAGCGGTCAAATTTATTCCCATGGTGACAAAGCTCGTGCCCGGGCGTTGCTCCAAAAGCCGTCACAAGGCCTAATGAAATAGCTAGGCCAATCATTTCTGCTGTTGTTAACGCATGATAATTAACACCTAAAACACTAAACATTTCCATCGGCGTGTTGCTAAGCAATGAATAGCCAAACAGGGTAATTAAAAACTGAATGGGGATGTATATCCAAAGCATAACGCGGTAAAAAATGCTTTGCTCCAACTCTTTTTCCATCTCAGCTGGGGCGTTAATTGGGTCATCACCCACAATAGGGTCTAAAATCATACAGGCTACAAAGGCTGCAACGGTTAGCCAGTACCAAAGCCCTCCGCCTAGTGCGTGAGCTATAATAGGGGTTGTTGCAAACATCAAGATAGGCACCGTTGTAAACTTGGTGACAATGCTGACCTTTCTTGAAATATTCTCGGGGTTATTTACGGTTGGTTTCATATCTGCCTCTATTTTTTTATCTGGTTAAGGTATTACAAATACACCATTAAAACAATCATTTGTTAGAATTAACGCTCACTTTCCAAGGGCGTCTTGATTTTAGTCATCTTTACGACTTAAAACCTCCTTTATTATCAACTCCATAGCCCTTATTTGTCTTTCAATTAAGGCTAGACTTTGCTCAGTTCGTTGTTTATTCTTACCTAGAAATTTATGTGCCGGTTTTATACCCCCGACCGGTTCTTGCTTAACCAATCGGAATATTTCATGCAAACATCAACCGTACAAACCGGATCATTTAACACCTTCTTAAATGAGTCTGGCGTGGATCAAGATAGCACTATTTTATTACTGCACGGATCAGGCCCCGGTGCCAACGCCATGTCAAACTGGCACTTTGCACTTCCCTTTCTTGCTGATAGTTATCATTGCTTAGCCCCAGATATTGCCGGCTTTGGACAAAGCCAGCACAATGCCCCCCCACAAGGAACCTCTAAGTGGATCGATGTTTGGGTACAACAACAAATTGATCTATTAGATGCAAAAGGCTTAGAGAAAGTACACTTAGTAGGCAATTCTATGGGTGGCGGTGTAACGCTACACCTATTAGATAGGCACCCCGATCGGTTTGATAAAGCCATGCTAATGGGCCCTGTTGGCGCACCATTTCCACCAACAGATGGATTAACGAAAGGCTGGCAGTTTTATAAAAATGCCTCCGAAGAGATCTTATTAGACTTAATTCAAAAGTTTCTCTACGATCCTTCTATCTTAGGCGAGGACGTTCAAAAGATTGCGGCTGAGCGCTATAAAAACGTTATGAAAGATAATGTAAGGGTTCAATTTGAAGCCATGTTCTGTGAAGGCACAAAAGCAGGTATCGATGCTTTTGTTCTAGCCGAGGAGCGGCTCGCCAACATTGCCCACCAAATGATGATTACTCACGCCCGTGAAGATTACTTTATCCCTTTAAGCAATTCATATCATTTAACTGAACATATTCCAAACGCCCAACTGCATGTGTTCCACCATTGTGGACATTGGATTCAAATTGAACAGAAAAATGCCTTTAACAATATGATGAAACTGTTTTTTGACGGGGCTTTTGATTAGGGAGTCGAGCGCCAATAATGGAGCCCATCCTTTTTTACAAATCCCTCGCTGACTCAACTCGCCTCACTTGCTTATTATTACTCCAGCAAGAAGGTGAGCTTTGCGTCTGCGATTTAATGGCAGCCTTGGGTGAAAGTCAGCCCAAGGTTTCTCGTCACCTTGCTCAGCTCCGCCGCAATGCCATTTTGCTGGATCGCCGACAAGGGCAATGGGTGTACTATCAAATAAACCCGTTATTGCCTAGCTGGGCCATCAATGTCTTAAATGAGACCATCCAGTCAGCCCCGCCCTTCCTTAGCCAAGCTCAACAAAAGCTGGCCCTTTTGCGCGCAAAGCCCGCCCACACAGCCGCTCTTTGCTAACCCAATAACCCAATAACCCAATTCATTATTAGCACTGCTAAACGCTGCCCAGTTGACATATATGATATTTCATATATCCTTATTTGCTAAATAACTCACTGTAAAGGGCCTTATGACAATCAACGTTGGAATTAATGGATTTGGTCGAATGGGTCGTCTTTCTTTCCGAGCGGCTTTTTCACACCCAGATATTAAATTTGTACACATTAACGACCCTGCAGCTGATGCCGCAACAATGGCCCACCTGATTAATTTTGATTCGGTGCATGGCCGCTGGCAACATCAGGCGCAGCATTCAGGCAGCGCACTTAACATTGAAGGCAGCAGCATTACCTGCTCTCAAAATGAACACATTCATGAAACCGATTGGTCGGCCTGCGACATGGTTATTGAAGCCTCTGGAAAAATAAAAACAACCCCCCTTCTGCAGTTATACCTAGATCAAGGCGTTAAACGCGTGGTAGTAACCGCCCCCATCAATGAAGACAATATACTTAATATTGTTATGGGCGTTAATCAACACCTGTACGACCCGAGCATTCATCCAATTGTTACTGCTGCGTCTTGCACCACTAACTGCTTAGCCCCTGTTATAAAAGTGCTTCAAGAAAAAATTGGCATTAAGCATGGCTCTATAACCACTATTCACGATATTACTAACACACAAACTATTTTAGATGCACCACACAGTGATTTACGTCGTGCCCGTGCTTGCGGTATTAGTTTAATACCCACCACCACTGGCTCCGCTACAGCAATCACTCACATTTTTCCTGAACTTAAAGGCAAACTTAACGGGCATGCTATTCGAGTCCCTCTAGCAAATGCCTCCATCACCGATTGTGTTTTTGAACTTGAAAAAGACACCTCTGCAGAGGAACTAAACAGCCTGTTCAAGGCCGCCTCAAACAATGAGTTGCAGGGCATTCTTGGCTACGAAGAACGCCCCCTCGTGTCCATTGACTATAAAACGGATCCACGTTCAGCCATTATTGATGCCCTTTCGACCATGGTTATTAACGGGACTCAAGCAAAAATATATGCCTGGTATGACAATGAGTGGGGGTATGCAAACCGCGTTGTTGATCTGCTACTTATGATTGCCAAAAAGGACGGCTTAGCACCCTAGTATGCAGGCGATAACACGACTGTCAGACGGGCTTAAACAATACCTCCTTATTACCGGAAATTACTGGGTATTTACACTGACCGATGGCGCCCTTCGAATGTTGGTGGTGCTACATTTTCATCAACTTGGTTATAGCCCGCTAAACATTGCTTTATTGTTTCTTTTCTATGAAGTATTTGGGGTTATTACCAACTTACTGGGCGGGTGGTTAGGGGCTATATTAGGCTTAAACCGTACCATGAACATCGGTTTGGCCATACAAATTATTGCACTGTCTATGTTGCTAGTAGAACCTAGCCATTTAACGGTTGCTTGGGTCATGATCGCCCAAGCCCTGTCTGGCATCGCTAAGGATTTAAACAAGATGAGCGCAAAAAGCGCCATTAAGTTACTGATCCCTTCCCATGCCCAAACAAGTTTATATAAATGGGTCGCACTATTAACTGGGTCTAAAAACACACTAAAAGGCATCGGCTTCTTTTTAGGCGGCCTATTACTCAACCTTGTTGGCTTTCATGATGCAATCTTGCTGATGGTCATCGCCTTAGTGCTCACATGGGTAATAAGCCTTATAGCTTTAAAAAAAGAGCTTGGCAAAACTCGTTTCAAACCAGCTTTTAACACGCTGTTTTCAAAAGAACCGGTCATTAACTATTTGTCGGCTGCTCGGCTATTTTTATTTTCGGCAAGAGATGTTTGGTTTGTGGTCGCTTTACCCGTTTACCTATCAACTCAACTGGGCTACGACTTTTGGAAAGTCGGTGGCTTGTTGGCTTGCTGGGTTATTGGCTACGGTGTTATTCAAGCATTTGCACCAACAATTACTGGGCAACATGCCAACAAGCAATACCTTGCTAAGTGGGCCTACGGCTTGTTTTTTATACCCGCTCTCATGGCCCTCGCCCTACACTACTTTTCTCAACCAGCTTATATTTTGCTCATTGGCCTTGTGCTTTTTGGTTTTCTTTTTGCCATCAACTCATCCTTACACAGCTATTTAATCGTTAGTCATGCACAACGAGAAGGCGTCTCCATGGATGTCGGTTTTTACTACATGGCCAACGCATTTGGCCGTTTAATAGGTACGTTACTGTCTGGTTGGCTTTACCAACTGTACGGTTTAGAAAGCTGCTTATGGGTGTCGTCTATTTTTATAGCCATTGCCGCGATTATTTCAACCAACTTAGCCTCAACAAAATAACCCGTTAATATAAAGTACCGCTTATACGAGACCGTGTTGAAAGAACCGCCCATGGGCATTGTCCACGTCCAATACTACGGTTGATTAAGCCGTTCTAATGGGCTGACCACGTTATGCAATTGCTGCTGTAATACATGGGTATAAATTTCAGTGGTTTTAACATCTTTATGGCCCAATAATTTCTGAACAACCCGTATATTAGTACCCGCTTCTAGCAGATGTGTAGCAAATGAATGCCTTAATGTATGCGGGGTGGTTGGCTTGCTAATACCTGCTTTATTTTTTGCAGCACGAATGGCTTTTTGTAAATTAGACTCATTAACATGGTGCCGCCTTATAGCCCCACCACGAGGGTCTTTAGACAGCTTCCCGGAAGGAAACGCATATTGCCAATCCCATGAGCGGGGCGCACTAGGGTATTTTATGGCTAATGCGTTGGGCATATACACATTAGCATGGCCGTCTAACAGATCTTGTTCAAAGAGTTCCTTTACCCTCTCCAAATGTACCTTTAAATCACCCACAATGGATTCACCCAACAAGGTTGTTCTATCTCCGCCCCCTTTACCATCACGAACCACAAGGTAGCCATGAGCAAAATCAATGTCTTTAACGCGCAGCCGCACCAACTCCATTAATCGCAAGCCACCACCGTACATCATTCTAGCCATTAGCTGATTAGTGCCACTCATCGATGCCAACAATAACGATATTTCATCAATCGACAGTACCACGGGTAAGCGCACCGGCTTTTTAGAACGCACCGGTGATAAATCATCCACAACGGGTAAAAGTAGAACTTTCTTATACAAAAAAACAATCGCATTTAAGGCCTGAGACTGCGTCGCCACAGCAACCTGCTTATTAACCGCCAAATGACTTAAGTAACGCTCTATTTCCTGCTTACCCATCTCAGATGGGTGCCGCTTATCATTAAACAAAACAAACTGCTTAATCCAACGAACATAAGACTCCTCAGAACGCTTACTGTAATGGTAATAACGCATCACCTCAGCCACTTGGTCTAAAAGCCTTTTAGATTGGGGGCGAAAAGCACCCTCATCAGAACGCTGTTTATTGTTAAATTGCATAAAAGCTTATTACCCATGTTTTACATGTTAATATCATAATACATGGAAGTCCTATCCGCCTATATACAATTAATACGTGGATAATGGGTTCCGCTTATTAATACTGTTATAAAACAAAGGGAATACTGTGCAAATAACCGCAAATTTACATGATTGCAAGCATTGTTCTGGTACTGGGACTTGTACCAATGGTGAAGACTCCACTTCCTGTATTGCATGTGCAAAAAAGCATGAACTTTGGTTTTGGCAACTGAAAAAGCAAAAAGGGCTAATGTGCGGCTCTTGTGGTGGAATTGGCCAAGCTGAACCTTTAACCGAACGTATGAATAAAAGGATGGCTCCAATGTTAGCCCTTCTACTAACCGTAGGGCTTTTGGTTCTAGTATTTATTAGTTCAATTATGAAAAGTCCTTACTTTTCAGAAATTCTTGCATTTTCTAGTGCCATTATTGGCTCAGTCGCAGGATTCTATTTTTCTAGTAATCGCAATGTTTCATAACAAGTTGCTCAAGCATCATTCCGGCGCAAAAAGACGCGCCTCCATTGGACGCGCTAACGCGCGCCGCTTAGCAAGGCGTTAGCCGCTTCTGAGAGAGGGATGAAAACTCAGTGAATTTCAAAGAATCTTTAGATCACCTAATTGAAAACTATCTCGTAGAAAAAACGAAAGATTTCACAGGTAATGCTTTAGCGAATCATTTAAGAAATGTAATTCCTGAAAATTTAAGGAAGGCGTTAGGAGAAAACGACCGATATTACGTCAAAGGGAGTGCTGGACAAAGTGGCTGGGCCAACGTTCCTTGGATTTCAGTTTTAGATAGAACAGTTACCACAAGTCCTCAACATGGTTTTTATCTTGTTTACTTACTTAGAGAAGATGGTGCAGGTGTTTATTTAAGCCTCAATCAAGGTGTCACAAATCTAAAAGAAAAATACGGCAAGTCTGTAAGTGACGTACTCCGAGTAAGAGCATCAGATTTTAATGCTCAGCTTAAATTTCAACATAAAGGCTCTATTGAGGGGCCAATTGACTTAGCTTCATCTAAAAAAGGCTCTTTGGGAGACTTATATCAACATGGAGCTATCTACTCGATTTACTATGAAAAAGGTAAGATTCCTGAAGATTCTCAGCTTGAGCATGACCTAATAGCCTTTGTTGACCTTTATCTTAAAATGGTTGTAAATCAAAGCGTCTCAGATGGTTCAAATGTAGAAGAAGATGAAGCTGGCTTAGATGTAGAAGATGGCACTAAGCTACGTGAGCATAAAAGAATTGAGCGGAATCAAAAGCTAGCAAAGAAAGTCAAAGAACTTCAAGGTTACAAGTGTTCTGCATGTGGTTTCGATTTCGAAAAGAAATATGGTGAAATCGGTAAAGGCTTTATTGAAGCGCACCATTTAACTCCTGTTTATAAGATTAAGGGTAAAAAGGTAGGCTTGGATCCAGTAAAGGACTTTTCTGTACTGTGTTCAAATTGCCACCGGATGATACACAAAACACAGTTTGTTGATAGAGTCGAAGAGTTTAAGGCTAAGTATGTCATCGGCTAACAAGTGGCTGCAACCGACCGCAAAAACTGTCACTTGTTTTGCCAAAAATCCGGCAAAACAACCGCCATTTTTTGCGGCGGCTGAGCCAGGCGTTAGGTTCTTAATACGAAAAATGAAATAAGTAATTATGATAACTTTGTCAAAACATACAATCGAAGCTATGGGCTACAAGGAATTTCCTGATACCGACGTTTTGGAAATCAGCTTTGGCATCATCAAAGTATATTCCTTGCGAGGAATGGTTTTTGAAAACGATTGCGAAGACAAAAAGTCAGAGGTTATTACTCTTTTCGATCGTTGCGCTGTTGCAATCGCTCAGTCGGTTAACGAAGCATCCAAGATACTTACTGGCGATGTATTTTCTGATGATGAGAAAAAGTGGCTATTAGAGAAAAAGGCAAACCCACCGTTTCTATTAATCTATTTTAAGGAAAGCATACCAAGAGAATTGAAGGGTGGATATAGGCAGAAAAAGGGTGGTTTTATCTACACTTATGATGCATTTCCTAAAGGAAAGAAAGAGATTCGAGAGTGGGAAGAAGTATCACTTCCTGGCATTGTTACTTCACTAACAGTCAACCTTTCAACACTTGATAGGCAAGTTAAGTTAGTGCCCGTGGAGCGCAGCATATTTGGTGTCACAAGAGAAGGGACTACGCTGTTTGACTTAAAGGTCACTGGAAGTGGTAGCGGCTATGTGTCCTCTCCTAAAAGTATTGGGCAAATAAATATGTCGTTAAGCAACTCAAAAGGTTTGTTACCTATTCTAACCAAAGACGTATGTAGGAACTTCTATGCGGGTCTTAATGAGTCTGATAGAACGAAGAAGTTTCTCGGATACTTTCAATTCTTAGAGAGATACACGCATAGCACCTATAAGACCCTAAGTTACAATAACAACGTAAAAGGAATATTCAATGTTCCTCAACGAATCAATGAACCAGCTTCGAAGTTCTTCAAAAATATCTTTTCCGACTCAAAAAGCCTTGCGCAACGGTTCCATTGGTGTGCAATTATAGCTTGGGGTAATATCGAAGAAATCGATGTAGATAGCTTTCTGGAGGCAAAGAAGGTTCGTGACAGACTGAGCCATGGCGAGCATGTAGAAGAACAAGATTTGCCAGTGGAAAAAGTTAAAGGATTAGCATTAAAAATACTTGGTACAAAGAAAACCTAACAATTGTATAAACGCGGACGGCAAAAAACGCCGCCGGTTATGCTGAGCGTTATACGTAAGGAGACGTATGGATCAAATATCTAATAATCTCGCAGACCCTACATGGTGGTTTACGGGTATATTTTTTATATTACTAGGGATTTTACTTACAAAGCTAGTTTTAAGCTGGATACCAAGCTCTATTAAAAATCTAAGGCGTAGAAAGGCTAAAGCTCTGTTATTGGTTGTTAAGAAATGTAGGCAGCACCCTGCAAAGGTGCATTTTATGACCACCCGATATTGGTGCCTTTCATCAGTAATAGTTGTATATTTAAGTTTAGTTCTTCTGTTCTATGCTTTATCACCTCCGGCAGCCATCGATAACAACTATATTTTCTTTGGGACTCTTATCTCAGCATACCTACTGTTGTACTTCATGGTAAAAGAGCGTGAGGTTATTGATGAGATTATTAAAGGGCATATTAAATGGTCACGTATAACAAGCTAATTAAATTCGCTCCGGCCACAAAAGAAGGTGCCCTCCACCGGACAGCCGAAAAGCGCGGCTGCCGTTTATTAGGGCGTTAGGTGACTTATGGGCACTCCAAGAATTCCTCCCGAGTTTAGGTTTACAGATAAGATTCTAAAAGACTTGTCTATCGCCTCTTTGGATAATGCAGAGCAATTAATACGCGAAGCTAAGATTTTACTTGGTCAAAACCTTTTACCAAGAGCATATTTTTTATCAATCGCAGCTATAGAAGAAACCGGAAAAGCATATCTTTGTTTTGAATCCGCCACTCGAAACCTGAGTGACTCTGCTGTAACTTCTAAGATCGTGAAGTCCATTGAAAGCCACTCAAGTAAAATTAATGCTGCATTCCATACATCAGTTCTCACATCGGAAGATCCTAGTGGAGCAATTGAAACAGCAGTGGATTTAATGCTTGCTCTTAAAAATGGCCGAGAGCCTTCGATGTATACAGACATCAATTACATAGACTCGAAAATTTACGTGCCTAACTCCGTGATCAGAGAGGTGGCGGCAAAAGACGCAGTTAGGCTCGCTGAACATTGTTACTTAACAACTCATCACTATAGTAGTAATTTTGAGCCAACAGAAAAGTCAAAAGTTGATGATATTGTCTTTGGGCTAAAGACAAAAACGTTCAATAAAATTCTGGGCAATGAGGATTTTTGGTGGTATTTAATAGATAATCATGAAAATAATCAGATTAATCAAAGTGAGATAATTAATTCATATCACAAAGAATATTTCAGCAAGAACAAACTGTTCAAAGCATCAAGTGCTGAGTAAACGTCACCTAACAAGACGTTGCAACCCGTTACGGCCCGTTGGGCCTCCACTGGACACAGCAAGCGCTGCTCCTTTTGTGAATTTGCTTTGCAAATTTTATCACAAAAGCATCAGCACTCACTGTGCCGTTGAACTTGGCGTTATGTGTGAAAAATAAATCAGTTTCATGTGCTAAATACTACAAACACAGCTTACGCATACAAACACGGAACACTTGTTCACGTATCCACTGTCGTTAGTGGTTTAAGCTGTGGTTGTTATTGTTCCAAATGTAACAACCCCGTAATTGCTAAAAAAGGTCAAATACGAGAACATCACTTTGCTCATAAATCAGGCACTGAATGCGCCGGAGCAGCAGAAACGGTGCTTCATTTACTATCAAAAGAAATATTCTCCGAACTAAAGTCAATTTCAATTCCAGCGTACGATTATAAACGTACAAAAAGTTTTCCTAATCGTAAGTCTGTCGTACATGAAGAAAAACTTGCTAATGGTGGCAACGTAACAATTGAGGCAGTGGAAATTGAAAAACACTTGGGTAACTTCAAACCTGATATTGTAATTATCAGTAATGGCAAAAAGCTAATTGTAGAAATAGCAGTGACGCACAAAGTTGGAAAGATAAATTAAAGGGGACGCTACCCTTTAATTAAGAAAACCCTCTACAATAGACCGAT
>ERZ1027208.848-NODE-848-length-10211-cov-8.150551_pt1 | contig 10211 bp, 9 predicted proteins | sample MGYA00520867_ERZ1027208 | MGnify/ENA primary metagenome ERZ1027208 (study PRJEB33311, sample SAMEA4378413) | marine metagenome | biome: Marine biome; feature: Fjord; material: Water | collected 2014-07-20T08:00:00Z/2014-07-... | depth 75 m ...
AGATCTAGTACGGTCTCGGTGGCTCGGAGATGTTGATAAGAGACAGGGGATGCTCTGATCGCCTATCTGGAGGGCCTATGAAACGTTTTCTTTTGATGGCAGCAATTGTCTCCGCACCGTTCAGTGTGACGGCACAAACGATCAATCCGGTGGTCGCTCAGGTTGTTGATACACATATTCTGCCACGGTTTCAGTCCCTAGCAGACAGTTCTGCCAACCTTGCGATGGCGGCTCAGAATGAATGTTCACAAACTTCCCTGTCGTTGCGTGAAGCTTATTCACACTCCTTTGATGCATGGGTATCGGCAAGCCACCTGCGTTTTGGCCCAACAGAGGTTGATGACCGTGCGTTCGCTTTGGCGTTTTGGCCGGATAGCCGTGGTGTCACGCCCAAGTCGCTAAATGCTCTGATAACAAACGAAGACCCTGTTGTAGCCTCGGTTGAAACCTACGGCGATGTCTCGATCGCGGCGCGCGGGTTTTATGCGCTGGAATTTCTTCTGTTTGATGAAACTCTTACGGAACTTGGCAACACAGATTATCGCTGTACCCTCATCCAAACGTTGACGGCTGATATTGCGTCCACCAGCGCAGCCATTCTAACCGATTGGCAAGAAAACTATGTACAAACGCTGTTACAGCCAACCCCTGAGGGTAAATACCGATCGGAGGACGAGGTCCTGCAGGAACTGTTCAAGGCCTTAACCGCTGGGCTGCAATTCACTTCCGAAACCCGTTTGGGACGCCCACTTGGCACGTTTGACCGCCCCCGCCCGAGACGTGCCGAGGCATGGCGTTCAATGCGATCGTCGCATCACGTTTCCCTTAGCCTTAAAGCGTTAGGTGACCTTTCGGATATATTGGCACAAAGTGACCCTGCCTTGGCGCGCCGGATCAAATCCAGCAACCAAAAGACGTTAGGCCTATTGGAAAAACTGGCTGATCCGACGTTTTCCTCGGTCGCCACCCCCCAGAAACACCTAAAGGTCGAGGTGATCCAGCAATCGATTGACGCCACGCGGGCGATCATCGGCACCGAACTTGGCCCGACATTGGGTGTGGCCGCTGGGTTTAACTCCCTTGATGGGGATTGAGATGAAAACGGATCGGCGCTATTTTCTAGGGGGGCTGCTGGCTAGCGGATTGGTCCCAAAACCAACTTGGGCAGATGCTGGTGGGCCTGCGTTTCTGGCTGCAGCTGCAAAACCTGACGGGTCATTTGGGCTGTGTGGGATTACGGATGGTTTTGACATCGCGTTCGAGATACCCCTGCCATCACGTGGACACGCAGCCGCTGCGCACCCTACCCGACCGGAAGCTGTTGCATTTGCTCGCCGCCCTGGCACCTATGCCCTAGTCATCGACTGCGTCACCGGAAACCCAAAAGCACGACTGAGTTCGCCTGAGGGCCGTCACTTTTATGGCCATGGTGTGTTTTCTCAGGATGGAAATTGGCTGTTCACCACTGAAAACGATTATGAGGTCGGGCGAGGCCTCATTGGCATCTGGGATGTACCAAACAGCTATAAACGCGCGGGCGAGTTCAGCAGCGGTGGTATTGGTCCTCATGATATCAAACGCTTGCCGGATACGGATACCTTGGTTGTGGCAAATGGTGGGATTGATACACATCCAGAATCTGGCCGTGCCAAGCTAAACATTCCAACAATGCAGCCGAATTTATCCTACATCACCGCAGGAAAGATCACCGAGAGCATGAGCCTGTCCTCAAAGATGCATAAGAATTCGATCCGTCACCTCGCGGTCAGCGAAAACGGTGACGTTGCATTTGGCATGCAATGGCAAGGTGAGGCTGAGGTCACATCCCTTGTTGGACTGCACCGGATGGGCGCTGAGGCGATCCTATTTGAAGCGCCTCAACAACAAGTCCGCGCGATGAACGGGTACATTGGCAGTATCGCTTTTGCTAAGGATGCCAAAACCATTGCTGTTACCTCTCCGCGCGGTGGTTTGATCCAAACTTATAATACGCTGAGCCATACCATCGTGGCGTCTTCAGCAATCACAGACGTTTGCGGCGTTGCGCCGCATGACCGCGGTTATGCTATCACCTCCGGCACTGGACAGATCGGAAACCTGATAGGCCGTCATCAAAATCTAAAGAAAAGTGCGGCCTATCAATGGGACAATCATCTGATTTTGATTTGACCTGACAGTGCGAGGCAACATAGGTCTGCCCCGCACCTACAGCCCGATGTGTTTCCTATTTGCCCTTCCAAACTGGATCGCGTTTTTCTGCAAACGCCTTGGCACCTTCTAATTGGTCTTCTGATTGGTATAGTTTTTCGATGGACGGCAGCTGACTTTTCGTAATCCTGTTCATGCTATCTTGAAATTTGCTGCCCTCGGCATCACGCACAACTTCTTTGATCGCAGCATAGACCAGCGGCGGACCACTGGCCAAAAGACGCGCAAGATCCCATGCGCGGGTCATCAGCTGGTCGGCGGCAATGATTTCGTTTATTAGCCCCCACTGTTTGCCTTCTTCGGCGTCAAACCAGCGCCCGGTCAGCAATAATTCCATCGCAATATGATAGGGGATGCGCTTGGGTAACTTGACGGAGGCGGCATCTGCCACAGTACCTGAACGGATTTCCGGCAAGGCAAATGTCGCGTGATCTGCAGCAAGGATCATGTCTGCGGATAAGGCAAGCTCTAGCCCGCCACCGCAGGCAATCCCGTTCACTGCGGCGATGACAGGCTTATTCATCGCTGGTAGTTCTTGTAGACCACCAAACCCCCCAACGCCGTAATTACCATCAACAGCATCCCCGTCAGCAGCTGCTTTGAGGTCCCACCCGGGGCAGAAGAATTTGTCGCCAGCACCCGTCAGGATCGCTACGCGTAACTCAGGGTCATCGCGAAAATCACGAAACACTTCGCCCATGATCCGGCTTGTTGCCAAATCAATGGCGTTGGCTTTGGGACGGTCCAGCGTGATCTCTAGAATCGCACCTTCGCGCTTTGTTTTAATCGGGTTCATCTTAGGCCTTTCTGATCAACGCATCGACGGCAACCGCCCCAGTGGGCGTGCAAAGGAGCGGGTTAATTTCTACTTCTGATAAGGTATCTGCATTTTTCAAAACGTAGTCTTGAACTGCAAGGGTTGCTTTAACAATAGCTGACATATCTGCGGCGGGTTTGCCCCTATAGCCTTGTAGCAGCTGGGCAATGTTCAGTTTTCCAAGGGCATTCGTAACATCAGCGCTGTCAACGGGCAGCAGCAGTGATGTTGTATCTCGCAACAATTCGGTCAACACACCCCCAGCGCCAAGCGTCAGAACAAACCCATGTGCGGGGTCCCTAACGACGCCGATCAGGAGTTCGGCGACCTGCCCTGTCAGCATCTCTTCGATGAGGATCGTTTCACTGCATATTTCTGTAGCAACAGATGCAACATCTTCGGGCATTACGTTCAGGCGCACGGCATCAAATTCCGATTTATGGGCCAGCCCCACACCTTTGATCACAAATGGGCCATTCAATTCTTTGAGGGCTTGATCAATCTCAGATGTATTTCCAGCCGTTCTGTTTTGCGGCACATCTAGGCCATGGGACGCAAGAACAGATTTGGACTCCGCCTCGGATAAGGTCTTTGTGGCGTCCAATGTCCCTGGCAGGCAAACAGGTGTGCCATTTGGCCTTTTGCATTTGGTAGCAGCATCTGTCGCAACAAGCGCCTCATCTAGGCCAAAAAATGGGACAACCCCGCCCTCCATCAGTTCTGCGGCGATGTCTTGCGGCAGGAGTTCCGGCAACGTGGCCACAACAGCGAAACGTGCGCCCGTTTTTTGACGTACATCTAATGCTGCAGCGGTCGCGCAGACCCAATCGGATGCATCGGTGGTCGGGTAGTCAACAATCGAGAATGTCATCGTGACTGTGTCACCTGTCATTCCGGCCCAAGCCCGTGACATGGCATCGCTATCGCGCCAGATATACGTATTGTAATCAAGGGGATTGGACAACGCGACCATTGCGCCAAGGGCGGCGCGCAACTCAACCTCCTGTGGCTGGGTTAGTTTTGGAAAGGTCAGATCCTTGTCCACAGAAAGGTCTGCAATTAGGCTGGCCTCCCCGCCGGAACAACTGATGGATGCGATCTGCCCATCAGGGAGCGGACCATAGCAATGCAGGACCTTCAGTGTCTCCAACATTTCCGGCAGCGTTTTTAGGCGCGGAATGCCCAGCCGTTCCAAGAACGCATTGGCACCTGCGTCACTGCCAGCCAGCGAGGCAGTATGCGAAATTGTAGCCTGCTGCGCCTGCTCTGATGCACCGACCTTAAGCGCCACCAATGGGATACCTTTTTCATGGGCTTTAGCGGCTAGATGTTCCCAATCACGCAGATCGGAGAACCCTTCAACATGTAGCCCTATCGCGGTCACACGTGGATCATCAAGGATTGCAGAGGCAATTTGCGCTTGCGATGTCTGTGCCATGTTTCCGCATGTCACGACATAGGCGATTGGCAAACCACGTTGTTGCATGGTCATGTTGATTGCAATGTTGGAACTTTGCGTCAGGATCGCAACGCCTTTGTCGACGCGGGTACAGCCATGTTGGTCTGGCCACAAAAGCGCGCCATCCAAGGCGTTGATGAAACCGTAACAATTAGGCCCAAGGATCGGCATCTCACCCGCTGCGGTTACCAGCTGGGCCTGCAAATCACTGGCCGTATCATCCTCTGCCGCAGCCTCGGAGAACCCTGAAGCAAAACAGACCGCGCCGCCCGCGCCCAATGCTGCCAATTCGCCGACCAATGTGACCGTTGCAAAACGGTTCACTCCGATAAAGACAGCGTCGGGTGCTCGGGGCAAATCCGCCAGAGATTTAAATGCCGAGTACCCACCAAGTTGTTCAACTTTCGGGTGGACAGGCCAAATATCGCCCCGAAAACCCATTTTTACCGACTGTTGAATGACCTGCTCACACCAAGCACCCCCACCGATAACGGCAATAGATTTCGGCTGCATCAAACGCGTAAGTGCGTGTTCCATAGGCCTATGTTACGCGCCAAGTGGGCGCAAAAGGTCGCGCGAAATGATGTGACGTTGGATTTCCGACGTACCATCCCAGATCCGCTCAACCCGTGCATCACGCCAGAAACGCTCAATCGGGAAGTCATCCATCAACCCCATGCCGCCAAAAATCTGCAACGTGGTGTCCGTCACCCGCGCAAGGGCTTCTGACGCATACAGCTTGGCGGAAGCGATCTCACGGTTGGCAGGCAGGTTCTGATCCAGACGCCATGCAGCGGCCAAGGTCAGCCAATCGGCTGCGTCTATTTCAGTGATCATATCAGCAATTTGGAAACTAACGCCTTGGAATTTCCCGATGGCTTGGCCAAATTGCTTGCGTTCTGCAGAATAGTTCAACGCGTAGTCAAAGCAACGACGTGCACGCCCGACAGAAAATGCCGCTACCGTCAGGCGGGTCGCATAAAGCCATTCGTTCATGACAGCAAATCCACCATCAACTTCGCCCAGCACTTGCGCGTCCGGCAAACGACAATCATCAAATGTCAAAATGTAGTTTTTGTAGCCTTTGTGGCTGACTGAATTATACCCTTCGCGCACTTCAAACCCTGGCGTGCCGCGATCGACTAGGAAAGTTGTGATCCGCTTTTTGGGGCCTTTTGGTGTTTCATCTACACCCGTGGCAATGAACACGATGAAGAAGTCTGCATGTTCAGCCCCAGAGATGAAATGTTTGGAGCCATTCACAACCCAATCACCGCCGTCACGCTGTGCCTGACACTTCATGCCGCGCACATCCGATCCGGCATCGGGCTCTGTCATTGCTAGCGCATCCATCCGCTCACCGCGGACCGCTGGCAACAAATAGCGTTCGCGTTGTTCGTCGTTAGAGGCCATCAGAATATTCTGCGGGCGCCCAAAGAAATGCGTCAGCGCCATTGATCCGCGCCCTAGCTCACGTTCAACCAGAGTGAAATCCGTGTGACTAAGGCCCGCACCGCCGACTTCCTCGGGGAAGTTACAGGCGTAAAAACCAAGGTCGATACATTTCTGCTTGATCTCTAGGCCCAACTCGTGCGGCACATGGCCTGTGCGCTCAACCTCTGCCTCGTGCGGGTAGATTTCTTTTTCTACAAAACTACGGACAGTTGAGACAATCATCTCTTGTTCTTCAGACAAACCAAAATGCATTTTGTTGGACCCTATAAGAAGTAAGTTGCGAATGATTAGACATGAACTTACATCTTCCTGACGTGCAGAGTTAGTATCTGATCATGCAGAAATAGAAATAGAGATGTTCTTGGGTCAAAAAATAAACATTCTACTCTTTGACCGCTTTTCCAATCACTGTCTGGCAAACACGGTTGAACCGATGCGCGCGGCGAATTCGATGCTGCGTCATCACGGGTACACGTGGCAGTTCCTTACCGTTGATGGCGAAAACGTCCAAAGCTCTAGCGGGATGCAAGTAACGCCACATGGTTCGCTTGGAGACAGCAGCGGAACCTTTTTGTTCATTATGCCATCCTACGGATTTCATGACTATACGGGGCGCGCGATTTCCCAACAGATCAAACATGCGGCCAAGCGGTACGACTGCGTCGCGGGGCTTGATACGGGCAGTTGGCTTATGGCGCAGGCTGGTCTGCTGGACGGACGCAGAGCGACGATCCACTGGGACGAGCTCACTAATTTTGCTGAGTCCTTCCCAAACGTGGATGTGCAACGCCAACGGTTTATCCATGACGGTGATGTCATAACCTGCTCTGGCGCAATGGCCGCGTTTGATTTGATCATGCATCTGATTGGCCAAACCCACGGGCAGCTTTTGGCGATGGAAGTGGCGCAATTGTTTATGACGCAAGATTCAGCGCGGGCACACGCCTCTCTCCAAAGTGGAAAGGGTCGGCTGGTCAATAAGGCAATCTCGTACATGTCAGAGCATCTTGAGAACCCAACAACGATTAAAAACATTGCCCGAACCCTTGGCGTGTCCCAAAAAACGCTTGATGCCCGCATGAAAGCGGAACTGAATGTCACACCTCAAGTTGTCTATAAAACGCTTCGCCTAAACCTTGCCCGCAAACTGGTGGTTGGGACGGATCAACCGGTATCTGAGATTGCAGGTCGGTGTGGATATGAAAACGCCAGCGCGATGACCCGTGCGTTTAAGGCGCAGTTCGGCCAAACGCCGCGCGAATTACGCAATACCTAACAGGTTTTGACACCGGTGAGTTTTGGTTTGTGAGGTTGGATCATAAGTTATTTCGAAATGTAAGAGCTTCCAAATTTCCGCCCCGCTTCATGTTGTACTTTCGTGCAAAGACTGGGACTGAGATGACTTCAAACAAATTGATCAGACATGTATCCTCTGAAATAGCGCGCTACCATGTATTACGGCTCATATGTGGTGATCAGGATCCGGCAACAAAGGGCAGGCTGGAGCACTTATCTCTGGGTGGTCACTCTCAACATCAGAACACGCGGAGTTCTTACTCTGCCATTATGAAGCGTGACACCGACTCTTGCAGTGATTGACCTTATTCGCCATCTCGAAACGGGTGTTCAAAATTGCGTGGGTATAAAGACAGCAACACACGCAAGCCAATGATGAGATTCGGCACAAGGACCGCACTTCTCTGGCGAAGTTGATCGAAAGGCTTTTGGATCGTATTGTGGACGCTGACAGGGGCACTATGAATTTATGTAATTCAGTAACTTGTCAGCAATACTAGTACATTCACCACCCATTGATTTCTAATGATATTTCCGTCTTCCTGTAAGCTAACAGATATCAATCCTTGAGTGGAAATTTTCTGACGAGGAGGCGTCAAGATGAAACATCCCTCCGATCTAAGCACACCATCAGATCACGAATTGCATTTATCTAACAACACATCCGAACACGCCTTGCGATCTGTCGCAATCGGACGCAAAAACGATCTGTTCATCGGTTCTCAAACCGGCGGCACGGCCGCCCTTATCGCCTACACCCAGATCGATACCGCCAAGCTGAATGGTGTTGATCCACAGGCATGGCTTGCGGACACGCTCGCCCGCATCTCTGAGTACAAGATTAACCGCATCGACAACCTGCCGCTTTGGAGTATCGACTAATGCAAATGATTGGCTTCCATACACCGGAACTGCCTGCGCCCCTTGGTCTCGATCTCCATAAGCTTCATGGTGGTGGATCTTGCCCCTCTCAGTTCTATGGGGAAACCCACGATGGGCTGGACGTGTATGTCCGATACCGCGGAGGTTCATTGCGTGTCTATGTTGGTGAGGAACCGGGCGATGATGCGCTGCGCGGCGGCAACTGCATTCTTGAGGCAGACATCGGCCCCCCATTCGACGGCTCTATGTCAATGACCCAGTTTTGTGCAAACTTCGGAGTGACGGTCAACGGCATTATCCCGGACGAGACTGATCCAGACGCACATCGCTATGCAAATCTGACAGGACAGACTACATTTTGGAAAGCACATCTTAACAGGATCACCATCGAGACTGCCCGTAAGATTGTTGCAAAAGCATGGTCAGCCTTTCCAAACGCACTTTTGGTGAAGCCCATAACAAACGATAAGTTCGAGCTGGAGCGCCTGGAACTCACCACGGCAGAACGGATCGACACTCTGCATGTTTGGTTGATCGACGGCCCGTCTCTTCTGACAGAGATCGAGGTAAATCCTGAGGACGGCATCTTGCCCAAGTCAAATCAGCTACAAATCTCAATTGCCTTCTCAAGTTGGCAATATCCGGCCCCTAAATACACAAGCCAACTACGCCAAGCGCAAGAAGAGTTGGGTCAGACATTCTTCGTGCCCGGCGAACGCAACATGCCAAATGAATTTGCGCTTGCCACCGATGCCCTAAGCTTAAGCGCGAGCTTTCCTACAAAAGACCAGATCAAGCGAGATGTACTTGCCAATTTGGTAAGGACGATCTCGCAGCAGCTCCCGACAATCAAGTTGGAACGCGTCGACCTCGCGACAGGAAAACCAATCGATTATATCGACAAGCAACTGGATCCGGTCATCGCAGATTGGTGCACTTCGAGCATGGATAGATGGGTGGCCGTCATCCGAGAAAAACGAAATGGCCCATGGATCGGTGTGCGGCCTGCAAGTTAGTGAACAAATAGCGACTCTACCGGACGCTTACGATGTGGCCAACCCGCCGTTGATTTCAGAACAGTGTTTGCAGGACGCCCTCACTACAGGCCATCCCGTTAGACGCTTCCTTTTTTAATTTGCATCAATATTTGCTCTGCGGACTTTGCAGACGTTGGTTTGGGTCGCTATAAAATTAGCTTAGAGATACTACCAGCATGAAACTTCGGAAATAGAAAGCGAGTGAACATGTTTTTCGGAACTATTCAGATCAGAGCTTTGGGAATAGCGGCCTTGGCTTTAGGTGTATTATTCTCATTGTTCCCGAGACATGATCCAGACGAACAAAGAAGCGACCTAACTCCTGTTTTTCTGGAGGTTCTCGAACACTGCATTGATGCGGCAATTCTTAGTAAGCCGTTGTCCGGAGACAAAAGAGCTGCGGAATTAGTGGCAGAATTTGACGGCCTGCTCAAACTTGTAGGTGACAACTTAATGTTCGGGATTGAAGACAATTTCGGATGCTGGGGGGAAGTTCTCAAGCAAAGTTATGATCCTAGACAGTTACGCGAACGTTTGGAGGCGTTTCAGGCATCTGGTTTCAATGGTCGAGTGAATTTTTGTTCTTGGCGGACACCCCACCAAGAGGTACCCTCTTCAAGTCTTGTATGTTCTTTTAAGAGCGCTTCTAAACCTGAAAATCATTTTCGAGTGACTGTCGGTATTGTTGGGTCAATGGGCGCATTTTTTGAAGTGAAGCCGACGTTGATATTCGGGACAGACGGCTTCGCAAGAATAGTTAATTAGGGCTCATAGCCGAGTCTCGCTGCGTTTGCACACGAGATCAACGCCAAATGAGAAGGCGATTGGCGGCTCAGCGGACAAATTTGCCGTTCGCGGCCGTCGCGTGAAAGGCGGATTTTGTGAAACTACACTTGAACCACAAACTCAGCCGTAATCTTTCGGAGGCAAAATGACCAGGAACTGTCTCCTATAAACATCTGAAGCTGCCGACGAAGAGGATACTGCAGATCTCGGTGGTCGCCGAAACAAAACAAAAAAAAAAAAAACACCAACAACACGAGAGAGGAAGGACACA
>ERZ1027208.849-NODE-849-length-10203-cov-22.261529_pt1 | contig 10203 bp, 8 predicted proteins | sample MGYA00520867_ERZ1027208 | MGnify/ENA primary metagenome ERZ1027208 (study PRJEB33311, sample SAMEA4378413) | marine metagenome | biome: Marine biome; feature: Fjord; material: Water | collected 2014-07-20T08:00:00Z/2014-07-... | depth 75 m ...
GATCTCATCTAATTTATCAAGGTTGCTATAAGAGATAACTAACTTTCCCTTACCTTTTTGATTGTGGCTAATCGACACTTTCGCACCAAACTTTTCCGCTAAACCTTGCTCCAACTCTATGGTCTCAGTAGCTTTTTCAACTTTTTCTTTTTCGGCTACAGGATTTTGAATCTTTTTAATTAAACTTTCGGTTTCTCGTACTGTTAACTCTTTCGTAGCAACAGTTTGTGCAGCTGACGTTTGTACATCACCTTCTAACGCTAATAAAGCACGGGCATGACCCATTTCAATATCACCATTTTCCAATAAGTTTTTTACTTCATCATTTAATTTATTTAAACGTAATAAATTACTCACCGAGGTACGTGATTTTCCAACGGCAATGGCCACTTCTTCATGGGTTAAATCAAACTCCATCAATAAACGTTCTAACGCTATAGCTTCTTCCATTGCATTAAGATCTTCACGTTGAATATTCTCAATAAGTGCAATAGCAACGGCTGATTCATCTGGTACGTTTTTTACTAAACAAGGGATAATATCAAGCTGTGCTAATTTCGCCGCGCGCCATCGACGTTCACCCGCGATGATCTCATATTGATCCTCGCCAACTAAACGTACAACAATTGGTTGAATGATACCTTGTGATTGAATAGACAATGACAACTCTTCAAGTCCTGCATCAGACATTTCACGACGTGGTTGATATTTACCCGGCGTTAATTGAGTAATTGGCAGTTTAATCAGTTCATTATCTGTCGCTTTGACACTATTGCTTACTTCAGTAGTTTCAGTTTGCTTCTCTACTGGTGGGGTCGCTGGCGATAGTAGGGCATCCAGACCTCGACCTAAGCGACTAGCGCCTTTACGTTTTGCTGTACTCATAATTTTCCTTTGTGCTAGCTGGCAACATTGGCATTAGCTTGCGGAGATTTTTTAGCATAATCATTTTTACGTAATACTTCACCAGCAAGCGCTAAATAAGCTTTAGCACCCGTTGAAGATTTATCGTAATACATGGCTGGTGTACCAAAGCTAGGCGCTTCAGCTAAACGAACATTTCTTGGAATAACACTTCGATAAACTTTATCACCAAAATGCCGCTTTAATTGCTCTGATACATCATTAGCTAAGCGGTTTCGAGGATCATACATAGTACGAAGAATACCTTCAATATGTAATTTATCATTCACTACTGATGTTAATTTAGTAATGGTGTCCATTAACGCTGTTAAACCTTCCAATGCATAGTATTCACATTGCATTGGCACTAAAACAGAGTCTGATGCAGTCATAGCGTTAACGGTAAGCATGTTCAATGAGGGTGGACAATCTATGATGATAAAGTCATAAAAGTCTTTTACTGGCGCTAAAGCCATTTTTAACCGCTGTTCACGGGCATATACTTCCATGAGCTTTATTTCTGCTGCCGTAACATCAGCATTAGCAGAAATTAAGTGATAAAGACCTGATGTTTCTTTAATAACAACGTCTTCAACACTCTGCTCCTCAACTAATAATTCATAACAAGTCGCGTGAACTTGGTATTTGTCAACGCCACTCGCCATGGTGGCATTGCCTTGCGGATCTAAATCGATTAATAAAACTTTGCGTTTTGTCGCCGCCAACGAGGCAGCCAAATTAACCGCGGTAGTGGTTTTACCCACACCACCTTTTTGGTTTGCAATTGCTATTATTTTTCCCACAAGCACCTCTATTGTTATTTTTTCTAGTGCAACTTCTTCAGCACGAGCACATGGCGTTCACCAACCAAGTCAGGCACGATTATTTCATGGCTATCTACTAAAGTAATATTTTCAGGTAATTGTGAGATCTCATCCTGAGGATATTGCCCTTTGAGTGCAAAAAATCGTCCTTGCTCAGTGGTAACTAAGTGCTTACACCAGCTTACCATATCATTAAGAGAAGAAAAGGCACGACTTAATACCCCATCAAAAGGTTGTTCACCTTGATACTCTTCAACCCTTGCTTTTACTGGTGTAACGTTAGTTAGTTTTAATTGAAAAACGACTTGTCTAAGAAAAGTAATACGTTTACCTAAACTATCGAGTAAAACAAAGTTTCTTTCTGGATACAAGATGGCCAAAGGGATGCCGGGTAAACCAGGGCCGGTACCAACATCAATAAAGTTTTTACCTTCAAGCACTTCACCCACCATTAAGCTATCCATAATATGCTTTACTAACATATCACTAGGGTCGCGAACAGAAGTTAGGTTATACGCTTTATTCCATTTATTCAGTAATTCAACGTATTGAATAAGTAAATCGATTTGTTCTTGAGATATGACAAGCTGAGTTTTACTAATCAGTGTCGATAATTGCTGTGTTAGAGTCATTTTTATTTAGACGAGCCAAGCTAATTAACAGTAAATCAGCGGCTCGCCCCTACCTATTGCTTTTACGCTAATTTACGTAAAAGACCGTGTTTTTTTAAGTAGACTAATAATAACGAAATTGCCGCCGGAGTAATACCAGAAATTCTTGAAGCTTTACCAATAGTTTCTGGACGAGCACTTTTTAGCTTAGCAACAACTTCGTTTGATAAGCCTGAAATTTGCTGATAATCAAAATCTATTGGGATCAAAGTATCTTCATTACGCTTTTTCTTCGCTATTTCATCAACCTGACGATCAATATAACCAGCGTATTTAGTTTGAATCTCTATTTGTTCTGATGCTTGTTTATCAGCTAATGCTGGGCCCAAACCTTCAATGTTCATTAGATCATCATATTTTACTTCGGGACGACGTATTAATTCTTCTAAATTTGCTTCTTTACTCATTGGCGTTTTCAGCAAGGCATTTATTTGATCAATTTTTACATGATCCTTTTGTACCCAAGTAGATCGTAAACGTTGACGTTCAAGTTCGATGTTTTCCATTTTTTCATTAAATCGCTTCCAACGTGCATCATCGACTAAACCAACTTCACGTCCTCTCTCGGTTAGACGAATATCGGCGTTATCTTCACGAAGTAATAAACGGTATTCTGCGCGAGAGGTAAACATACGGTAAGGCTCTTTTGTACCTAGGGTCGCTAAATCATCAATTAGCACGCCCATGTAACCCTGATCTCTACCAATGATGAACTCATCACGTTCTTTTACTCTATTGGCTGCGTTAGTTGCTGCAATAAGTCCTTGAGCACCGGCTTCTTCATAACCAGTAGTACCGTTAATTTGTCCGGCAAAATATAAGTTTTGTACAAATTTACTTTCTAAGCTTTGTTTCAGATCGCGAGGATCAAAATAATCATATTCAATGGCATAACCAGGGCGCGTAATAAAGGCATTCTCAAAACCTTTAATCGAACGTACTAAATTCATTTGTACATCAAAAGGCAAGCTAGTTGAAATACCATTAGGGTACACTTCATGGGTGGTTAGGCCTTCGGGCTCAACAAATATTTGATGTGATGTTTTATCTGCGAAGCGCGTAATTTTATCTTCGATTGAAGGACAGTATCTTGGTCCAACACCTTCAATTACGCCAGTATACATAGGCGATCTATCTAATCCATCACGAATATGTTGATGGGTTTGCTCGTTAGTATGTGTGATATAACAAGATATTTGTTCTGGATGATCTGCTGGTGATCCCATAAATGAGAAAACAGGGCGAGGTGAGTCTCCTGGTTGCTCTTCCATCACTGAAAAATCTAATGATCTTGCATCAAGTCTTGGTGGTGTACCTGTTTTTAAACGATCCATTCTAAAAGGCATATCACGCATTTTAGCGGCTAAATTCATACTGGCAGGATCACCGGCACGGCCACCTTGGTAATTATTTAATCCAATGTGAATCTGTCCTGCAAGGAAGGTACCTACCGTTAACACCACTGTTTTGCCTTTAAATTTAAGGCCCATTTGTGTTGATACACCAACCACACGATCATTTTCTAGGATCAAGTCATCACATGGTTGTTGAAAAATAGTAAGGTTTTCTTGGTTTTCCAGTACGTTACGTACAAATGAGCGATAAAGTATGCGATCAGCTTGAGCACGAGTTGCACGTACTGCAGGACCTTTGCTTGAATTCAATGTTCTAAATTGAATGGCACTATGATCAATCGCAGTTGCCATTAATCCACCAAGCGCGTCGATCTCTTTAACCAAATGGCCTTTGCCTATGCCACCAATTGCGGGATTACATGACATTTGACCTAGGGTGTCAATGTTATGAGTTAACAATAACGTTTTGCAGCCCATACGTGCAGCTGCAAGTGAGGCCTCGGTTCCCGCATGACCACCACCAACAACAATTACGTCATAAGACTCTTGATACCACATAAAATCACAATCCTGCTTGGTTAAAATTCGTTAAAGTTTTTATTTAAAAGTATTTACAAAACTTGCAACACTCAAAAATTAGGGAACGTATTTTAACGCTTTTTTCTCTCCAAGGATACGATCAAATGTGTAAAAAAGATCGGAGTGGATCCTTAATATATAAAAAGAGATCTTTAAAAAGATCTTATAGTTATTACTTATTAAGATCCTATTTTTCTGTGGGTAAGTCATTTTTTCCTTTATATATTAATAGTTAACATCAATGATAACCTTGTGATCAAACATTGATCAACAGGCAAATAAGCCTTGATCAAAACAGCGAGTTATACACAGGACTTTTAAGAATGTTTTTAATCAACTGAATAATAATAGAAAATTAACGGGTTATTAACTAGTTTATCCACATAAGTTAAAAACTAGATCGTAATCTGTTGATAACTTATGGGTAAGTGATCGTGTTAGATCTAAAGTAGATCTATATTTGCGCTGATCCACTGCTGAGCAAGATCTTCTGGATCAATATCTTCTGACATATCAAAGGTTTTTATTGATGTTAATTTATTACAACCCTTTGATATTAATAGTTTTGATATATCTTTAGCTGCTTTACAAAAAGTATCGTAACTAGAATCTCCGATCCCTATGGTTAAAAAACTAACCGTGGATAGATCTTGATCACAATTGCTTAGATCACTGACAAATTGTTTAATGTTGTCAGGATAGTCACCAGCACCATGCGTTGAGGTACAAACGATCCAAATTGGGTTTTTGGTTAAATTACTGCTGTTATTTTGTTCGTTATTGGTTGGGAAAGTGTTACTGATGATGTTATGAAGATCTGGTTTTAGGTGCATATCAACATGATGATCAAGTTTTGTTAGGGTTTCTTCACAGGCTTCAGCAACATATTCGGTGCCACCAAGCATGCTACCAACAATGATTTGAATTGAGCTCATAGAGGTTCTCTTTTTAATAAAATAGGGCTGTATTAATGATAATAATGACCTGGTCATTGTATTACTTAAGCTCTATTTGGATAAACAATTAGTTTGTTTTTTTAGCTATATAGCCAAGTTACTTGAAGATGCGTACTGCAGGACGCTTGAGCAACTCATGAGCAAGACACGTCATTTTATTAAAGGGAATTCGGGAAAATATGCTTCTGTATGCTCTAGTAACCTACACTCTTGTGAGGAGCTAACAAAGAACATATTTTGCTTAGCTCTCTCCACAGGGCTTTTTTAGCAAAGCTTTATGCTGCGTTATTGATTTCTTAAAGGTATTGCTAATTCCAGCTGAAAGCTGAATTTTTAGTTAGTTTGGGTATATATCCTGAGTTCAGGCTAATTAGTACCAAACGGATTAATTTATTGGTCAGCTTAGAGCTACATTAGCGAGCTTAAAACAAGCAAAATGAGTTGAACATAGTTATTCTATATTTCATTCATTTTGTGATGTTATTAGTTTGCTAATGAGCTCCCAAAGGGCGAGTTTAATAGGCTTACATACGGCGTTATTGATTTTGACAAGGGAATAACCATTCTCTTCAATCAATGCCTTGCCTCTAAGCCTTTTAATTCTCGCTAAGTGATCAATAAATTATTACGATTGATATAAGATAATGTTTAAGGTGAAAATTGAACGTTTGATGGGATAATAACGGATTAATAAAGCGAAGTTTTTGTTAGGTATTTTTAAAATATCGACTTAGAAAGTACTGTTGTAAAGGCTAGTCTTGTTAAAAAGACTAGCCTTATTTGCTTAAGCGTGACTCACTAGTGACGCTTTTTATTCATCAGCTAGGGATTATTTACCAATACAGAAAGAACTGAATATTTTACCTAAAAGATCGTCACTGGTGAACTCACCAGTTATTTGATCTAATTCTTGCTGACAAATGCGTAATTCTTCAGCCAATATTTCACCTGCGACGTAAGATTCAAGTTGATCTAACCCAGTGAGTAAGTGCTGATGAGTATTCTCTAAAGCGACCAAATGACGTCTCCTTGCCATAAAGCCTCCCTCAGTCCCACCTTGATAGCCCATTATGGTTTTTAAGTGCTCTTTTAAGCTATCAACGCCTTTACCTGTTTTGGCTGATAAGGTGATAATGGCATGTTGCGTATTATCGTTATCTGTAAACTCGGTGAAACCTGTTTTGGCATCATTAACATCGGCTTTGTTTCTTATCAGTGTCAGGCCAATATTTTCTGGTAGTTTGGCAAAAAACTCAGGGTAGTAATCTTTAATGTTTTGTTCATCTTCTAAAATGCTGTGATCCTCACTGGCATCGACCATTAATAAAACACGATCGGCTTGATTGATCTCTTGCCAAGCACGTTCGATACCTATTTTTTCCACGACATCATCACTGTCTCGTAATCCAGCGGTATCAATAATATGTAACGGCATGCCATCAATGTGAATTTGTTCGGCTAGTACATCGCGAGTTGTTCCTGCAATATCGGTAACAATGGCTGTTTGTTTACCACTTAGTGCATTGAGTAAGCTAGATTTACCAGCATTTGGGCGTCCAGCAATGACTACGCGCATTCCTTCACGAATAATGCTTCCTTGACGTGCTTGTTTACGAACCTCTTTTACTTTGCTGATAATAGCTTTTAAATCGGTAACTATTTTTTTATCAGCAAGAAAATCAATTTCTTCTTCAGGAAAATCAATAGCAGCTTCCACATACATACGTAAGTGAATGATACTTTCTACCATTTCATGCACAAGTTTAGAGAAGTCGCCTTGCAAAGAGTGCAGGGCAGAACGTGCTGCTTGCTCTGAACTTGAGTTAATTAAATCAGCAATCGCTTCTGCTTGGGTTAAATCAAGTTTGTCATTCAAAAACGCCTGCTCACTGAATTCTCCTGGTTTTGCCATAATGACTTTAGGAAGAGCAAGTATGGCTTTTAGTAGCATATCCAAAATAACAGGGCCGCCATGACCCTGAAATTCAATAACATCTTCACCGGTAAATGAATTAGGTGCTTTGAAGTACAGTGCTATCCCTTGGTCTAATACCTGAGTTTTATCTGCAGATGAACTATCTAAAAAGGGCAGATATTCGGCTTTTCTAACTTCGGGTACTTTACCTAAAATAGCTTGAGCAACATTTTTGGCTTCTGGGCCCGATACTCTAATAATGCCGACACCACCACGACCTGGTGCAGTTGCTTGTGCGGCGATTGTTGTTGTTTGGGAAATTGATGTCATAGCGAGGTAATTAGTTTAAATAGTGGTTGATGATTATTTTACTTTATTTCAAGGTTAAATGCCTAAAAGTTAACTACCTAATAATAAAAAAGGCGATTACTGTTTTAACAGTAATCGCCTTTTAATATATTTTTTCAGTTAACTATTTGCAGATATTAAGCAGCTTTCTCTGCTTTTTTCTTAGCAATACCAGCAAAAATAACTTTCATTTGTGCAATTGAAATCAAGTTACTTACTAACCAATAAAGTACTAAACCTGATGGGAACCAAGCCATGAATATTGAAAATACTACTGGCATGTATTGCATGATTTTTTGTTGCATTGGATCTTGGATAGTCATTGGCTGCATTTTTTGCATTACATACATACTTACACCCATAAGTACTGGTAATACAAAGAACGGGTCCATTGCTGATAAATCTTGAATCCAGAAGACAAACGGCGCATGGCGTAATTCAACACTTTCTAAGAATACCCAGTAAAGTGCTAAGAAAATTGGCATTTGTAGTATTAGTGGTAAACAACCGCCTGCTGGGTTCACCTTTTCTTTACGATACATTTCCATTGTGGCTTGTGACATTTTTTGTCTGTCATCACCAAAGCGTTCTTTCAGTTGCGCCATTTTAGGAGCTAAGTCACGCATTTTAGCCATTGAGGTATATTGCGCTTTAGTTAATGGATACATACCACCTTTAACGATTAAGGTAATGATAATAATTGCCACACCCCAGTTAACAACAAAACTTTGGATGGTAATTAGCAACCAGAACAAAGGTTGGCTGATCATAAACAAGAAACCGTAATCTATGGTTAAGTCTAAGTTTGGTGCTATCGTTTCTAAAACTTCTTGGTCTTTAGGGCCAACATAAAATATTGCTGAAGTAGAACCTTGTTTGCCTGCATCAATAATTACTGCTGGAGCTTTAAAACCAATAACCGCTTCAAAGTTGTTACTGTACGTTGTATAAAGTTGGTTACTGTCTTTAGCACTTGGTACCCAAGCTGAAACAAAGTAATGTTCAAGCATTGCGATCCAGCCGCCTGCCGTTACTTTATTTAAGTTTGCTTCTTCAATATCATCAAAATCGTATTTTTCGTAACGCTCTTCTGATGTTGAGTAAGCTGCACCACGATAAGTTGGTAGCATGCCACCACCAGATTCTACAACGGTAGATTGTTTAAGTTGACCGTACATTTGTACAGAAACACTGTTGGCTGTGTTGTTATCAATTAAGTAATCAACATTAACGCTGTAGCTATTATTTTTAAAAGTAAAACGTTTAGTTACCGACATTCCACTAACATCATGAAAAACTAAATCAACAATCAAGTTGTCATCTATTAATTCATAGTTGCTTTGTGTACTGGTATAAATTGGGCGACCTTTGATCATTCGGTCAATGCCGTTAGCACCTGTTAAGCCACTTTGCGCAATATATTTTTGATTACCATTTTGCAAAATAGTGAAAGGGATATCGTTACCTTGCTCAGTATCAAATTTTCGTAATTTAGCTTCAACAATATCACCACCTTGACTATTAATTTTTAAAATCAATGTATCAGTAGTAACGGTAATTAATTTGGCAGAAGTATTGGTTGATTTTTCCGAGCTTAGTTGGGCATCTGAAGATTCAGGCACGAAGTCTGCACTGGCATTTTCAACTGACTGATTTTGGCTAATACTTGTTTGTTCGGGAACTACGGCATTTTGTTGCTGCCATTGACTAAACAGTAAGTAGGTAACAACCATAAGCGCAATAAAAAGTAGACTGCGTTGGGATTCCATAAAATTTACTTCTCTTCTTTTGTTGGCAAGGGATTATTTTCCCAAGCATAAGTTAAATTTGATAAGTGCGTGGCATATTAATATAGGTTCGCTTGATAACCTACTATCTTTTAGTCTAGGTAAGCTATTTACTCTTTTTTTATTGGTGGTACTGGATCATCACCGCCATCATTGAGTGGATGACACCTTAATATACGTTTGCTTGCTAACCAACCACCTTTTATAACACCAAAGCGGCTTATAGCTTCAGTTGCATAGGCCGAGCAGCTTGGAGTAAATCTACAATTAGAGCCTAGTAATGGACTTAAAAAGCGTTGATAGCCTTTTATACCCGTTATTACTAGTTTTTGTGGCGCTGAATTATTTTTCGCCATATTTTTTCTAATTCCTGATTTATCGTCTTGTTATCAAGCTGATCAATACCAGATTTAACCATGACGACTATATCGATAGCAGGTAGATTATCTTGATTTAAGCGAAAGCTTTCTCTGACTTGTCTTTTTACACGATTACGTTGTACAGCAAGTTTGACTCGTTTTTTAGCAATAGCTAAGCCTAAACGATTTTTGGCAACTGTATTATGTTTATCAGAGACGAGAGTATGAGGTTTTGGTGTTACTAATAAAGTAAAGTGGCGAGAGCCAAAGCGGATAGGTTTAGAAAAAACAGCTTGAAAATGACCGGGAGTCAACAGACGTGACTCCCGATTAAATTTGTAAGTAGCCATAATCAGGCTACCTTATATCAAAAATTGTAAACAAGATTTGATACTATGCGCTAAGACGTGCACGGCCTTTGGCACGACGACGAGCTATAACAGCACGTCCGTTTTTAGTTGCCATACGAGCACGGAATCCGTGGTTACGCTTACGCTTTAATACGC
>ERZ1027208.850-NODE-850-length-10175-cov-8.558893_pt1 | contig 10175 bp, 12 predicted proteins | sample MGYA00520867_ERZ1027208 | MGnify/ENA primary metagenome ERZ1027208 (study PRJEB33311, sample SAMEA4378413) | marine metagenome | biome: Marine biome; feature: Fjord; material: Water | collected 2014-07-20T08:00:00Z/2014-07-... | depth 75 m ...
GTGCCGCATTCGGCCTATAGCGCGTCAATTTCCTGGGGAGGAAAAAATGCTTTCAAGAAGAAAATTACTGAAGTCTAGTGCGATCCTTGCAGCTGCAAGTGTGACATCACCTTTCATCATAACCTCGGCCCGTGCCGCCGCAGATCACCGCCTGACATTTGGCCACACTTTTGGCGCAGCAACCGAAGATTACATGATCACTGGCCTGTCGCAGTTTAAGGAAGCTGCCGAACGGTATTCGAACGGTGCGCTCGAAGTTGATATTCACGAGGCGGGTAGTCTGGGTGGGCAAAACGTTTTACCTCAAAAGGTGCTGACGGGGGCAATCCAGGGATGCCAGCTTTCCACTGGAAACTTTGTGAATTATTCAGATGTTTATAACATTATAGATTTGCCGTTCCTGTTTAACTCGAACGATGCCTTTGAGAACACAATCCAGACCGATGCATTTCGCAATTCTGAGTTCTTGAGCCGCCCAGCGTCTAGTGGCTTCCAAGTTGTACCAGGTATGTGGGCCAACGCAGGCTTCCGCGTTTTGGGGATCAGCAACAAAGTTGATCGCGTTGTACGTCGTCCAGGTGACCTTGAGGGTCTGAAGGTACGCACAAACGGCACACGTGTTGAAGACGTTATGTTCAAGCTGACATCTGCAAACCCAGTTTCGATTGCGTGGGGCGAAGCCTATCAGGCGATGCAGCAAGGTGCAGCAGATGCATTAAGTGTTGGCCTTGGTCCCCTTACAGCGACCAAAATTCACGAAACCCTCAGCAGCGCAACGATGTACGAGATGAACTTCAATTGCCACATCACCGTGCTGGATCGCAATTGGTTCGCAGGTTTGCCTGACGATATTCAAGAAGCGATTATGAAGGCGGGCGCGGAAAGCTACGAATACCAACGTGCACAGCAACTGGCTGCAAATGACCGGATGGTTAAGCTTTGGACAGATGCCGGCATCGAAGTCGTAACACTGACCGATGATGAGAAAAGCGAATGGGTTTCGGAGATGGGCCATCAACGCAGCGAGTATGATGCATTGAAAGATGCGTTTGGCCGCGAGGCGTTTGACACGATCACAGGCCTGCAAGGCTAAAGTATCAAGCAACGGGGCAGGGCACGCCTGCCTCGCTGTTTCACAAGTACCCATCTATTGCGAAAGAACCCCATCCAGATGCAAGCTGCACATTTTACCAATAGGTTCATCCGATTTGTCGATGGCCCCTTAGTTCAGATGGTAGTCGTATTGGCCTACGCCTATTTCTTCCTGATCATCCTTTCGGAAGTTTTCATGCGCTACTTTTTTCAACACTCAACCAATTGGGGTGAAATGACAGCGCGATATGCCTTTGTGTATTTCGCCTATATTGCCGCCGCCGAAGCCTTCCGCCACGACGAACACATCAGCATTGATCTGCTCCCCAACAAATTGGGCGAAACTGGTCGCAAAGCACTCGAAACTTACGGCGATTTTCTGTGCATCTTGATCTCGGTTGCGGTTATTTATTACTCGCTTGGTCTGATGGAAATTCAACAACGCGCTAATATTCGCATGCACGCGTTGCCCGTGAATATGTCTTGGGCACAGCTGGCTTTACCGCTGGGGTGGGGGTTGATGATCATCCGCATTATGCAACGCGTCCAACGTCGTTTTTTCCCGAAACCAACACCTAACGTGGAGTTCGCGACATGATGGACCTAACCAACATGCAGGTCGCCTCGGTTGTCATTGTTCTTATGTTGATCCACCTTGTAATTGGTCTGCCTCTGTTCATCGTTCTTGCGATGGGCTCGATCTCTTTGATCATCCTCACAGGCGCTTATTCCCTCAGCAGTCTTAGTACGACATTGTTTGCATCGCTCGACAGTTGGGCGCTTTTGGCAATGCCTTTGTTTATCCTCGCTGGCGAAATTATCTCACGTGGTCGCATTGCGCGTGACCTTGTTGGCTTGGGCGAAGCACTGGTTGGCTGGATCAAAGGTGGCTTGGGTATGGCTACAATCTTTGGGTGTTTCTTTTTCGCTGGTACCAGCGGATCAAGTTCTGCAGACACTGCAACCATTGGCAAAATCATGGTCCCCGCCTTGAAAGACCGCGGTTATGATAAGAGTTATGCGGCGTCTCTTGCGGCATCAGGCGGAATTTTGGGAGTTATCGTTCCCCCCAGCTTGATCTTCATTATCTATGGCATCGCGACGGGGACGTCTGTTGGTGATTTGTTTATCGCAGGTGTTATTCCAGGGCTTTTGATCGCTTTAGGGCTTTGTTTGGCAAACTACATTGTGTGTTCGTTTTCCAGCTGGGGGGCAAATGAACGGACGCCGTTTTCAGGGGCTGGTGCGCTCAAGGCGGTCTGGCGTGCACGTTACGGCTTTGGTGCGCCATTTGTCATCCTCGGCGGCATCTACGGCGGGTTCTTTACCCCAACAGAAGCCGCCGCCGTCGCCGTGTTCTATGTGTTCGTGGTCGAGTTACTGATTGTCCGGGAAGTTGAGTTTAGCGAACTTGGCGAGATCTTTTTGGCCGCGTCCAAAACGACTGGAATACTTGCGCCCATCATCGCCTTTTCGATCCTATTTGCCGAAGTTCTTGCCATCCTGCGGGTGCCCGGTGCGATAGTCGAAGCCTTCACATCATTTGGCACGGGCCCTTACCTTTCGGTGGTGCTGATTGTCGCGATGTTGCTTTTGGTCGGCTGTTTGCTTGAACCTATCGCAGCGATCCTTGTCATCATGCCGATCTTGTTTCCAATCGGACAGCAACTGGGGTTTGACCCAGTTCACTTTGGCGTCTTCGTAGTAGCAACATTGTCAGTTGGTTTCATCACGCCGCCCGTAGGAATCAACTTGTTTGCCGCAGCGGCTGTGAGTGGAGAGCCCTTCATGAACATCGCTTACAAGGCAATACCGGCCTTCATCGCGCTGATCGTGGTCTGCTTTGTTATCGCATTTTCACCCTCGCTTATCCTTTGGTTCCGGTAATCCCAAGAGCCCAACCAAAACCAATTCACCTCATTCTAAACGCCACCTGAAGGAGAAATTCAATGGCAAACGAAAAGTCGATCAATCATCTCAAATATGCTGACCTACCGCAGGTTAAACGCGGCATTGGTATTGTGAACCAACCTATCGCGAGCAAATCAATTGGTGCACGGTCGCTTCACTCAGGCATAACGGTTATGCCGGCGCATACCGCTGTGCCAGCACACACTCACAATGCCGAAGAGCAAGTGACTATTCTGGAAGGTACGATGCGGATCATTTTGGATGGCGAAACCGAAGTGTATTGCAGCAAGTATGATTCCACATTCATCTCTCCCGGTGTTCAGCATGAGCTGATCAACGACACAGATGAAGAAGTGATCGCAATGGTGATTTATGGCAGCGCCAATGTGAATCGCACCTTCTCTGAGACTGGCGAAACTGTTGATATCGGTTCTGATCGCGACAAGTTCCCCGCCACCTGAACACGACCAGCAGGGGTGCAAGACAGGCTCCCGCGGTTTTGCATCCCTGCACATTAAGGAGAGTCCTGTGACACCTAAGACCGTTGGCCAATTGGGCGGGCTATATTGCTATTTGATTACGCCCTTTGATCAGGCCGGAAATGTCAATCACGCGACATTAGAGCGTTACACTGACGCGATCATCAACAACGGTGCGGACGGCGTGACATGCGTCGCTAGTACAACTGAAGGCGTCTACCTGACAGAGGCCGAACGCTGTGCTGTTGTTGAAACAGTATGTCAGACGACGGCGGGCAGGGTCCCAGTTAATGTTGCCGTAGGGGATTTGTCTACGCGTCAAGTCATGCACTGGGCAGACCATGCTCACCGAGCAGGCGCCTCGACGCTGATGTTGGAAATGCAAACTTACCTGCCTGATATCCGTTTTGCAGATGTGGCGCGCCATTACGAAGATGTTGCCAATGGCATCGATATTCCTATCCGGCTATATAACATTCCACGAACCACGCGCTACGATATGACACCCACGATGATTGCAGAACTGGCAGCTATTGATGGGATTGATTCTGTAAAAGACGCGACAGGTGATCCACATCGGGTCCGTGATATAAAAGCCCTCACAGGGGATCGTTTCGCGCTGTATACAGGTTTGCATTTCGTCGCGCGCGAAAGTTACCGCTACGGCGCAATCGGGTGGGAAGCTGCGTATCATCCATTGTTTGCCCAAGACATGGTGACTTTACACCAACTGCTACGCGCCAACGATCCAGCCAGTGCTGTGCTTTACAAAAAGATGGAACCGCTCTTTGCCTTCTTCCGGCACTACGGAGTTCCGCAATGCATTCGGGCAATGTCTGCGTGGTCCGATCTAGACATTGGCAGCGCCCGCAAGCCCCTTCCTAATTTGACTGATTTGCAGACTTCCCATCTCAAATCAGTCATGGCTGATCTCGAGTACCTATAACCTCGGATTGGTCTTTTTGCTCAGTTAACATCACCTTGAAATGGTCGGATTCAAATCCGATGGAGAATATAGCTATGTCTACAACAACTCACTTCGTTAACAATTCAAGCTGGGCAGGGTCCAGCATAAGAACCTCTGACATCATCAATCCGGCAACCGGTGGCGTGACTGGAGCAGTTACATTGGCCTCCGCGGAGGATGTCGATACCGTTGTTCAAGCCGCGGCCAAAGCACTGCCTGCATGGTCAGCGACACCTCCTGCCAAACGGGCATTGGTGATGTTCGAATTCCGCGATCTACTCAAACGGCACATTGACGAATTGGCGGAATTGCTGTCGGCCGAGCACGGTAAAACGCTTCCCGATGCAAAGGGAGAAATTGCGCGTGGCATTGAAGTCGTGGAGTTTGTCTGTGGCATCCCGCAGTTGTTAAAGGGCGAATATTCCGAAGCCGTTGCAACAAATGTTGATAGCTTCTCAGTGCGCCAACCTGTTGGCGTTGTGGCGGGTATTACGCCGTTTAACTTTCCTGCGATGGTCCCTCTCTGGATGTATCCAGTGGCAATTGCCTGCGGGAATACATTCATTCTCAAGCCATCGGAAAAAGACCCTAGCGTGGTGATGCGCGTCGCTGAATTGTTCGCTGAGGCCGGCTTGCCCGAGGGTGTGTTCAATGTTGTGAACGGCGACAAAGAGGCGGTAGACGCTTTGCTCGACCACCCGACTGTTGAGGCGATTAGCTTTGTTGGGTCATCCGCTATCGGTGAGTATATCTATGGGCGCGGCACGGGAAATGGTAAACGCGTGCAAGCGTTGTGTGGGGCGAAAAACCACCTTGTGGTCATGCCAGACGCTGATATGGATCAGGTTGTGGATGCGCTGATCGGTTCAGCATATGGATCAGCAGGCGAACGCTGCATGGCGATCTCGGTGGCTGTTCCTGTTGGCGAAGAAACCGCCGATAAGTTGGTCGCGGCACTAACTCCGCGTATTCGCGCGCTAAAGGTAGCACCGTACACCGACCCAGAGTCAGAATTGGGCCCTGTTATCAGCAAGCAAAGTTTTGATAAGATTAATGATTTGATTGCCCAAGGCATCGATAAAGGGGCCGAGTTGGTCGTTGATGGGCGGGGGATCGAACTGCAAGGCTATGAGGGTGGATATTTCATTGGCGGTTGTTTGTTTGACCGTGTGACGACGGACATGTCCATCTATACAGACGAGATTTTTGGGCCTGTTCTAAGCATCGCGCGTGTAGACACCTATGAAGAAGCCGTCAGCATGGTGAACGATCATGAGTACGGCAATGGCACAGCAATCTTCACGCGTGACGGCGATGCAGCGCGCGATTTTTGGGCGCGCGCCAAAATTGGAATGGTTGGCGTAAACGTTCCAATCCCTGTTCCTGTTGCTTACCACTCATTTGGGGGCTGGAAGCGGTCCCTGTTCGGCGATCACCACATCCACGGCATGGAAGGCGTCCGTTTTTACACCCGTCTTAAAACGATGACGACCCGCTGGCCGTCGGGTATCCGCGCAGGGGCGGAATTTAACTTCACGGGCGGCAAAGACGTTTAACAAACATGCCTAAATTGCGTTCGGACCTAGGTCTTGGTCCGGACGACAGCTTGCTATCCAGAAAGCGCCTTCCAATGTTATATTCGACGACTGTCGACATCTTTTCTAGGGTGGCTGAAGCTAAAGCAGCGCATCTGCGCCACGATCTCCTTGCGTTTCTTATTCTGGCAATGATGGCTGGGGCTTATGTTGGCATGGGAGTTTTGGTGATATTCTCTGTTGGCCAAGGCATTGATCCGTCGATCCGCCCGATTGTAATGGGGGCCAGCTTTGGCTTGGCTCTGATGCTTGTGATGTTTGCAGGATCCGAGCTGTTTACCGGGCACACAATGTACATGACACATGGTCTGCTCACAGGTCGCACGGGCGTCTCTGATCTTTTGAGGTGTTGGGGGGCAAGTTGGAGCGGGAACCTGATAGGCGCAATCCTTCTTGGGGCTATGTTTGTCTACGGAGGTGGCGGGCTCATCCTGGGGGATGAGGCATCCAGTTTTCTACATGTCGTCGCCGAAAAGAAGATGAACGCGCACCCACTTGCCTTGGTGTTAAACGGAGTGCTCTGTAATTGGCTTGTATGTTTGGCGATATGGATGGCAGCGCGCGTTGACTCAGATATCGCGAAAATCGCGGTGATCTGGGTTTGTCTGTACGCCTTTATCGCTGCTGGATTTGAACACTCCGTGGCCAACATGACTATTTTTAGTGTTGCCCTAATTTCTGAACATGCTGCCAGCATCTCTGTTGACGGGGCAGTGCATAATCTGATTTTTGTTTCGATTGGAAATATCATTGCAGGTGCAGGCATCATGGGTATTGGATATTGGGTAGTTGGGGGGCGACCAAAAGCGAAACGGGCCTAAGAATTCCCTGCTGAATTAAAAACGATTAAGCCAAAAAGGTATCGACAATGAACAAGCTTTCGACAGGGCTAACCGCTTCACGTGCGCTTTTCCCTGGATTTCTGATATCCGCGCTCATCGCGTTAGCCGCCCAGTTCATATCTGAACATTATGGGGCGCCTGCAATGCTGATGGCTTTGTTGTTTGGGATAGCATTGAATTTCCTCTCAGATGATGAAAACTGCCAATCCGGTATCGCCTTTTCTGCGCGTACTGTGTTGCGTTTTGGCGTCGCCCTTTTAGGGATGAGGATCAGTTTTAAAATGGCGGCGGATCTGGGTTGGCCGATTGTATGCATCGTTATCGGGGGTGTGATTGCGACGATTGTGTTCGGGCTCCTTGTTGCGCGCCTGTTTGGGCATGGTCAGAGGTTTGCGTTTTTATCTGCAGGTTCTGTTGCCATATGCGGGGCGTCTGCTGCGATGGCAATTTCCGCTATTCTGCCGCGAGACGAGCGTACAGAGGAACGGCTGGTTTTTACAGTTGTAGGCGTGACGATTCTGTCGACCGTTGCGATGATTGTTTACCCTATCATTGCAGATTTGCTGAATTATGACACGAAAACTGCGGGCATATTTATCGGCGCGACGATCCATGATGTTGCTCAGGTTGTTGGTGCAGGGTTCTCTATTTCGGAGAACACGGGCGACGTTGCGACCGTTGTTAAACTCATTCGTGTTGCGATGCTTGCGCCTGTAATTCTGGTAACATCAATCGTCATTAGAAAAATGAGCACTGCGGATCAAAGCACATCTAAACGCCCCCCGTTGGTTCCCGGTTTTGTTGCGGCTTTTGCTGTTCTTGTAGCGCTCAATTCTTTTGGGTTTTTCCCACCCTCATTAACAGTATTTGCAGCAGAAGTGTCTCGCTGGGCGTTGCTAACTGCGATCGCTGCGGTAGGGATGAAGACCGCATTGAAAGAAGTGATCAACGTTGGTCTGCCTGCTATTTCCCTATTGGTCGTAGAGACTGCGTTCATCGGGTGCTTGACCGTTGCAGCACTTCATTGGTTGCAATAGCCTCAATCTAATTATTGGAGGTTCCTACGGCTTTGAGGGGAACCTGCGCCATTACGGGTGATGCTTTTTGATCCAAATCGCAAGGATTGCATGAGAGTGCGCGATGCGCAAAAATGGCTGCCCCTGAAACTTGCAGCGGCGGTTTTCCTCAAACAGTTGTTATGGCTTAGTACCTTAGCTTTGGCTTTTGGGGTCGCCAAATTTGACAGGTAAAAGCCCGGTCTTTCCATGACAGTTCAGATATTGAAAATCGGTCTTTTCGTTGATCACAAAGATCTCATGGTAGGTCCGTAGTTCGAGAGCATCTTGATACTTTTTCCGCTCCGCCAGCGCGCGCGCATAGATGGCCAAATGGGTTGGGTGGTCATGTGCCCATTTTTCTAAGTGGCCTAGGGATTGGAACAAGCCGGCTGAATAACCCTCGGGTGCGACTTTACCATTGGCATCAATGACCTCAACTTGGCGTAAGATCAGGCATCCTGTGTCCACCGGGTTATCCCGTAAATGATCCATGCCGATGTCGAGCTTTGGTTTGATGTTGGCGTTGTAGCTGAAGAGCTGCTCTTCACCACAATCCGCCCAAGTGACGCCAGATCGGATGATGCACGTGTTTTTTGGTACTGGTACGCAGACAAGTTGTCCGCGTGTCCCTTCAAGCTCTCTGTAATGAATGATTTCGAGATTGGCACCTTCAAGGGGGTCGATGGCGGATGCAGGGATACGGTCACGTGCGGCACCCCAATAGCCACTTTCATCCATCGGATAAATGCTGTGCATCGGGCATGCCGACAATCCGCGAATATATTTTTTAAAAGTAATGGTTTCGCCGTGATCTTTTGTGACCCTAAAGGCCTCCCAAAAATGTCCGACATCCGCATCCAGCTTGGCGGGGTCTGCCCACCACGCTGTAACGCTGTCAGAAGTAGCCCATGCTTCAAACTTCTCTGGTGCCATCCAATAGGCCACAGCAAATAACGTTGGTATGCCCTGTGGGTCCAAATATCTAGCATAGTCGTAATGCACAGGGCCGTTGTCACCCGCAAACAGGGTGCGGCTCGTCTCCAGAAAGACAGTGAGGTCTTCTAGGGAGCCGATGTGATTTTGGACGCCGAGATACAGCATTTGGATCTGTTTGGTACTGTCGGCCAACTGTGACGAATAACGCTGTGTCCCTGCGACATGTCCCTTTGGTTTTTTCATTGGAAAAATGCGGTTTTGCGGGGTTGTGTTAGACACGATGGATTCCTTTGGCTTTGGTAACCTGTGGTACGACTTATTGTATTATGGAATTGCATTCCCCAATATAGAAAATAGAAAATTGATCTCTGTGGTGGTCCTAATGTCATTTTCGGCGAATTATGGCGCATGCAGGCCAAACTTGAAACGGGTAGTAGCGCCCGTTTCAAGTTTGGCCGAGAGGGCGCAAATTGCATTAAGTCTAGTGTGACTTAATTTACCACGTGCCTACCTCGCGCAGTGTTTTGACCACGCTATTATCTTCACGCACCCTGTCATGAAATGCGTAGATATTGGGATAGTCCGGCGCATCTTCTGGAAACGCGACAAAGGTCCATCGGACCATCGGGAACAGGTAGGCATCTACGATTGATTTGCTCTGATCAACCATAAAGTCACGCCCCTTCAGTGTTCCTCTAGAATGCCAAAGTTCCGATAACATAACGCAAGAGCAGCGTCGCGTGCAGGTTCATTTCCTTCCAAAGCATAACGAGCTGGGTTGAATATCCGATGGAAAGCATGATGCACATCGCTGACCAAGGAGCTGAGCTATTGGTCGATTTAAATTCGGCCCTCCGCCTCCTGCGCTGCTGCGAGGTTGGCATCAGGGTATGGCGACACACATCGACGTGCTGTGCGATAACTATCAGGATGTTGTCGTCGGCAATACCAGCGGTATCGTTGCTGATGAGAAATACTGGCATCGAGCCGGTGCTATGAATTTTTATTCAATGTACCGTGTCCACAACTATCACTTCAAACTATATGGGGCGATGTTCTTGGGACGTTTCGATTTGGCGATGGATGCGGTCAAGGGGTTGCAATCTACCATCCCAGAAGAATTGATTGTGCCAATGGCTAATTTTTTGGAAGGCTATATGTCTGTCGAGACGCATATGCTGGTTCGATTTGGTAAATGGCAGGAACTGGTTGATGCGCCTTTGCCCAAAGACCCTGCACTGTATTGCATATGCTGCACTTGGCGATCATGAGGCGGCTGCCGAAGCGCAAAGCAA
>ERZ1027208.852-NODE-852-length-10166-cov-7.362477_pt1 | contig 10166 bp, 10 predicted proteins | sample MGYA00520867_ERZ1027208 | MGnify/ENA primary metagenome ERZ1027208 (study PRJEB33311, sample SAMEA4378413) | marine metagenome | biome: Marine biome; feature: Fjord; material: Water | collected 2014-07-20T08:00:00Z/2014-07-... | depth 75 m ...
TTCGGTCTGTTTTTCTTTGCTTCGTTTTTCTCTGTCGTGTGTGTTGTCTTTTTGTATTTTTTTTTTTTTAAATGATACGGCGACCACCGAGACTGACACGATCCTCTTCGTCGGCAGCGTCAGATGGGTAGAAGAGACAGGCGCAGATCATGGTGGCCGAACAAGGCAAGCCGATCTCGGAGGCGCGCGGTGAAATTGACTATGCCGCCAGCTTTGTCGAATTCTACGCCGAAGAGGCCAAACGCGCCAACGTTGAAGGAATTACCAGCCACATGCCTAACGCCGAGGTCGAGCTTTGGAGAGAGCCAATTGGCGTGGTCGCACTTGTGACACCGTGGAATTTTCCATCAGCAATGCTGACGCGTAAGGCCGCTGCAGCGCTCGCAGCGGGTTGTACGATTGTGGCCCACCCTTCGGCAGAAACGCCCTTGTCGGCATTGGCCCTTGCGCAATTAGCGCATGAGGCCGGTATCCCAGCGGGGGTATTCAACGTATTGCCGGGTGATGCACAAACCATCGTAACGCCATGGTGCAGCGATCCTCGCGTGCGCGCTTTGTCCTTTACAGGATCAACCGAGGTTGGCCGCTTGCTTTATAGCCAGTGCGCCAGCACTGTGAAACGGCTGGTGCTAGAATTGGGCGGGCATGCACCGTTCATCGTCTTTGAGGACGCTGACTTGGACCGCGCTGTCTCAGAAGCCATCGCCGCAAAGTTTGCCACCAGTGGTCAGGATTGCCTCGGGGCCAACCGGATGTTCATAGCCCGTGGCATTTACGATGAATTCTGCATGCGATTCAAAGAAGCCGCGAGTGCATTGACGGTTGGCATCGGGCAGGACGACCCCGATATCGGCCCATTGATGCATGAACGTCTTTTGCAAAAGCAAGAAAGTCAGATTGCGGATGCTCTTGCTAAAGGTGCCCGCCTGACTTTGGGCGGTAAACGCCATGCAGCTGGCCCGTTGTTCTTTGAGCCAACAGTGCTTGTCGATGTGCCAAATACAGCGGACATCATGCTTGAAGAAACGTTCGGCCCAATCGCCGCATTAACTCCATTTGATAGCGAAGACGAAGTCGTCGCTCGTGCGAACGACACAGAATATGGGCTGGTTGCATATGTGCACACGCAAGACCCCAAACGCATCTACCGAATGTCACGCGCTTTGGAATTTGGTATGGTTGCGATCAACCGCACCTCAGTCACAGGTCCGCCCATTCCGTTTGGCGGCGTCAAACAATCTGGCCTTGGACGCGAAGGTGCGCGCCATGGCCTCGAAGAATTCACTGAAATCAAATATGTCTGCCGAGATTGGAGCTAAGATTATGAGCACGTTGCACAACGACCAAATGAGCCAATGGGACCGTGAGAATTTTTTTCATCCCTCAACCCATCTTGCGAAACACGCACGCGGCGAAACGCCAACGCGTGTCATTTCGGGCGCGAAAGGCGTATATATCGAGGATCGAGACGGCAACAAGCTGCTTGATGCTTTTGCCGGGCTTTATTGCGTGAATGTAGGTTATGGCCGCACCGAAATCGCCGATGCGATCTCCGCCCAGGCACATGAGCTGGCCTATTATCATTCATATGTCGGTCACGGGACCGAAGCCTCAATCACTCTAGCCAAGATGGTCATGGACCGCGCCCCAGACAACATGTCCAAGGTATATTTCGGGTTGGGTGGTTCTGATGCCAATGAAACCGCCGTCAAACTGATCTGGTATTACAACAATATCTTGGGCCGTCCGAAGAAGAAAAAGATCATCTCGCGCTGGCGTGGATTTCACGGATCAGGGCTTGTCACTGGATCGTTGACCGGGCTGGAGCTGTTCCATAAAAAGTTCGATCTGCCGCTTGATCAGGTGATCCACACCGAAGCCCCGTACTATTTTCGCCGCGATGATCTGGATATGTCCCAGGCCGATTTCAGTGCCCATTGCGTGCAAAAATTGGAAGAATTGATCGCACGTGAAGGCGCGGAAAACATCGCCGGATTTATTGGCGAGCCCTTGCTCGGCACCGGGGGCATTGTGCCACCGCCCGAAGGGTATTGGGCCGCCATTCAAACGGTTCTGCAGAAGCATGATATCTTGCTGATCGCGGATGAAGTTGTGACTGGCTTTGGGCGCACGGGCTCAATGATGGGATCGACGCATTACGGGATGGAACCGGATATCATTACCATCGCAAAAGGTTTGACGTCGGCCTATGCGCCTTTATCTGGTTCAATCATTTCCGACAAGGTCTGGAAGGTCCTTGAGGACGGCACTGATGAATTTGGACCCATTGGCCATGGTTGGACGTATTCGGCCCACCCAATTGGCGCAGCGGCGGGTGTTGCAAACCTAAAGGTAATCGACGACCTGAACCTAATAGAGAACAACAAAGTCGTGGGCGATTATCTACGCGCAGGGCTTATCGGACGTCTGGCCGATCACCCGAATGTCGGTGACATTCGCGGTGTCGGCATGCTGGCGGCAATTGAGTTTGTCGAAGAGAAAAAAGGCCGTAAGTTTTTTGATTCTTCTGCCGGCGTTGGTGCTCAGATTGCTGCGTCTCTGGCAGAAAAGGGTGTCATCGGACGCGCGATGCCACAGGGTGATATACTGGGCTTTGCGCCTCCGTTCTGCCTGACAACACAAGAAGCGGACCAAGTCGTCAATGCAACAGCCAGCGCAGTGAAAGCAGTTCTCGGATGACGGGCCCCGCGCCTTTCAGTGCGGCGGAATATGACCGCCGCCTGACCTTGACCCGTAAAGCCATGCAAAAGGCTGGCCTTGATGCAATTTTTGTCACCGATCCGTCCAATCAGGCGTGGTTGACGGGCTATGACGGTTGGTCATTTTACGTCCATCAAGGCGTGATCGTCACCCAAGAAGGCGCGCCAATCTGGTGGGGTCGTCATATGGATATGATGGGTGGTAGACGGACTTGCTGGATGAGCCATGACAAAATTCTTGGCTATGGCGATCACTATATTCAATCGACCGAAATTCATCCGATGCAAGACCTTGCCCAAGTGTTCAAGGCCCGTGGATTGGGAAAAGCGTTCATCGGCGTTGAGATGGAGAATTACTATTACTCCGCCAAGGCGCATGATGTTTTGAAAAGCGGTCTTCCAGACGCGCAGCTGGCCGATGCGACAGGTCTGGTGAATTGGCAACGTTTGATCAAATCAGAGGACGAGATTGGATTTATTCGCAAGGCGGCAGGCATCACAAACAAAGTTATGCAGGTCGCGCTAGAACGTGCTGAGCCCGGAATGCGAAAGAACGACCTTGTTGCGGATATTATGCACGCGGGCATTACTGGTGTCAGTGACGATTGGGGAGATTATCCGGCCATTGTGCCGCTAACGCCCTCCGGTCTTGACGCGACCGCCGCGCATCTGACGTGGAACGGCGACAAGATGCGCGCAAGTGAGGCGACGTTCTTTGAACTGTCAGGGTGCTATCGCCGCTATCATGCGCCGTTGTGCCGGACGATCTACCTTGGCACGCCACCCGAGGCGATGAGGCGCACGGAAGCCGCCCAGCTTGAAGGGATCACTGCAGGATTAGACGCGGCGCGTGCAGGCAATCGCACCTGTGACATTGCGAATGCATTTATGACTGTCATGGCAAAACACGGCATCGAACGTAAAGGGCGCATGGGCTACCCAATCGGTCTAAGTTATCCGCCGGATTGGGGGGAGCGTTCGGCCTCCATCAGGTCAGAGGATGATACGGTGCTTCAGGCTGGGATGGTGTTTCACTTTATGCCCGCCCTTTGGATGGACACATGGGGATTGGAGACAACGGAGACGATCTTGATTACCGAAAATGGCCCAGCGGAGCCGCTTTGTAATATCGACCGAAAATTGTTCGTGAAGGGTTGAGAGGGTGTTGCAATCGACCAAGGACATTCTCGCTGACCTGATCGCTTTTCCAACGATCTCGTCGGACAGCAATCTAGAGATGATCGCCTATCTTGCAGCGCGGCTGGAAGACTGCGGCGCGGATGTGCATCTGTTCACTGACCAAACTGGAAATAAGGCGAACCTTTTTGCGACGCTTGGGCCAAAGAAGGATGGTGGGATCGTTCTTTCGGGCCATAGCGACGTTGTGCCCGTGACCGATCAGAGCTGGACCACGGATCCTTTTGTGATGACTGAACGCGATGGTCGTCTTTACGGGCGGGGCAGTTGTGACATGAAAGGGTTCATCGCAACAACAATTGCGATGGCCCCAACTTTTGCAAGAACCGTTCGCGACAGGCCGCTGCATTTCGCATTTACCTATGACGAAGAAGTCGGCTGCATCGGTGCTGCCCATCTGGCGCAGTCGCTTGCCCAGCTTGGCATTCGTCCAAGCGTTGCCATCATCGGTGAACCAACAAGCATGCGGATCATCGAAGGGCACAAGGGCTGTTATGAATACACTACAAGATTTCAGGGTTTGGAAGGCCACGGGTCCGCCCCCGATTTAGGGGTAAATGCAGTTGAATACGCCGCGCGCTACATCGCCCATTTGTTGGACCTGAAAGAGAAATTGCGCGATATGTCCCCACCGGATAGCGGGTTTGATCCACCTTGGACCACTGTGAATGTCGGCGCATTGCACGGTGGGTCCGTGCATAACGTGATCGCGCCGAAAGCGCAGGTTGATTGGGAAATGCGGCCTGTCCAACAATCAGACGCAGATTTCATCAAATCGCATCTTTACGCGTATTGCCATGAGGTGCTGTTGCCGAAAATGAAGGCGATATACCCCGAAGCCTCGATTGAGACTGAGGTTGTTGGCGAAGTTGAGGGATTGGTCCCCACCCTAGAGAACGAAGCACGACAAATTATGTCCGAATTGACTGGAGCCAATGACGCGCATTTGGTGCCTTTTGGGACAGAAGGTGGAATTTTTCAGAACATTGGAATGGACGTTGTCGTTTGCGGGCCTGGTTCTATCGAACAAGCTCATAAGGCCGACGAGTTCGTTACAGTCAGTCAGTTGGAGTCCTGCACTGCGATGTTATCAAAATTATCCAAAAGATTGGGTCGGTAACTCTCGAAAAGTTTCAGGTGCTTTTCAGGTTCGATGCTTCTCTGGCGTCATGAGCAGCCATTGGCGCAGCCGCAGCGAAAGCACACTTCTCTAATCGGGCGTTTGGGTCAAGTTTATTTCATCGTTTGATTTCCGTGCTGTAGGAATCGTTGTCTCTCATCCGGGTCACACTTCTCTTCGCAGTCATCGATGACCCGGTTCGGTTGGGCCGCTGCATGCATGTGTCGGATTGGACGTGGAGCGCCCCGCTTAGTCTCGCGCTTCAAGTTGCGCAGTGAGCTTTTTCGGCGTCTTCCACAGACCTCGTCCGGTGAGGGACGATCCCGTCTATGATCGTTGAAAGGTTTTGGTCAGATCATGCTTCTCCCCTCAATGGTTCATGACGGAACTCGGTGCCATCTGCCCAAATACGGTGCATAATGACAGCTAACTTTCTTGCGACGGCTACAAGGGCACGGCGGCGACCTTTCCGACGCATCAGTCGCAGACCCCAGCTCTTGATTTCTGATCCAGCGACAGAGCGCATCATCATGGCGTTCGCGGCGCTGTAAAGTGTTGCTCGAACATCAGAGTCACCTGCTTTTGAGATGCGTCCCGGATTGTCCTTTTCGCCAGATTGGTATCGCCGTGGCGTAAGCCCAAAATGTGCGGCCACAGTACGCGAGCTGGTAAAGCGCGATGGATCATCAACGGCGGCCCTAAAGGTCAGTGCTGCAATTGGCCCGACGCCCGGAATGGCCATGAAACGCATGCAGGCCTCGTCTCGGCTGGCCGCCTGTTTTACGCGTCTGTCAAGCTCGCGGTAAGTTGTGTAAAGCACGGCCCGTGCATCAAGCAAAGGCAAGAGCGCATGGGACAAATCAGGGTCCGCTTCGACCAAGGGTCTCACCCGCTCATCAAAAGAGCCTTGCTCGACGCGAGAAGGAAGTCGGATACCAAATATCTTGAACAATCCACGGACTTCATTGGCCAAATCAATACACTTCTTCTGGATCGCTTTGCGACTACTCAAAAGCGCCCGAAGCGCGTGGGCTTCACGGCTTTTGATGTAAACTGGATTGAACCAACTGGAACGCAGCACCTGTGCAATTCCGCGCGCGTCGGTCTTATCTGTCTTGTTGGGCATCGCCGATAGCGCCGCATTCACCTGGCGCGCTTCCATGCAAACAACATCAAAGCCTGCGGCGCGAAGGCCCCTAAACAAATGTTGGCACATTGGCCCTGCTTCAAAGCCAATGTGCAGGGCGGCGGTCGGCACGTCCCGTAAACATTCGACGATGTCTTCGATCTCGCAGGCAACCGAGCGCTCAAAGATCAGCTTGCCATCAGCATTGATCACGCAAACTGCAACAGTTCTCAGCGATACATCCAGTCCAACATAGTAGTCCATTTTGTTCTCCTCAAATTGCAAAAACTTCTGCAACTCTATCAAGAACCTGACCCATCATCATGGTCAGCCCGATTGCCCATGCTTAGTCCGGCACACCGGACCTTCAGGACCGTTCAACAAAGGGTGGTTTTTGGGGGGTCTAAAAGGGCCTTTCGAGCGCATAGCGATGACTATAAAAGTGGCTCGGACGTTCTCTGGACAAGGATTGAAAGGAGCGAGGCAATCGCATTCTCATAAGCCTTGATGTCCCCTCCCGCATCACACGCCAGTGCGGCCCGATCAAACATCGCCGATACCAAATCCGCGCAGATATCAATCTTGATGGTCGAAGCATTTCCCCCAAGCGCATCCTCAATACCGTGACGCAATTCCCGACCACCAGTTTCCATGTCTATTCGGCGCATCTCTTCGGGGCCTAGAACGGCTGGACCTTCAAGCAATAACAACCGCACACGCCCCGGCTTGCGCATAGCTTCAAAGTAGTCGTTTGCACCATGAATTAGCCCCTCTACTGAGGTTGTCGCGTGGGCCGAATTAGTTTCGATCTCTCTAGCGATCTGTGCGGCTTCAGCCTCCACTACAGCCTGAAACAATGCCTGTTTATCCTTATAGTGATGATAGAGCGCACCACGTGTCACCCCTGCTTGCCCTACGACTTCGGGCGTTCCCGTGGCTGCATATCCCTTCTCGATGAAAAGGCGGCGAGCGGCCTCAATCAACGCACTGCACGTTTCTTGACTACGGTTTAAGTTTGAACGTTTCTCTTGCATACATACACCCTGCATGTTAATTCGTCATTTACATACATCATGTATGTTTTTACAAAGGAGCGCAAGCGATGAAACTGACCCAATACTACCCTGTTCTCATGGTAGAGGATGTTGCCGAGATCAGCACATTCTACCAAACGCACTTCAGTTTCCGGTCACTTTTCGACAACGATTGGTATGTGCATCTGCAATCAAGTGATGACGAGAACGTCAATCTGGCGATCCTCCAAGGGGATCATGAGACGATCCCCGAAGTTGCGCGTGGCCGTGCATCAGGTGTACTTTTGAACTTCGAAGTGGAGGACGTGGATGCAATTTACGAGAAGCTAAAAGCCAAGGATTTACCTATGTTGCTTGCGCTTCGTGATGAACCTTTCGGTCAAAGGCATTTCATAACACGCGACCCGAGTGGCGTGCTGATCGACGTGATCAAGCCTATTCCTCCAAGCGAAGAATTCCTTGCTCAATTTGCTGATGAAGCGCTACCCAAATGAGCCGACCTCTTGGGCTGATGATTTGTATTGGCCCAAGACAAATGCTGCCAGAAACACTCGTTTTTGGTCGCCGAACATATGCCGCTCTTAACTTTTGAATGGACGCATGAGGAGGCACGAAAGTTCGTCGCGACAAAGGAAAAGACTTGGCAGCAAGATGGACTGGGGCATTGGGCAATTTTGAGTGATGATGCGTACGTTGGATGGGGAGGTTTTCAGAAAGAAGGTGAGGACTGGGATTTTGGCCTTGTACTCAAGCCAGGCAGTTTTGGCTTAGGGATGAGCATTTCCCGAAAAGCGATTGAGTTCGCAAAGGCCGACCCACGCATTGAAGCCATCACTTTTCTCCTACCGCGTTCACGGAAAAAACTAGGAGCCCTGTCTCGGGGCGGTGCCAAATATGTTGAAGACATTGAATACGGTGGTGAAACCTTCAAGAAATATAGACTTGAAACCAGGTAACAGCATTGTCGGTCATTCCGTCGAAGAGCCAAATTTGTGTCTCCAGTAAATACAATCTTGCTTGACCGAGTTCCTAAAGCAGTCATTGGTGCAGCCGCAGCGAAATGGTGCTTTGTCCCGCAACTTACCAGTTCGTACACGACGCAGCGAACGGCGGCTAGGCTTTATGTTCCGCTATTGTTCCTCAAGACGCCCAAATATGCACGTTCGGTCCAGTTGGACCAACTTAATTGCGAAAAAATATCGCGAGGTGACGTTTGGGCCAATTTTGAGTGACGCGGCTCATTGATAAGATTCAGAAAATCACTCAATGGCAGCGCTTAAGTAGCCGTTTCAAACCCCATCCAGCAACGAGGATGTGGGGAGGTAATGCTAACGAATAATGACCGCAATTCAGCTCCAAAATGCTTGGTTTTGCTCCAGCTTCTATTAGCCTATCCATGAACTGCTTCGATACCTCTGGCAGTACAACCGTATCTCTCTTAGCCAAAACAACATGAAGATCGAGATCAGGCCGTGCAAGCCTGTCCACGTAATTCTCCAAGTTGATTGGACCCCATGCCCTCCTGAGATTAGCTAAGTCAATCTCAAGCTCAAGGCTCTTGCGTATCTTTTGGGTTGCGCGACCCGTCCATACAAAATCCGCGAAGCTTCCCGCCGTGAGAAATAGCGATGCCTTTCGGACAGATTTTTCGTGTGCCGCGACCAGACCCGCAACCCATGAACCCAAACTCATACCAAGAACCGAAATCTCGCCATATCCTTCTGATTTCAACCAACGTATGAGCTTTCGCCCATCCCATACTGCCTGTCTCATTGATTGAATTGTACGACCAAGATTTGGACTAAGGATGTAGTCTGCGTGAGTAGAGTTAGGGCGGCTCCGCTCGAAATGGTAGGGCAAAGCGATCTCAACAACCGTGATGCCTCGCTTCGAGAAAAAGTTGGCAATTTGGCGGTTTCGTGTACTCGCGTTCCAATGATGAAAAACCACTAGAGCGTGGTCAAGGGAACCGCTGTCTGTCACCTTCGCCCAAACCACGTTGTTTACTTCGACGTCTGTTGAAATGCCCGATGGGAACTTTATCCAATCTTCATTCATTTCAAAACCCAGCGTGTCTCCACAAGGATCATCGTAGAAGGTCGTATTGGCGACGGCTTCGTCGGCAAGATCGCAAAATTCTGCGATACCTGTTGCATTTGTCGCCACTGAAAACCCAACCTCCGCATCAAGTTCTAAATCCGCTGTATGCTTCACGTCATCGCCGCGCTGCGCCCGCCGTTCGTCCCAATTATCCAACCATTTATGATACAACCTGATTGTCCTTCCGTTTGCTCTCTGTCCGTTTTCCTAAAGCTGGATCGAAGAGGCCGTACACAGCGACCAATAATCCGACACAAAGTAGGATCGAAAAACCAGCGAAAGCACCAATCATCAAATAGCCAATGGTGAGTAGTGCAACGATTGCCGTCATTTTCACTGAAGCTTCATGAAACGAGCTACCGAGACCAATTCTGATGGAACCGTAAAAAAACGGGGTACATGTCGCCAAAGTAACCAACAAGCTGGTGTAGTGTGTTGGTCTGCGGAATGTATTATCGGGGTTCAACACCTCTGATCCCCTCAATACTGAAAGCATGTCCTCAACCAGCCAACGTAGGATACTTGTTCCACTCGACGTTAAATAGAAGCTTTGTAACTTCATACAGGTTGCAACCATGATCCCTAAAAGAGTGCAGCGGAATATACCACGCATTACTCTCAGGCTGACTTCATGAGCGTCTTCTTCTGAGGCAACGTCAGAGTGGCTGGCAATGTCCCAAAGGTCGTAGGCTAGCGTGTAGAGCAAAATGAGACCTGCAAATAGCAGATAGAAACAAATACACATGTATAGGTAAGCGAAACCAGTGAATGCTAAGGCTTGCGGCACTGATATGACGTCTGGACGTACAAGCGCTGACCTGCGCCCCTAAAACTCCTCCAGATTTGTGTAGAGTCCGCCCAACAAAAGG